>Ga0307963_1001750_pt1 | contig 16820 bp, 17 predicted proteins | sample OrgLakmetagen594_FD_201829 | JGI IMG/M metagenome (GOLD analysis project Ga0307963, IMG submission 201829) | Saline water microbial communities from Organic Lake, Antarctica - #594 | ecosystem: Environmental > Aquatic > Non-marine Saline and Alkaline > Saline | place: Antarctica: Organic Lake...
GGTGAGTTGCGCACCATTTTGTGTCACATAGATCAGCTTGCATGAGGCCACACAGGTATGCCAAAGTGGCGTTCCCTAGCTTCTAACGCATGCCTTTACACTTATTTCAACCATGCATGTGTGATTCGCATGTTGGAAAGCAAGCAACACGGGGTGATGTGCGTACAAGTTTGAGCATGCGCACGCAACTTATCTTCTCCACCACAAACAGTGAGCCTTTGATGATGCTACTGCAATTTCTGTGCATGAATGTCTGCCTCATACCTCCATGCAGGTCTGGGGCAGGGTGGGGGCCGCCCTCCTCGCTGCTGCTGCCTCCAGGGTGGTGCTGTTCTGCCCTCTTCAGCTGTTGTGCAAGCTGCTGCTGCTGCCCCTCAAAATCGCGAGCTCAAAATTAAGGGAAACATAAAACAAATATCAAAGAACAAGCTCACCACAAAACCGGCGAGTGTTTTACCGCCGAGGAGGGAGCAACACACTCCGACGTCAAAATTTCGAACTCGACAGCTGGTGCACGAGGGCTCATAAAACCGGTGCAGATTGACTCTATATTTTTTGTTTAATGCATCTGTCAACTCGGATTTGCTTGCCTGCATTTTTTGGGCGGAGTCCCTCTCCCTGCCAAAACACCCCTCCCCTGTATCTCCCCAGCCACTGCACCATCCGAGATTCTGAGACCAGTTTTGTCTACCCATTTTGCACTGGGAACACACATATCTGGTCAAAAATGAGTTTTGCGCAAGTTGGTCCGGGGTGCGAACACCACTACTATGGACAGAGCAAGAATTCATATTACATATTATGTAAATTTTGGAGCTTGCCAGTCATGGCGCCCAAGCTCAATCCACATTTTAATAGAAGGGCTCCGCCCGCCCAAATTTCGCGCGGTGATTTTTGTGTTTTTTGTCTCCGTTTTCAAGCGCTCGCTTTTTCGTGCCCTCCCTGCCTCTGCCAGTCAACACAGTTTAACTTGTATTTTCTACTGAGTTTGACAACACCTGAGACCCTCATTGCCTGAATCCCCACTTAATTACTCCATGCAACCCTCTGATTTTAGCTTGCCAGAGTCGCTGCAACAGCTGGACGTATTTGAATATTTTAATTTGTCCGACAGGTCTGGCACACAGACTGCTCTAAGTCCTTTTTGAGTTTCTTCTTGAGTAGACTTTTTTGCAACACATGACTGTGTTTTGCCTTGTTCTCATCTGCGAGGCCGGCATATTTAGAAGTGTCAGATGCACTCTTCAAGATTCACCGAGTCTCTAGCAAACAAGTCAGGAAGACAAGCAGTAGGCATAAAATAATAGTTTATATCAGCGGCAAGCGGCACTAAAATGCCCAAAAGAGTCGCCAACCAAAAATCCCTCCTCGGAGGTCTCCATGCAGCCACAAAAAGCGACGGCGCATGATAACTGCACGATGCCTGAACGGAATCAAGTAAGAATTGAAACAGTGAATTCCGCAATTTGAGGCCGTCACAACGCGCCGCTCTTCAGCCCTTCTCGTCACCAAAAGTCCGACCCTCACAGCTTGCCACGAAACTCAACAGACCTGTAGATCGGCACCTGCCACAATTGTCTACAGAATCTTACGCGGAACGGACTTCCGGCCGCGGAGCTATTCAGGCCCAAAGTGCGTCCAACAGAATCGGTTAAAACCCGGACTTCACAAATTTCTTAGAAATTTGGGTAAAACACCCTTTTTTTTGGCTCAGTCAGCCCCCTCTGGTGTATTTCAGATGTTCCTGGGGTGTGCACCATGTCAATTTATCTTATTAGCTTAGTGTCCTTATGTAGTGTAAAAAGGTGCAAATTACGGGCACGTGCCTTTTATTGAAGACCTGCTGACTTGATAAGCCCGATTGTTATTTTTTGCACACCAGGGGATCAACAGGCACAGTCACGGTAAACGCAAGTGTGAGCAGGTCGCAGCAATTAAGGCTCACCTGTATTGGTTTAACTCCACTTTCCCGAAAAACGTGTTGAGCTTGGTTTGAGAAAGAGTATCCTGCGTGTATGGGGTATGTGCGCAAACAGCAAGCATTTCACGATAATAACAAGACACAGAAGCTGCTGCCTTTTAGTCAGACAATTAAATGACAATGGAAACAAAGTGTAGGTATCCACAAAACATGGTCCACAGGCAGCCACCCTAAATCGCTTATACCACCCCAGTCTTGGGTCTCAACCTGGCGCACGTTTCCAAACCAATTTGTTAGGAGCAAAGCAGCTACAATGCATGGCCTCTGGTCAGGTTCAAGCTTTTGCAAACATATTATACGACATGTGTCAAGTTGTGATGAAAACTGCGTGGCAGAACACTTGGCCCTTTTCAAGGCCTCCTTTGGGGCCTCCCTCAGGCAGGGCATCAGGGTCAGTGTCAGGTATAGATACCTGGGAAAGATAAGGATTCGGGTCAGGAATTCAGGATCTAACTAAGTCCCAGGGTCAATACTAGGTATTAGACTTGAGTGAGGAATCTTAGGAATCCTCACTCTAGGAGGCTATCAAACACGTCAGCATTGTCTCAAGGGTGTGGTGATCGCGCTCAAAAATAGAGCACACTGGATCCCTACCGGTTGTGGATACAAGACTTACCATTACTAACTGATAGCCAGTGATTCCTGTCAGGGGGTCTCCTTGCTCATCAACGCACTCAATGGAGTTGCCGTCAAAGAGCAGCTTGTCAACGTCTTGTGGGGAGGTTGTCAGTCGACAACTTTCAAATGCAGATTCAATTGCGACGGCTAAAGAGTATGAAGCAGCAGACGCTCCGGCGGCCACGTAGCTTGGACCTAGCCCAAAAGCCTGGAGGGGGCAGATGAGGCACCAGTTATTAGTATGTGCTCGAAGTAGGCACATCATCTTGCATTTTTGACACTCGGAGTGGTTATATCTATCATGCACGCTCCGCTCTTGTTGCAACAGCTTACACAACCCAACAGAGACATGATTTATTTTATTATTATTATTCAGATGTAGTGATCATATCTGCTAAGCTGACCAGCTGGAATCAGTGGGTCAAGAGGCTGTCACTTTGTTGGATACCAACTCCATCAACCAGTTTGGCATCTAACACACATTTTCTCGCACGTTTGTGTCAGTGTGGTACCACCTCTTCCCGCCCTGGAATGAAATGTGTCGTCAGAATTCACAGTCATGTAGCCCTAGCTGTTGTTGGCGGAGTCATGAATATGTGTGCTGTATCTTGCACCTCACCTCTTTGAAGTCACTGCTGTACTTTCCAGTGGTGCCATAAAAGGAGTCCGCAAACCTCATAGATGGATGCCACTGTATGAAACCGAGGGGGGGAGAGAAAATTACGTCAGAAATTGATGCAGTGTTTACGCGGTTTGTGTCACAAGCAGCCGCGCAACAAGAAATGGGATGACAAGGGAGTGGGGGAGGAGGGCTACAACTGCAGGAGGGACCTACTAGCTCCTTCTCCATGTGCTGCTTGATGGAGACTTTGCCTAATTATACCACATTTGCCAGATGACACCACCTCTACCAAAACGCACCGCCTTGACAACAGCTCATCCTGCCAAAAAAAACGACAACCAGAGCTACGTACCTGCCCTGCTGTTAACACAGATTCGCTGGCCTCATTGCCAAGCTTTTCCACAAATTTAAACTGAGCGGGGGCGACTGTCAGCCACAGAGCTTTATGGTAGTAGTTCCGTTCAGCAAGAGTCTTCGCTACAATGATACCAGGGCCCTGCGGTAAGGGTGGGTAAGTCACTAGAATTTGTGTTTTTAATGAGCTCATGTGGTGTGCTGAGACCAGCCAGCAGCCAGATTTGTAATTTGCAGAAGGTCGGTCACCCCCTATTGTAACCCTTTTACGGCAGAGAATGTAAGGGCAAGCAGCAAGTAAGAATCAAAAACAGGGCTGGAGCCAAACGTATGCTCTTTCTATGACTGTACCTTCGTAGATCCTCTGCCAAGAATGTTGCACATGTTTGTTAGTACTTGGCCAACCCTACTCACAAACAATATGAGTACTTGGCCAAACCTTCTCACGAACAATGTGTGCAGTGTGCAGTATACCAAAGTTCGAGGCACTGTTAGAATATCATAGGGTTATTATATCATAGGGTATATCATAGAGTTGAGACACCGTCAAAAGAAATCACCGCAGGCTAAGGACCTTGCACAACATGCTGCTATTGGTAAAAGGAAATGTGGTAAAACTAAAAAAGCCTTTGAAAAAAACTTGGTCTGTCAACAAAGTATAATGTAGTGAAGCACTTGGCTCTTCGCTGCAGCGTGCCTCCATTCCCCCATCTGAGGAGTTATGCATTTCAGGCTGCCTGGTTTTTTTGACATTTGCTATCTCATATGGCTATACTTTGAATCACCTACTTCTGGCTATTCTCAACTGTTGCACATCACCAGCGAAAATGTCTACATCCTAAAGAGAGTGAGAGGTTTACCACTTCATACTGGTTTGTCAAGTCAAAAACAAGGACAAGGTTGCCGCAACTTTTACGCTATTGCAAGTCAAGGGCACCTCCTACTTGCCAGCCTCCACACCTGTTCCTCCACGTGCTCAACCTTCAAGTGAGTGTGCCAACTTGCACACTTGAGTTACACAAAACGAACGAGTTTTTCACACACCTCGAAGTCACATCCCATAATTCCATCCGCACCCAAGCTGATGGCACTTGAAACTATGTCTTCATAGAACCTGAAATGAAATTGTGTGCAACAAAGACTAACATGGACGTAAGACACGTGTATTGAAGAGAGAGCTTACAAAAGCACATTCTAGGCACCGCGGCTGAGTGGCTGCAATCATAAAACAGACAGCTCCCTCCCCTGGACACATTCGATTCAATTTTCAACAAGAAGTACAAGGAGGGCTCCATTCCAATGCTATAAGAAGCTGCGGAGAGGGGCTCGTTCATGTCATGCCTCACTTTGCGCCTTGTATTCAGTGTTGTGCACTTTACTGTTGACGCCGTTGACCGTCATTTGACGGTCAGGCGTAATTTACGGTTTTGAGTGTCAGAAACTAATCCTCAGGCGTAATTTACGGTGATTTTTATTTTTGACGTCTGACGGCCAGCTTTACAGTTATTTACAGTGGGAGACCGTCAGGAATTAATTATTTACGGTGGGGAACCGTCAGAAATTAGTTATTTACGGTGGGAAACCGTCAGCAGCCGGGCCAGGCTCGACTGACTCAGGGCCACACGAGCCCTCTTGACCTGATTACCGGAGGACATTTTATATTTATATCGCAAATCGCAAACGTTGTCTGTGGGGAAATCGGAGCTTGAGTTGGCACTCTGAGCCACTGAGTACCTGACGCCGCACCGTTACTTACGATTTCCCACCGTCAGTATAAATTTCACCGTTAATTACGGTTATGTGACGTAGACGTTATTTAAGCACCGTAATCAACGGTGCCATTTGTGATTGACGCCGTATGTGCACAACACTGCTTGTATTGCGTATCAAGAAGGGGGCACGTGTAAACCCTATGTGATCGTGTGAAACCAGAGCAATGGATGTCCAGCGATCAAAAATGCAAAATCAAAGCAAGCCACTGTTCACCTCGGTGCTGAAGCGTCGGCACTTGAGTAAGAGTTGTATTGTACAACCCCGAAATCAGGGCTCAGCTGCTTGAGCACGTTCACGGCATACTCTTGTGCTGACTTGCAAGTGCTCGACGTGAAGAAGTTGTCCTCCAGGGCGTAGATATACAAGCGTTTGACATCACCTGCAGGCAGCAACAGAAGTGTGCTGATGTGCTCCAGTGTATGTGTGTGCGTGTGCGTGTGCGTGTGTGTGTGTGTGTGTGTGTGTGTGTGTGTGTGTGTGCGCGCGCTCCAGGGCGTAGGCATACAGGCGTGTGACAACACCTACAATAGAGAGGCAACAATAATGGGAAAAATGAAAGCAAGAAAGTAGGTATGACTTTTACGATGTTGCCTAAATTTTCGAGTCTTTGAGCCGTCCAATATGAAAAAGAGCTAATGATCACAAGGCAGGCTTCAACCTTATACCGCCACTGCCGATGAGGCAGCAGGTAGAGTTAACTTTTAGGGCACAAATATGCAAAAATCAAGCCTATTTAGGTGGGGAGCGGCCTGGCCAACCTGCTTACCAGACAGAGCCATGCTCTTCAAGGCGTCGATCGGGTAGTTTGTGTTACTTGTCTGGATGCCAAATACAAATTCCATGTCCTGCGTAGCGTGTGTGTACATGTGCGTGCGTGTGTGTGTATGTGTTTGTGTGTGTGTGCGTCCACATGCAGTACATGTGTAGAACCATGTGAGTGTGTGCACGTATGTAGCGCGAGGTTACACATACAGCAACATATGTATGTGTGTGCGTGTTTGCGTCCACACGTAGTACATGTGTATACCTATGTAAGCGTGTGCACGTATGTAGCGCAAGGTTACACATACTTTTCTTATGTTGATTGGAGGCAAAAATTGCCACATAAGGCAATGTCAACAGTGTTGTGCACATACAGCGTCATTCAAAAATGGCACCGTAAATAAAGATCGTAAATAACGGCGTTACCGTCACTAAACTCTGATGATTGACGGTGTAATTTACTATTTTCACCGTCAATTTGACATTAATTACGCCGTCAGCGTCATTTACCATTGACGCCGTCAAGCGTCAGGTGCACAACACTGAATGTCAAGGACGTGGCTACCGTGTCTGTACCTCTTATTAATCTTCAATCGCCACACAGCCTGCCCTCTAATGAGACGTATACACGCAAACAACCATGCTCTGGACCTTTGAACCAGCTAAGTTGACCATTGCTGAAAGCTCCGTGCACACATACTCTCATGCATAAGTACAACCTGCCCACTCATACTGTATATTCTCACACTATTCTCAAGTACATAGACAAGGGGGTTGCTATTTGATATGGTACTCAATGTCGTCCTATAACCTAGGACAGGTCTCACACGTAATTCTAATGCACACATTTTTTTTGACAACGTACTAAAAACCCTTCTAGTTGGTTCACAAATCATCGACAAAATTTCCAGCTGCAGACATTCAAGTCTCGCACATAATCTCATTTAGGAGCATACCCGCAGGCGGGGAGGAGGATAAGACAAGCCGGCACACCATTTAAAGCCAATGAAAGTATAACTAGCCACCTGCTTGTACAGCACGCCAGGGCACAAAAAGCTGGCAAACCACTTCATGCCAATACGAGAAAAAACAGCCACCTGTTCGTACAGCACGTCAGGGCCCACACAGCAATGGTATATCAGCCTTTTGGCATTGTTGGCGATGACGGACTCTGCCTCTGCAAACACAGGCGTGCTGCCGAACATGAAGTGCACTTTGTCATACTCCAGCAGCTGGCGCACGAGGGCCCCGTGCTTGCCCGCCTCACAGTCGTCGTTGTACCTGTGTTGTGTGTCGGGCAACAGCATGGTGTGGTTTGTTTCAAAGTTTTAAGAGAAAGGAGGAACCACAATCAAGTGAATTTTTATTGGCGACTCTGCTTATTAGACAATGAAAAAGATAGGTGCCTATATTTCACCCCACAGTTTGGGCTTTATCAGTCTGGTAGTTGTCATCCATGCTTGCCCTCATGTCCTGCATGCACCTCTTGCCGCACGGAAAAGCACATTCACACTCACACTCCTATGCTCTTATGTTCCGCACCTCTTACCACACGGAAAATTCCAGTTTTTACACAACCCACCGTGTGTAATTGAACAGGAAGCGGTGCCCATTGCCCTCCCTGTCTTTTATAAACAGGGGATGAGCATCTGACGCTATCTTGTCAGAAAAGAGCTTGTGGCCGCGATGAGCGTCCTCCATTTCTGAGTTTGTGGACAAAAAGAAACATGCTGCCAGAAGTAAGCAATGCTGTGCAATTCAGGTGGGCATCCTCCATTCTTAAACGTGTAGCATGAAGAACAAAAGTGCCATGAGGAAACGTGATAATTGCTGAGTTGAGAGGCGTGTCCGCATATCTGCAAACAACCAAGTATTTAGAAAAAAAATGCAAGCTTCCCATTTTTTGGATGAGAAAAAGGGTGGGCCCAAAGGCGTGCTATTAGGCACGCATAAGCCGCTTTGCTGTGGGCATCAGCGTTTCACAAGGACAGAATACCGACCCCTGCTCAAATCAGGAACCTGCTGAGTTCAACGTGTATCACTTGAGCTCTAGATCTTGGAGTGACGCAAAGTGATACCACTCGTATCGCTCTTGCTTTTATTATTTTTGTTCCTCTTAACTTCCTCTTTTTATTTCCTTGTAAATAATCCACTCCCATCTCGCAAAGCAAACGGAGTAGAACACCAAGCCTCAAAGGTGTTGTTGTAACTCCTCAGCTATTTTGCTCACCAAACAGCAACAGCAGCAGCAGCAAGCAGCACAATGCAAAAATAAGAGGCGTCAACGTAGTAAAATTCCTTAGTGGTTGCTAAATGAGCCCCCAGGGGAAGGTGCTTGCTTTTTATTTGCATATTTTGTGCAAATACCTGAGCATTGCCCAGTATTGCCCACAGCAATCCCCACGCGAAAGACAATGTCCAGGCTTGCGGCATGAGCAGAAGAAGCGAGGAAGGTAAGGAGGAGGGTGAGGGCCTTCTGGAGGCTCATCTGTACGTATGCCAGAGGAAGGGAGTAAATTATGCAGCAAAATTATGAAAGAATCACATTGTTATTAGATCTGAAAAAGAGGCAAAGGATGTGAAACCTAGTGCATACAACGAGAAAGCCGATATTATGCTCTTACTAAATTATCTGGTGGGTGTTATTATTTCCATCGGTCAACCCTCGTAGCAAAAGCAATGAGGTGCACGTGGCATGCGCGTGTGTGTATTTTTGTGTGCGTGTTATTTTGTGTGTGTGTGTGTGTGTGTGTGTGTGTGTGTGTGTGTGTGTGTGTGTGTGTGTGTGTGTGTGTGTGTGTATGCGTGCATACGTGTGTATGCGTGTTTGTGTGTGTGTGTGTGTGTGCATACGTGCATATACATGTGTGTATGCTTGTGTATAGGTATGTGCATATGTGTGTGCGTGCGTGTGTGTGCTTGTGTGTGTGTCCTAGTGCGTATGCGTGTTCGTGTGCGTGTGTGTATTTGTGTGTATGTGTGTGTGCGTGTGTGTGTGTGTGTGTGTGTGAGTGTGTGTGTGTGTGTGTGTGTGTGTGTGTGTGTGTGTGTGTGTGTGTGTGTGTGTGTTATACACACAACCTACCACACACATTTGGGTTCGTTTACGTACCTTGTCGTTGCTAGCCACATTTCCAGACCCCAAAGTGTGAGACAGAGAAAACTGGTGAAGGCGGCTTGCCCTATTTCGATCAAATATTGTTTATGTTTTATTCAAGCGCATTTTGGCTGTTGTTTGCATTCTGTTTGTATGAGAGTTAAATGTCAATCTATGTCAAGCCGGCTAGTTGGATGAGAGGGTGTCACATGGACAGCATAGGTACATATAAGGAGTAAGTTTGATATGAAGATTGACGACAGGGAATTTGAATTAAAGAAAAGTTAGGATGGACTACATCTACAATATAAGTAGTAATAGTTGACACATGTACCGGTACGAGGGAGATATGAACCCCACAAGTGCTGCGAAAAGTCGGTCACTTATACCAGCTTAACACATACACCGCGCGCACTTGGCGATGACAAGGGCTCGTTCCCCGAAAATTTAAGACGTGTATTTGCCGATCTATGGACTGACAGCCAATCGCCTCATCTCGTCTCGTCACTGGATGAGGACAGTCGTTAAGCCTTTTGTGACGAACCTAGACGAAGGAATGTAGTAACTGTGGTGTGCTGGTATTCAAGAATCATTGTGGATCCCTCGACTTCAAGTTTGCAAGGAATAAATTATTACAAACTTTCTCCGTGCAGCACGCTCTAAGCATGGTATGCTCTAAGGACTGACTGACCCGTAGGAATACCTCATTTTTTTAGGTGGTCTTTGCGTGATCATGACACAAGGGGAGCAGGAGAAACAAAGCTGTCCCCGGCAAGGACTCTCCTTTCTGAAATCAGCCCTTACAGAGCCTCACCAGAAGTAGGCATTTGCATGTCCACTACATGCGCGCGCGTGCACACACACACACACACACACACACACACACACACACGCACACACACACACACCACACACACACACGCACACACGCACACACACACACACATACACACACACTCACACAAACACACACACACACACACACATACGCACACACACGCACACACACACACACACACACGCACACACGCACACACACATGCACGCACGCAGATACACACACACAAACTCACACACACACATACACACACATGCGCACACAAACACGAACACACACACAAATGTACGCACATAATTACAAACAAGCATTCACATGCACACGCACACATGCACATACATACACACACACACACACACAACGCACTCTCGCAACACACACAAACACACTCTCACACACATACATGCATACACACACGTACGCACACAGACACAAACACACAAATACACACACATATTCGGCATTGTTTAGGCTCAACAATGCAAGAGAAAAGCTAAGGTCGCTCCGGAGTGGCTCTGGCTTCTCTAACCTGGGGATTAACATGGCAGATGTGATTGAAGAGTGAGTTGATACTGCAGGACTAGACGGCGGTTTGAGTCTTAAGTGCCTCGCATGAGCAAACCAACAAAGGTATGATGGTCATATCTCTCACGCGCCCAAGAATAACCACACACAATTGCATACTTACATACATACATATGCACACACAACACACACAGCACACACATGCACACATGTGCGCCTGCATTGTGTGCAGGGCACAGATGAACAGGTCAGCGGTGCTGAACGACCCTGGCGCCGCAGCTGAGCTGGTTCGGAATTTGTCTGTTCCGCCAGGATCACGCAGAGCTGTCCACCTCAGGTAATAAAACATGCAAGGGTCAGGGTAAGGGCATGTCGTGTACCCTGAGCACCTCTTAGGCGCGTGCTCGTTTTAGCCTGTTTGACCTATTTGGGGTATGTGTAGGGCTGTGTTTGATTTTGTATTGGGAGGCTTGTCCAGCCAAAAATATGTACATATACCGTACCACTCTGGCCGGTCTTGTGTTGCTGATGACCATCAATGTTGAGACGTTTATCTCGCTTGCATGCTGCACGTGCTCATTTCTTTTTGACTCTTTAGGCACCTTTTCAGGTGATAGGCATATCCTTACTGATGCATTCCACGCCTCGAGGCACTTGTTTTGTATCGGCAAGAACCAGACTTTGTAAGTATTGGTAGTTAGAAAGCTTGACAATTTGTATCATATTTTTCCGGCTGCAGTTAGTTGCACTCCTGTCTGGTGCCGCCTTTATTCAAACTCTATTCAAACAGCGCGTCAGGGCAGCTCGTTGCTATGTCGTCATAACATGACACAGAGAGGTGCATGCCTTTGTTGAGTTTGTTCAGCTGCGTTGCTAGCAAAGCTCTGTTATAGGTCCGGCACTGCACACAGGGAGAGATTGCAGAGCTGGGGGGGTGCACAAGTCCTTACAAATTGATACAAATCATTGGATCAATTCCAAGTTTTGCTGTGGTGCCGCACACAGGGAGATTACAGAGTTGGGGAGGCACATTCAGCTGCCCAAGCTCTGGTTCAACTCAGAGCGCAAGCAGGCAGTGACTTGGTACCATGTAGTACAGGTAAATTATAAGCAGTTGCAAGGATGCCAGGCGTTTAGGCACTGAGATACATGTCCGGGGTGCACACAGGCAGTGTCTTGATGACCTAAAATGCATTTGTGTACAAATGAAACGTTCATCTACAAGGCAAAGCCTGTAATGCTGATCGCAACAGTAAAAGGAGCAATTGCTTTCAAATCAGCTGAGCTTGGAAAAAGCCTGGGAGACGTGCCTGGTCAGCCGCAGTGTAAACCTTGCAATACACTACCTATTGCTCCGAAATGAGTGATTTTTTCTTTTTCTTCTCAAAGACCTCAACATATGCAAAGGGTCATTGCAAACATAATGGAGTACAAGACCCAGGAGCTGGTGAGGTATGAAGTTCCAGCCGTTTGCCTTCAAGGAAATTAGAGGAAGTTTACCAACACGGGTCGAAAATTGACCCCTTAAACCCTAGTTACAACACCCAGTACTGTATTTTGACATGGAGGTCATATGCTGGTGGCTCATTTGGGGATAAAATAAAGCTCTGGTTGGGGCGTGGTGGCTCAATAGGTGTGCATATATATATATATATATATGTGTGTGTGTGTGTGCATAGGTGTTCATTCATGTGGGACAATGTACTCACCGGGACACTCCGGCTTCCCGAGTAAGTATATAGATGTGCATATTTTGTCAAATGCCCAGGCTACACACTTGCCCAGGTCAGTGGGGCTGTCCATTTCAGCTAAATTTTAATCAACACATGGTGGAAATAAATGGTCATATAAAAATTTGCTACAAAAAATGGCGTATTGGGACTAATTATCAGATAAGCCCCTCTGAGGTACGCCAAAAATATGCAAAGAAATAGTTTCTATGTGCGGGGCAGTATCTAGGGGAAAAGAGCCAGTTATATGACTCAAAACCTCCAGCAAACAAAAGCAAACAAAGAAGAGCGGAAAGTTGATGGGGGATGAAATAGAAGGATTGCAGGCTTGACTTGCTTGTACAATGTAAGAAAAGGAGGGAATGCTCAACTCCTCTTATTCATAATCTATAAAAAAAATCTTGCAAGCTTTTTCCTCTCATTTGCCGAGCCCCTCTTCTACTCCTGACAAGCAATGCACGTTTTGTACATGTGCATACACATTGCGCATACACATTTTCGTACATGTGCTGCACGTGCAGAGCCTCAAGGTAGTCCACTTCAATGCAGGAGATGTCGTGTTTCAGGAGGGAGAAGCAGCAGAGTGTGCGTACTGGTTCCTTGGAGGTGAGTTCGAGCGAACTTGTTATATGGTGTAGCGGAGGATACTGAGTAGCTCAGTAGACTTAATTCTGCTTTGAACATGTTCAAGTACATACCAGATTACATCATGTGCTATTTATCATTGGTCTCTTTAGTTGGTTGTTTATAAGCTGGTGGGGCACATGCCCAAGGGACCATGGAGATTTTGTGAGGACCATCTAAGGTCTGTGATCTATCAAATACTGATACGGTTTTCTGTTTATATAATGCCGAAGTGTGTATACTTGTACAGACTAAGTACTTCCTATGCATACTGCTACACAAGCTCAACTCTCCACACATAAAAGACACAAGTGGACATTCCATACATCACGTAAAGAACTCTGCAAAGCTCGCCCGTTTTTCACCCTCCTGGTCTCATTGCTTTTCTTTGGCTATACCACAGCCGGCATGTTTTTCCTCTCATTAGGCATCATGTTGCCACGCCTTGCTTTTTTCCCATGCACATTGTAGACAGGGAAACATGCAGCAGACTTGAGACGAGCAATGAGGCTGACCTTAAAGAGTCTTCGCAGGAACCGAGGGTCACAAACTTTACACCTGAGGTGTGCTTGTGTGTTTGTGCGTGTGTTAATGTGCATGTGTGTGTATGTGTGTGGGTAATAGGGGGGGGAGGGGGCACGCGCGTGAGTATGTATGTGTGTCTACTCTGTAGACTAGCAAGCCAAATCATGGATCTGATCATACCGTACCAATTGTTTCACCAATTAATTGAAGAAAAAAGAAAAAGGAAGAGAAAAGAAAGTGAAAAACACCCCTTACATTAATAAAGGGCAAGAAGGCAACTTTGGTACCAGGCACCGTAAAATGTCTCCACCACAGCAGAAAAAGAAACAGAAACGGGTGTGTGTTCCTACGGATTACATAAATTTGGCAAAGCATTGTACTTTTGTTACGGCAGCGCTGCTTACCATTCACTTCTCACTCGCACCACTCGCCACTTCACGGCACTTATGTAAACGCACCTCATTGAATTGCAGATGCAAAAGTCGGCACAGGTCGCGACATCCACCTCCAGTAGATTTGCAAAAGGCGTCCCACAGAGCATACCCATCTGGCAGGGGGTTGGTTTGGAGTCCCTGGCAAATACAGCCAGAGAGTATGTTTCGACTGTGGTGGCAACCTCAAAGGTGGGGTGCTTGTGTGTATGTGTGTGAGCATGTATGTATGTGTAAAAAAGGCATGCATGTATTTACTGTTAGTGTGTATTGGTATGAGTGCTTGCTGTGTTCTGGCAGGCAAGTGTGCGTGCGTGTGTGTGATCCGAGTTCCTGTGCTAAATAAACACTCAATTCCTATGCAGGGATCAGCTGCCATGATCAGCCGTCAGGACTATCAAACCATAACTTCAAATCTGCAAGGTTCCACTCACGACAGCCTCAAGGCAAGTGCCCCAGGCATCATGACATTCAAATTCAATTTGATGACGGCATGTGTGTGCATGTGTGTGTGTATGTGTGTGAGTGTGAGTGTTTTGGGGCTTGCAAGTTGCCGATAACGCAAATCCTTGTACGCCATCCAAGCAGCTGTCGAGACCCTGCTGACTGTGCGCTGCATTTTTGAGCGTGCAAACGTTTTTAAGCTGACTTGGTATTTTGGGTATTGGGTTTGGAAAATAGAAAGAGTTGTTTGTGTAGTGTCATTGCTGTTTCTGTACCAGATTCCAACTGCTCGGTTCTAGTACTCACAAGCTGCAATTCTGACTGGGTATAGGGAATCAGCCTCCTTCTAAAAGCAAAGAAAGAGCGGACGCCACAAGAGGTCAAGGACATTGCTGGTGCGTGGGCCTATATATTGGTCGTGCATACCTATGCTATGATGTTGATAGTGCGTGCCCATGCTATGATGTATTATGCCCATTGTGCCTGCCTTTGCTGTGGCATTTAAGGTGCGTGCATGCGTGTGTTAAGTCTGTACGTGTATGCACCCTCAGAGATGCAGCAATGTCAAAAGTAGTGAGCGCCAAGGTCACCTGTGGCCCTGTACACTGCCCTTAACTAGAAAGCAAGCTACACCGCTATATGTCCTTGTTTCGTTTAGCAACAAGATCAGCAGGAAGACGCACATTTTCTACAAGCCTGCTATAGCCTCACAGAACTTGTTAGTGGAAACTTGTATTCAACCTAGACCAGCACATTGCTGGACTGATGCAGACCGGTCCAGGGATGCAAGCAGGTGGAGTCTTCCAAAACCCTTTGTGATGATTCCATGACACATGCAGCCATGATGTCTGTGTTCGACCTGTTCAACACCATGGAAGACGAGTTCCGGCTGGAATCTGCTCAATTGGTCGAGTACGTGTACTGCCCAGAGGGTAAGATGCTCATTTGTTGGCGTGCACCACCAGGAGGCACGAGTAGGGAATACACATTGCCAAATGACGTGTTCTGGTATACCGTTCTAGCTGATTTCAAAGCAGAAGGGTGACAGATATCACCAGGTGAGACAGCAATTCAAACATGTTCGTATTTTCGTTGACGATGCATGCCAACTTTCACCGTAAATGGATCATCACGCTGCAGATTTCGTGTAACAACGAATGTGCGTTCACCACGTGTGTCTGTGTAGATCTGGCCGTTTTGGTACATACATGGATGGCCAGAATGCGCAAAAAGCACGAGGCATGCTTGCGAATCATCGCATTGTGTGTATGGATTGTATCCACCATTGCAATGGCAACACTGAAGGCATGTAATCTTGCAGTTGCGTGACCTGCAGCCATGTAGGTAACTGGCATTTTAGGGCTCCATGTTGGACTAGCAGCCCAGATTCACAGTTTCATGCGTTTGTGACAAAAAGGTGTCGTGCTCATTTCCGCCCCTCTTCTTTCTCGAATACCAGTATTGAACCTCGATCAAGGTTCACACAGGAGGCCTCGTATCCCACTGCTTTGCCCGAAGACTTTGCCAACTCTACAGCCATATAGATCAGCCTGTGACGCCAACAGAGGATGTCTGTCTCACCTCTGCACTCTTTCCATTTCCAACCACAGGCTTCAAGCTGTTTGATGAGGGGGACAAGGTCGACTTCAACTATATCGTTCTTCAGGTAAGCCAAGTGCACCTTCCTTGTAATTATTGGATACCATGATTATGGGATGCATCCACTGCTCATGGTTCTGTGTGCTGTCTCATGGTTATGTGTGCTGTCCTATGGTTCGGTGTGCTGTCTCATGTTTCTGTGTGCTGTCTCATGGTTCTGTGTGCTGTCTCATGGTCCTGTGTGCTGTCCTATGGTTCGGTGTGCTGTCTCATGGTTCTGTGTGCTGTCTCTCTATCAATAAGCTCTTGTCAATTGGGTCTCTAGAAACCTTTGAGCGACAAGTAATCAAGCATGTATGTTTACACTATGCTATATCCTAAGGAATAAAGCAGGGTGGGGGCTCAATGCTCAGGAACAAAAGAAGGGGAGTGCATTGAGTGTCACGCTGAATATGAGTAAGCACATACTTGGATCCTGCTTCTAAATAGTATAACAACCTAACTCACATATTGCAGGGCACCGTCAAACTTAGGATAGAGCACGAGGAGGTTGGGATAAAGACCACAGGTAGGAGAAGCAGGAGAGTTTGGCGCCTTGAAGTTTGCTGTGCTCATAACTTTCCTATCCAGGCGTGAGTATGCGGCCACATGCCACATTGCATCTGATGGCTGTTAATCACAATCAAAAATATGCAATGTTCATGCTGCTTGCTGCACCCCCTCCTTGTTCCCACTTAAACATGTGCAGCTAGAGGATAGGCATGTACTAGCTAAGGTTGGCCAGGACTGTGCAAACATACAGACAGACAGACAGACAGACAGACAGACAGACAGACAGACAGACAGACAGACAGACAGACAGACAGACAGACAGACAGACAGGCAGGCAGACAGACA
>Ga0307963_1001752_pt1:0-15000 | contig 16809 bp, 10 predicted proteins | sample OrgLakmetagen594_FD_201829 | JGI IMG/M metagenome (GOLD analysis project Ga0307963, IMG submission 201829) | Saline water microbial communities from Organic Lake, Antarctica - #594 | ecosystem: Environmental > Aquatic > Non-marine Saline and Alkaline > Saline | place: Antarctica: Organic...
GAGGGCGGGCCTTTGAGGGCTCCCGCCCTGAAATTTGACGTGACGTCCACTAATTTTTTTACCCTCCTGCCGTTGTGCACAATTTGCGGCTGTATTTTAAATGCTAGAGATCAGAGAAAGGTCCTTCTTGTGATCAGAAAAGAACAGGAAAGCTGCTTAGAGAGGAATAAACATGTCGTATCCTTTGCACAAGAGGAACGTTAGTTGGCTGTTCTGGGTGAAAAGTTTTATGCACAGCGGGCGAGAAGTAAGGCTGCACCTGTTTGTTCTGTTTGCAGAGATATCGATTACATGCACAGACAGAAAAGGAACGATAAAGCATCACCTGTGATGTGCACATTGATCTACTATGACTCACCGACACTTTTCTGCTCGTTGGAGGACAGCTCGTCATATGGCCGGCCGTACTTTTCTTGCGCGATCTCATTCTTTTTTTGCTGAGAATGGTACGTGTAGAGAAAATGTTAATTACCTTGATGACATCATCATGATCAATCACGTAGCGATGACCTCATCAACCTTCCATCGTGGCAAGGAGTGCAAAATTTCATAGTCGTACAACGCACCATGTCCAGGTGCTCTCCAGCTGTTGCGCTCATGATGTCGACTGTCTGGTCCCGCGTGCTCCTGGAAGTGAGTTCATACAAAGGACGTTCAACACTTAATCAACAGCGTGAAATGGTCTGTATGTTCGAATCACGCCGAGAAAGTGAACCGTACCTTTTAATATATACATTTTTGAATGTTTCCGCAGATCTCTGTCCAAACTTAAACAATTACAGTCTCGAAAATTTTAATAATAATATCATTATTTCGGTAGGCAAGCACATCATTCTGCAGTTGCGCTAAAATGGAGACCATGCGGGCCTCACCACTTCCCCACGGCCTGTGTTCTTTTGCGGCTCGTTCATGAGGCAGGCAGAATTCCATCTAAAGAAAGACAAAAGACCGAAAAAAGCGACTAGAAACCTAAGAGGCTGAGAGTTAAAGAGAAGGAATAAAGAGAGGAAACCAGAAAGGAGATTCCTGAGTTCTTCGGACGATGGGTCCAAGAAGCTGCACTGCACGGGCAAGCAAACCTAAACTTGCCAACGATATCCAGACATAGTAAAGATGGACAAGAAAGGGCGTGCACTTTTGTGCAAAAAAGCACTACACAAGTCACTCGCCAACAAGAACTAGCAGAGTTATTCTGCAAGCAGGGAACACTGCATTTTGTTGCTGTGCTGGTTCGACTGGTAGGCAGGCACTGTGACTATATACAGTGTGTATACAGCACAGTTGCCTTTGTTTCTTTATTTTTATTCTTCCCTTTAGGAGCCTGCTGAGGTTCAGTGTGAAACACATGAACTCCAGTTCTTGCAGTGCAGCAAAAGTGATCTGTCATTTAATCATCACTCTTGCTTTATATCCGTGTTTCTCTGTTGTTTCTCCATCTTTTTATTTCCTTGGTCCTCACAACTTGCTCTTAACAAAAACTTATTCTACCTTTACCCTTGAGGCCCAGTATGGGCCGTCATAATCTGAATCCTATGCTCTCCTTTTTTATGGCCACTCGCTCTGGCCTTCCTCACAGATTTCTTTGTTCTGTCCCACTTCTTTGCGTCGCTTTTTGCCGAAGCCTTGCTCAATGCCCCCAATCTCATTTTGCTGTGTTTGGAGATTGAGGTGTGTGTCGCGCGCGATTTAATTTCTGGTGCCACTTCCCTGATGCTCTTCCACATACGGCATCATGCTCCAGATTTTATGGCTCAAGGCATGGCTATGGCGAGTTGGCATCTGGTACGTTGTGTTTTTAAGTTTTCACATCTCAATTAGATTTCCCTTCTCTTTTACCTTTCTTCCTTCCTTCCCTCTTTTGTGCTAACGACTCACGTCGTAGTCCTATGTACCTTTGCTGGAGTGTCGCTTCTGCAGTGGTTACTGTGCCTGGAAATCTTGGAAATCTTGGAAATCTTGGAATGTCGATCCGTTCAAGCGGGTTGTTGGGATTGCTGTAATCCTCTTCCTTCTCTTTTTCCCTTTTTAGCATCAGCCTATGCAATCAGTCATGCTATCAGTCACATGCATCCAGTTAAGCTTCCAGCTACGCTATCAGTCATGTGCAATCAGTCATGCTATCAGTCATACGCTGTCGGTTTAATTTAAATTAGCAAATGCAGCTATCAGTCATGCCATTAGTCGTCTGCTGTCAGTCGTGCAACAGGTGTTCATGCTTGGTCGCACAATCAGTCATACGCTATCAGTCATGCTTTCTGCCTTCCTTGATTCTTTCATCTGTTAGCAATATGCAATCGGTCATGCTATCAGCCACATGCATCCCGTTATAATACTTCCAGCTACGCTATCAGTCATGTGCAATCAGTCATGCTACCAGTCAAAACGCTGCCGGTTTAAATTAATTTGCAAATGCAGCTATCGGTCATGCCGTTAGTCGTATACTATCAGTCGTGCAGGTGTCCGTGCTTGATCGCGCAATCAGTCATACGCTATCAGTTGGGGGAGGGGGGGGGGGGGCCTTTGGACCTTGGTAATGTGGAACAAGAAAAAGAAAAACTCCGCTGGTAGTGATGATACAGCCAGCATGATTAAGGGAGGGGGTTATTTAGGTGCCCGCACCAGGCAACCTCCACGCGCAACAATTGAAACGAAAATAATGTGGGTCAGGGGGGTTGTGCCGTAGCACCCAGACCCAATCATTGACTGTTGTTGCTTGTGTTATAATGCAGTGCATACCTTGTTTTTATGAGTGCAGATGCATGTCTGATGGAGTGTTCATTAAGTTTGTCAGGTTTTTAATCTTATGGTAATCCAGATTAAGGTCTGCCAGAGGCTTATTTGTGTAGTCTTTGTATATAGTCCCCATTGCTCCAACGAGGATCATGTGAAGCTTGTTTGTGGAACTCACATCTTGAAAGTGAATGAAGCTAGGCTCTCTTTCACTCCTGGCAGGGAGCTAGTCTTGTTTTGGGTACATGTTTCGTGGACTTGCAAACATGGGAATGAGAGTCTTCTGTTTTGCCAGCAAAAATCGCTAGGACCATCTTCGTGTTATTTGCATTGGCAAACGTGGGCATGAGAGTCTTCTGTTTTGCCAGCGGATATTGCTAGGACCACATTCGTGTTGTTTGCATAACTGTTTTAGGAGTAAACAGGGCCTCTTGATGCATGTCGTCTCTTGACATGGTTTGAAGACTTATTACCAAGACAAGGGCTCAAGCTTGGATTGACTGTAACTATTACTGAAAAGCATACTTGCACGCTGCGTCTCTTTCCTAAACTATTGTGTTCTCTCCCCTTCTGGAACCATCTTGACTGTTCCTACTCAAAATGGACTCATAAGGGCCTGAACTTCCAGGCGCTGTCCTGCTGCTGCCTACTGGACCTGCAGAGTATTAAAAGCATTGTTTGATGGGTTTCCTGCTGCACGCAGATTTTAAGCTGTGAGGACTATGGTGGGAAATATGGCGCTTTTACTTTTATACTTACCAGCAAACAACAATAACCGGTGTTCTCTTAAAAGAGGATATACATGCATTAAGTACAGATCTCTTATTCATTCCTCTGAATTCTCAAACCAATCCAGGTCTCTTTGCCTCATCCGCCTGCTTAGCAGTTTGGTTGTTGCCATATTTACTGCAAACTTCTACCGCCAATAACTTCAAGCTCAATACCTTTCTGTTTGTGATCGTCTTACGTGCACAACACAGCATTGGCATCATTTAGAGAATGTTCAACCTACTTTCTCACCTGGTGCGAAGGCCATGAAATCTGGAGCCTGGATATCCTCATTGGGCGAGAACGACAAGCTGTCATAGCCCTCCATCCTTTCCCGCAAAGGGGTTGGGAGGAATGACACCACCCGCTGAGATACTGCAGAGCCAGCTGAAGTGCAGGAGTCCAGCAAACCCTGTTAGAACAGTAAAAGATTTATCTGAAAGGTAGCGTACAAGGTGTGAAATGTCGTTACAACATCCTATCCATGAAGAAGCAGTAGAATAGGCCGCAAAATCAGACTTCTATGTGCATATTAATTCTCGTAACGACAGAGAAATCGACCACTGTACTTTTCCAGCACTGCTGTGTAAATTGCCTAAAAGCATACCGATTGCCAAAATGAAAGGACTTCAATTCACAGTCATCTCTTTGCTTGATTCTCTCCATGCATTACTTTCCAAAATCAATTGGATTAAAACAGTTTCTTGCAGAATACCTTTGCGTCCATCCACTACTTACCGAGGGCACAAGCCTGGAGATATGGTGGCGCTGCACAAAGCCAACAGCTGCCACAGCTGCAAGGCCACCAACTCCAAATAACACTATCATTGCTGTCACTGTAGCTCCCATTGTGCTTCTTTTGTTATTGTTATTGTTACTGTTACTTGCACTGCTGCTGGACCCCCTTTTTCTGCCGGTGCTCTGCGGATCGACATCATCGTCGCTCTCCCCGGAACGCTGCTGGTGGTCTGCAATAGCGAGCAAATGAATGATTGCGGTACACGGTATGCATCTACTGGTGGTTTTTTTTGCATTCTTACTCTCATGCAGCTGTTTGGTCAATGATGGTGAAAAGGGACATGATACATGGGCAGCACTGATATGAGCAGGTTTTGCAATTCAAAATCCTGATGTGTTAGTTGATCATCAAAGGTAATGGGTAATAACTGAAACGGCCAGTTGCTATGGATAGGGTTGGCCAGAACCGTATATACACACCGTATATGACCGTATGTATGGTGATTTCCCTGTTAAAAATACCGTATGTACACCGTATATACGTATAAATATATGGTTCTGGGCCAAACCTCGTTTAGCTATGAACAAACAATTTCAGGTAAATGCAAGCATTCACACCTATGTCTCAGCATCATTCCCTGACTCTCAAAAAGTTATGATCTGAGCCTCAGCATCCTCACCTTTGCCACTGCTGGAACGTCGGGGGGTATCTGGATTTGGGGATGATGAGGGCTTTGGGTGCGGTGGGTTAATAGGGGGATCAGACTGCAGACGTTTAAACAGGAAGACAGCGTCAGAGTTAATTGCCTGGCCACGCCGTTAATGATCGTTCTGTGCTTGATTTGCCAAAAAACTGCTGGCACACGCATAGACTACTTGTTACAATGAGCCCCCAAGTAAACAGGGGTGCTTTCTTTTTCCCATTTCCTTGCAAGATTGAGAGCCGTTCCTGGCCAGCCTTAACCCTGCCTGCTATCTTTGGTTGTGAATTAATTGTTGCCTCACCCATGATTTCTGAGCCCAAGATTGTGCAACGAAACCACCCCCTCCTACTCATAAAAAAAATCACAGCTTCCGAGACTGACTATTGGCCACAAACTTAAACATTTAGTCTTCTTGACACCTTTTACCTTTTTTGTGCACTTGGAGGGACTGGACACACAACTCCAGCCGTGCTCCACCATGCAGTTTGAACTACAACCGTCCCCGTCTGTCAAGTCGCCATCATCACACTGCTCTTCACCTGCAGGAAATGGATTCAAATCAGTTGCATCTCGTTCCAATCCTGCCTCAATCAATCATGAGGCTGGATCTAGTTTGATAGTTGATGCATGCAACCCCTCTTCCAGACTTATTTGTCTGCTTTCAAATCGTACCTGGACCAGGGGGGTTGATGTAGGATCACATAACGCACTAACAGGAAGGTATTACAAGCAGACAACTGGTGCCTCTGAAAAATGAAAAGAATTGAACACTTGTGCACTATGCACAGATCTATGCAGGTCTTGTTACTTTTTGAGATGGCCACTTTGCCTGTTACCTTTACAATCTGTCCACGCCCTGCCAAAGTAATGAAGGGAAAGAGTCATGATGATCACCCACCTTCCACCACTGCATTGCCGCACGTAGAAAGCACCCACCTTCTACCACTGCATTGCCGTTACCACTGTATTGCACTACCACTGCATTTCCGCTACCACTGCATTGCACCGCCACCACTGCATTGCACTACCACTGCATTTCCGCTACCACTGCATTGCCGCACGTAGAAAGCACCCACCTTCTACCACTGCATTGCCGCTACCACTGCATTGCACTACCGCTGCATTTCCGCTACCACTGCATTGCACGTAGAAACCGCTGCTTTGTTGCTACCACGGCATTGCACGTAGAACCCGCTGCATTGTTGCTACCACTGCATTGCACTGCCACTGCATTTCTGCTACCACTGCATTGCACGTAGAACCCGCTGCATTGTTGCTACCACTGCATTGCTGCTACCACTACATTGCACCGCTACCACTGCATTGCACTACCACTGCATTGCGCGTAGAAACCACTGCATTGCACGTAGAAACCACTGCAATGCACAAGCACTGCATTGACGCTACCACTGCATTGCCGCTACCACTGCATTGCACCGCTACCACTGCATTGCCGCTACCACTGCATTGCACTACCACTGCATTGCACGTAGAAACCACTGCATTGCCGCTACCACTGCATTGCTGCACGTAGAAAGCACTCACCTTCCACCACTGCATTGCCGCACGTAGAAAGCCAGCGTGTAACCTGCATAGCAAAGATTGCGATGGTTAAGATCCTAAGAATAAGACCAATTGTTGTAAACACACACTTTTGAAAAGGAGCTGGTGCAACGGTTGAATCTGTGCAAAGACAGAATTGAGGATGCCAGTGTTTTTACAGATGTAGATGGTTGTGGCAAACATGGAGTTGAGAACACGGGAACTCACCTCCCACTTAGGCGGCTGGGTGATGCTGAGATCATTGCTGTGCCCAGAAACATCATGAACGACATACCCTGCTCCCTCGTCAAATTTCCAGTAGGCAACGAGGCCAGGCGTAGCTGGGTCGATGCCAGGTGAGTAGAAGCCGCCTGCGTGAGGAACAGAGAGTGCCAAACACACAAGTCACGCCTGCGTGTGGAACAGATCAGAGAGTGCCAAAAGCACAAGTCACGGCTGCGTTTGAAAGAAAGGGTGCCAACAAGACAGCCGACGGCGTGTGGTACAAGTTGGGCCAATAAGACAGGCTGATTGCGTTTCTTTCGATTTCGATATTGCAGGTTTGACAAAATGTCTCCTCCTGCATGTGTTTAATGGTGCAGTGCCAGCAAGACAGACTTGGTCTGCAGGATCAAAAGAGGCTTGATTGATTGAGTAAGGGTAATTAATAGCGTTTTCAAGGCCAGGCAAGACACACATAAAGACATGCATCCAGAGCATGTATTGACACTGGATGAGACAACAAACCTGGTCCTCGGCCATCGTCCATTTCCATCCCTTTTCTGATTTCTTCAGGAGTGCGTACAACATTCCAGATCCGCATCTCTTCCATCACTCCAAAAAAGTCCTGCACATACGTACAGGGGAGATTTTTGATTGCAGCTGCCCAGCAATCTGCACGTAAACATGTCTTCACTTGAAAATGATATGGCACGTCTGCATTGAGCACCAAGTTTGCTCATCGCACCTGAGCACCGTACTCCTGACGACCCATGTCGGAATCAATCTTGCCAGCGGCACCTAAGTATCAAGGGTTGTAAAATCGAGCTACTGTTTGGCTCCAGTACCTTTACCAGGATTTTAACATGACTGGAGTTTGACGAATGAGAGCAGCATCAAAGTTTACAACAGCCACCAGAACAAGTGCGTGTGATCCCAGAGGGGGTCAACGGAGCAAATGTCCTGAAATGTGACTTTTTTATGCAGACCATGTTTGATGAACATCACTAGATGGTCCACGAACTTTGGGGTCAATTGGACCACCCCAGTGGTCTGGGTGGGATTTCCGTTCAAATTTTGGCACTGAATTTACACACTTTAGGCCACCGCTCCCCAATCAGAGCCTCTTTCCATCCCAAAACAAGATAGCAACACTTCCTTTACGATAATAAATCATCATGGGTTTTAAAGAGTAGATTTGGTGAAGGTTAGTTTTCCACCTTTTTAATACCCCTTTTGTTGATTTCTTTATCATAACAAAAGGGGTATTAAATAGGTGGAAAACTAACCTTTACCAAATCTACTCTTTAAAACCCATGATGATTTATTAAGGGAAATGGGCCAAATTGGATTATCTGACCAAGTACTGAGTTGTTTTGCCCCATTTTTGTTCATTGAAATTTAAACCATCCATATAAAAATGACACGAATCAGGTCAGTGGAAGGTGAGATATCAGAGAATGGTGGTGAAAATAGGGTTCACGCCACGGGCAATTAGACGTGTGCGCCCTAGCTGGCAACATTCAAGCTCAGGTGCTATCAGCAGGGGCTACCGGGTACTGAGCTTGATTGTTGCCAGCTGGGGCGCCCATACTCAATTCAAATTTCAAAAGTACCCCTTTTTCAGGCCTTTGTCGACCCCCTCTGGTGTGATCCTACGTATTATTAACAAAAAGGGGCAGTGGGCTGCATTTCCTGCTAACTGCACGTACGCCCTTGGCCAAAATGCACAGTTTACGCTGCATTTCCTGCTAATTGCACCTATGCCTTTTGCCAAAATGTACTGTTTACATGTGTATGCGCGCGCTATCTGGGCGCATAAAAATGTGCATTTGCATGTTTGTGCAAGCGCATGCATGTGCGAGCATTCCATACGACTTTCCATATTTTAGAGAAATGGGACCCAAAAGAATAAACAAACATTCCAGACATTTGGTTAAACGGTTTAATAGCCAATGATTGTTAGGCTCAACACTGGACGTGTCAGCATAGTTGCTCTGCTCGTGAGAAAAGCAAGCCTTGTCCCACTCACCACTTGCGGAATCAAAGCATCCACCAGGGCAATCCTGCACAGGGAAAAGTGAGCAAACAGGGAAAGAGAAGGATGAGAAAACGAGCTGAAATGAGAGCGGCGCGACACTACCAGAGTGCTGAGCATGTGATTCTGTAATGCAGTATGATTTCAGATGATTGTGAATCCTGTGGCCCTTTCACAGGAATTTGGAGCTCATTCACAAATAGAGACAAAAAGGACCTCGTTTTGTGTGTATTGGAAACATGAAGGTCTCCATGTTGACAAACCTTTAATGTTGGGTGTTATCTCTACCCTCGCAACGCATTTCTTTGCGTGTTAGGGAACTTATGAGTTCAGTGTGAAACACTTGAACTCAGGTTCTTGAAGTATAGCATAAAGTGAGATGTTCTTACTTTCTGCTTTTCTCCGGTTTCTGCTTCCCTTCTCCATTCTTTTTATTCCTTGGAGAACACAACTCTCTCTTTAGCTTACTTCCCCCCCTCCCTCACCTCTTTTCTATATTTTAGTCTTTAGTTTTCTCCCGTTTCTCCGGTTTCTCTGAGTTGCTGTGTTCTCCTTGGTAGTAATGACAGAGCCCTACTGCTGACAGCTCCCTCGTTCAGCTCAGCTGCAATTGTTTTACTATTCGCGAGTCATGCCGAACTTGCTCTCTGCCGATGAACATCAAATCAAATCGTCCAGTGCGGCATACTCTTCAGTATCTTTCTTAGCACGTGCTCCTGTTCATGGATTACCTGCTCTCTGCCGATGACCAGGGTGCCTCCGCTTGGAATGGACTTGCCTTTGCCTCGGTAAGTTGTCCACTGTGGGCGGCCATTGTCGTACAGAGTCACTCTGAAAGGCAGAGTTGCACAAAGAGCATTTGAGTTTGCGCAGCTGCCAGCGAGGGGGGCGAGGGGGGGAGCATTGTCCTAATGTAGTGGGATGAACATGTACCACATCATTGGCCTAATGTAATGGGATACAAAAGTAAAACATCATTGGCCTAACGTAGTGGGATGATGAACATGTACCACAGTATTGGCCTAATGTAATGATATGAATAAGTACAGTATTCCTTTGGCTAGGGTGAAGAGGTTAGCTTAGGGAATAGGGTTTAGGATCTTTGGATTTAATCCCCCACTCTCCTTTAGAGTGCATTTCTCAAAGATTACACACACCCTTACATACCATGCATTTACAAGTTGGCCAATCTACACATCGATACTTACTTAGTGATACCTAGTGCTAAAATTTTATCTCGTGGATTCATGATCACCAGCTCCCTATTCACATTTACCCTAATCACAAGGCGGCCAATCTACGCATCGATACTAAATGATAAAGTGTTATTTATGTCGTGGATTCATGATCACCAGCTCCCTATTCACATTTACACTAATCACAAGTCCAAGAAACTGCTCTCTCAGACCCCACGTAAAAAATGACCAGCCTCAAGAGTGACATACTCACTTCCCACTGTGGCTTTCCCATGTGACCGCAATGTGATGCCAGTTTCCGTCAGTGGCACTCACGCCGCTCAGGTGATCTGGCACAATGAGAGCAGTAATAATCCACCAGAGGGGGTTATCTGAGCATAATGTCCAGTTTAATGCTCTGGCTGGTCAGATACAGAATATGGCTGCTCAAAAAGTAAGGTTCACGCCGCTCAGTTGATATGGCATATGAGAGCAGCAACATTCTGAGTTGAAGCGCAAATTAGATCACATAAGAAATCCATGGACCCCGCAACGATGGCCATGATCACGAGTTTTTGGGTGTTAATTATCAGCAATCCACATAAATTAAGCAAGTGTGATCCTTAAGCAAGTGTGATCTGCAACTCACCTCCGTACACACCCTCATCTTCCATCACAGACACACCCCTGCATTTGCAACGCGTGATGTTGTGCATGTTTACGAGTGTTGCTGTCTACATGTGTGTTGGGTCTCCTATATGCTGAGCAGGAAGGGTAATCCCCAAATGCACGCCTCAGCGCACAGATATCTGGAGTTGCTCCACCAATGCAGTCTTATTTGGCCTTCGATATTACAGAACAATATCCCCTGTGATGTTTGCTTGAGATGCGACTGCAACCAAGGCTTGCTCCTGCACAGCCTAGTGCAAGCAACAGAGCAGATGCAGTTCGACTTGATTGCATCAACTTACCAGGAGTTGTAAATAAATCATCACTTACCAGGAGTTGTAATCAAATCATCTACTTACCAGGAGTTGTAATTAAATCATCAACTTACCATGAGTTGTAATCAAATCACCACTTACCATGAGTTGTAATTAAATCATCACTTACCAGGAGTTGTAATTAAATAGCAAGAAGGAGTTGTCTGACTTCGCGTAGCTACCAGAAGCGTAACTGAAGGGGACTCCAGGCCGGCAAGTGTCAGTGCTGTGACAAGCAGCAGTAGGAAGTTGCATGAGAAAGACACGATGTAGCAAATATTATGAGTCGTTGTAACAAGCAGCAGTAGGGAGTTGCATGAGAAAGACACGATGTAGCAAATATTTATGAGTCGTTGAAACAAGCAGCAGTAGGGAGTTGCATGAGAAAGATACGGTGGAGCAAATAGATATGAGTCGTTGTAACAAGCAGCAGTAGGGAGTTGCATGAGAAAGACACGATGGAGCAAATAGATATGAGTCGTTGTAACAAGCAGCAGTAGGGAGCTGCATGAGAAAGACACGATGTAGCACATAGATATGAGTCGTTGTAACAAGCAGCAGTCAGGAGTTGCATGAGAAAGACACGATGTAGCAAATATCTATGACGATGTGTGACATAGCTTTAGCTTTTTACTGTAGCACATCAAACCAGATCGAGCAACGCGCGCTTTCATGAATTTGGTGCTAATGATGTGCTGCCCTGGTCAGATGAATTACGATTGCGCAACTTCCAAGCAAGGGAGTTCATCTTTTCCAATGTGCTCACCCACTCAAACATATGCTTCGCTCAAGGTATGAAGCTTTTTCTGTACGTACGGTAATTCTCACCAGCACATACGCTTGCTTAATTTCATTCATAATTTATAATTCATTACACTGCTATACCCCTTACCTGAACATCCAAAACTCCAACGTGAATGCGGTTGAGGGAAAGTGTTCAAAATTGGTGGCAAGCAGAACCTGCATCGATAACCACACTTATGGATTCGATGAAAGAGTTCCCAACAAATAAGTGCATTCCATGCTTTCATCATAAGGGACGGTGCACTGCCATTGGCCAACTAGTTATGTATAGCCCCATGCTTTTTCAAATTATTTCATAGCAAACCAGTCGAATTGAGCACAACTGTAAAGCCTGTACGTTACGGGTGACGCCACACACCTGTTTGTCATTTAAAGCCAGTGAGTAGCCACCTCCACCTGAAAACCATGACGTCAAAAGAACAGCTCATTGCATCTCTGCATAATTCAGCTCAATGTATCTCCTCTAATAGTACAGCTCAGTGTATCTCCTCAAATAGTACAGCTCAGTACAGCTCAGAGTATCTCCTCAAGTAGTACAGCTCAGTGTATCTCCTCAAATAGTACAGCTCAGTACAGCTCAGCGTATTTCAGCTCAGTACAGCTCAGTACAGCTCAGAGTATCTACTCAAATAGTACAGCTCAGTGTATCTACTCAAATAGTACAGCTCAGTACAGCTCAGAGTATCTCCTCAAGTAGTACAGCTCAGTGTATCTCCTCAAAAGTACAGCTCATGACGTCAGATGTACAGCTCAGTGCATCTCTGCGTATTACGTGTTGAAGTGAATAAAGGACGCAGACATTTCAATTATGCATTTCCCATTGTGCATACATATTAAATGTACATACCTGGCGTAGGAGGAGCAACAGGCCGTCCATTAGAGAATGACAGGGGAGCCGTGGAATACACGTAGCCAGGGGCACTGGAACGGAGCTCAAGGTGATTGTTAGAGCCAGATCTGAGGTGCAAGGGAGCGTCAGGGGCTGGGTTTCAGGGTGGGTGGTGTTTATTGCAAATATGTTTAGGTGTTTGTGTTAGCTGTGACTGTTAGCTACACCTAAACTCAGTGTGGGTGATGTTTATTGCAAATGTGTTTAGGTGTTGTGTTAACCCTTACCGTTAGCTACACCTTTACTCAATGTGGGTGATGTTTATTGCAAATTTGTTTAGTGTGTTAGCCTTTAATTACACCTATACTCAGGACCACAACCAGCTGTGTTAGCTGACATCTGTTAGCTACACCTATATATACCCAGGACCATACAAAATTCGTTAAGTCGTTAAATACACCTATTCTCAGGACCATACAAATTTTGTTTCGTCGTTTAATACACCTATACTCAGGACCATGCAACATGTGTTTGGTCGTTCGCTACACCTATAATCAGGACCATGCAAAATTTGTTTGTCGTTAAATACACCTATAATCAGGACCATGCAACATTTGTTTTAGTCGTTAAATACACCTATACTCAGGACCATGCAGCATTTATTTGGTCGTTCGCTACACCTATACTCAGGACCATGCAACATTTATTTAGTCAGAAAATGCACCTATACTCAGAACCATGCAGCATTTGTTTGGTCGTTCGCTACACCTATACTCAGGACCATGCAACATTTGTTTAGTCGTTAAATGCACCTATACTCAGGACCATGCAACATTTGTTTGGTCGTTCGCTACACCTATACTCAGGACCATGCAACATTGTTTAGTCGTTAAATGCACCTATACTCAGGACCATGCAACATTTGTTTGGTCGTTCGCTACACCTATACTCAGGACCATGCAACATTTGTTTAGTCGTTATATGCACCTATACTTAGGACCATGCAACATTTTTTTGGTCGTTCGCTACACCTATACTCAGGACCATGCAACATTTGTTTAGTCGGAAAATACACCTATACTCAGGACCATGACCAGCCAGCCCATGTGTGCATGTAGTTGGATTTTAATGGCGTGGTAGGGGAGACTCACGGCACTTCGGGCCAATGTGTCTCCTTTTTCCTAATTGATGCAGGGGGAGTTTTGCTGCCTGCGTACTTTTCTATTACTTTTCACACACGCACACATGCACATTTTAAGTCATTACTTTTCCACTGAGCGTGTATGTAGCTCAATGGTGTGATTAACATCTCTTGCAAACAACTAGCACACCTGTCGACCACGTAGTTCCCTCCACCCGTCATCTCTTTCAGCCCCTCGGAATCAAATATATACAAGGCAGACAAGCCATCCACGGAATCAGGACGTGCCTTGGCCATGTTGTTAGTGATCTGTGTATTTGGACATGAAGATCTCTTTCAGCCCCTCGGAATCAAATATGTACAGGGCAGAAAAACCGTGCACGGAATCAGGACGTGCCTTGGCCACGTTGTTAGTGATCTGTGTATTTGTACATGAAGGTGCTCAAGTTGTGTTGGGCAACGTAGGACTATAACAAATTTCCATTCTGTCAGTATCCTGCGTGCATAGTTATGTGCGTCAATTTGTGCTGGACAACTTGGAATGAAAAAAGAATTATAGGATTCCGGTCCTTTTCCTTATTCTATGTGGGGAGTGGCTTTTTGGTGCTTGCGTGCTCGTCTTTAAATCTACTTTTATTCACACTTCTGTGCACAATGGTGTAAGGATTTTTCAAGGATTCTCTCATGACATAGACCCTTCCCATTAAGGTAAAAGCTAAACATAAACGCTGACTAGGGCCAAGAATAAAAATGGTGGTTTCCACAGCGCAAGCTGTGCTAAGACAGTTCCATCTGACATCCGGTTGGAATCGCCTTCCAAGAACAGAAGTACTCAATTCCTAAAAGGCGAGTGCAACGGTATGTTAGTTGGAACTGTCTTGCCTCAACTTGGGCTGTGGATTCCATTCTTTTTACACTTGAATTTCAGCCAGCGTTCAGAATTAGTCCTCGCCCTCTTGCTGTATTCCTTTCCTCTTGACTTCAGCTTCTGCTGTTGGCGATTTGGGTGTAAACGGCCAGCTGCCAACCTTCTTGTTTTGTTCCTAGGAGGTCTCCAGTTTTATCCAGTTTGATGGTTCTCAGGATTTCCATATCCTCTTCATGCTCTGGCACCATACACATGTAGGAGAAGAGCGCCAGAGCAGCATACAAAACATACGATCTGCCAAACATCAGCACTGAAGCCTTTCTTATTGGCTGTGATATACACACACTTACACACCACACAGCTGCTTTATTTCAAGTTTTGATTTGACACGTTATCCAAATCACTGTCCAAGCACCATATAATAAGAGCACGCACAAAAACATTTTACCTTTTCATGCTCT
>Ga0307963_1001753_pt1 | contig 16806 bp, 19 predicted proteins | sample OrgLakmetagen594_FD_201829 | JGI IMG/M metagenome (GOLD analysis project Ga0307963, IMG submission 201829) | Saline water microbial communities from Organic Lake, Antarctica - #594 | ecosystem: Environmental > Aquatic > Non-marine Saline and Alkaline > Saline | place: Antarctica: Organic Lake...
GGAGTGTGAGAGAGAGAGAGAGAGAGAGAGAGAGAGCGAGAGAGAGAGAGAGCGAGAGAGAGAGAGAGAGAGAGAGAGGGAGAGAGAGAGAGAGGGAGAGAGAGAGGGAGAGAAAGAGAGAGAGAGAGAGGCCTGCTGCCCACCTGCCACGCCCCTGCCTTGCAGCTGTCCCTCCTCAGGATGCGGCGCCAGCGCTTGATGCGCACAGCCAGCACGCCACCACCCACATTGCTTTGCTGCAATCATTAGAGCACACACGCACACACACATGTAAGCTTTCCTTGATGTAAGGTGTGAGGGAAGGCAAGATACGAGGCAGGCTACATCCAGCCACTGCCACTGTCGCTTTGCTGCAAGCACTCCCAAATATCACACACACACATTACCAGAATGCAACTTAAGCAATCAACGACAGCCCCCCCCCTTCTTTTTTTAACCACGCTCCACACACCTCCCCACCCACTGTGTAAAAAAGTTAGCCAATTCCGAGTGACCAGCGAATACCACCCCCACCAAATACAAGCTCCACGCTAGTCACGCCCACTCACCCACTGCGCCAGCATGTAGTTGAGCAGGCTGCAGTACAGGCGCTGCAGAGTGGCTGAGTGCTGCAAGGGTGCAGCCACGGCCGCCTGCGTTCACGCACAAGGGCAAGGTATGTGCACACTTATGTCCTGCTTGTAAAGTGCAAGGACAGATCACGTGACAAGCCAAGTGCTACTACACACACACATGCAACCACACACACACACAAACACAAGGGCAGGTGCTGTGATGACTCAAGTGCTGCTTGCAAAGTGCAGGGGCGCTGCCGCCTGCGTTCGTGCACAATGATGGACGTAACAGAAGAAAACGTGCAAACGGACGTGCTGCTCCCAAACTGCTGCAAGGGCGCAACTGCCTCCACCTGAGCACAATCTATGACACAAGAAAACATGCAAGCTGACGTGCTTTTCCCAAACTGCAAGGACGCAACTGCCTCCACCTGAGCACAATCTAAGTTAAGTTGGGATTTGCTCCTATGGGAGGAATGAGCACACATCCAACGTATAAGAGGGACAGGCGCGTCTTGAGCGTAATGAAATAGGGACACTGCTGAACAATAAAAGGTCAACTATGCTATGAGGGACTTTTCTGCAAAACAAGCAAAATGGACGTGGGCCTTATATCACACACGCCATACAGGTCCAGCCCAACGTGTTTTGCCTTACATTATCCTGGACCAGTAAACATGAGCAGCACCGCAAGTTCCTATGACTAGCCGCAGCTCCTTCAAAATCATCAATCCTAACACAATACGCCACACTAACGCCAGATAGTTGACATCAGGACACCTACCATTGCCAACGCATAGTTTTGAATTCTATGGAATATGGCACAACACAGTGGTATCAATAGGAGATGGCCTACCTGAAGTCGGTGTGCTTTGTTTAAAGCAGCCAAAGCCTAGAATCTTGGCACTTATGTACAAGCATTGAAGGGGTGCTTGGGCCCCACGACCTTACCCAATGCTAACACACAACACAGCACAGCACACATACAGAAAAGATGAGGACACACAAATACAGCACACAAAAAACGCACCTGGACCTCCGCCAAACTCAGAGCCTGCACGCCTGACATGCCTCCGAAGACGGCGCAGAACTCAGACACCATGTAGGCCTCTAGAAAGGGGCCCATTGCGCCAGGGCCACACATTAACGGCTGTGTGCATGTGTGTGCATGTGTGTGTGTGAACATAAATGCACCATGTGTGTGTTTGTGTGTGTGTTTGTGTGTTTGTGTGTTTGATTGTTTGTGTGTGTGTGTGTGTATGTGTGTGTGTGCGTATGTGTGTGTGTGTGTGTGTGAACAAGAATGCGCAACTGTGTATATGTGTATGTGTGCGCGTTTATATGTGTGTGTGTGCGTGCATTATTGTGTTTGGGACTGTTCAAAGTGTGTGCATATGTGTGCGTAATAGCACAGTGTACAAGGCCAGCTTGAACCTGATCTCAGGCCTGTCACCTCCCTGACTATGGAGGACTTCCATAGTAGGTACGCAAAAGGCTCGCTCAAGAATGCTACTCACATACAAAACACACAGCACTCGAGAATGTTACATACATACAAGACGCACAGCACGCACGCTAACCTCAGATATCTGAGGACCCTCCACGAGTATGCGCAAACGTGCAATTTGGTCTACCAACTGCGCGGCCATCGCTGCCTCCTGCAAGCAAGCACGTAGTGGGTAACCATGTCTGTTTGAAAGTGTGCATGGCGTTTGCGTGCGTGCGTTGTGTGAACGTGCGTTGTGTGTGTGTGTGTGCATCTGTGTATATGTGTGCGTGTGTAAGTATGTCCGTGTTTGTTTGTAAGTGTACGAGTGTTTTATTTGAAGACGCAATGCATAGAATTATGCAGTCAGTGTAGCAAGATCTTGGAGCAAGAATTAGTGCCACACACACGCACACACACACAAACAGTAATCTGGCACATACATGTGCACGCACACACATGTGCACGCACCGGAGTCTTTTGGCCTCCGCCCATGCTAGGCGTCCCATTCAGCGGCCAAGCAGGAGCACCAGCGGCAGGTGCCGGGGCAGCTGTGCCTGTGGATTCAAAAACCATTCAGAGAGGGTTAGGCGTTTGCAGTGGTTGCAGCAGCAGCGGTGTGAGGTTGAGAGTGCGGGAGCAGCTGTGCCTGGATTTGAAAGAGATTTAGAGAGGGTCAGGCAAGAGCCGTTGCAGCAGCGGCGTGAGGTCGAGGTTGAGGTTGAGGTTGAGAGTGCAAGAGCAGCTGTGCCTGGGATTGATTATGTATGAGTAAGGGTGGGTAAATAGGGTGTCTGGTTTTGCCAGCAAGGCTCGGCAATCCTCAATGAGGCTCGGCACTCGCTGGGGAGGCCCTAGTTGGTGCATAACGGTTAGAAAAACACTTTCTCAAATCTGCACGGATTGAGCCGAAACTTTTTCTGTGTTGGCTTATATATATTAATGAATATCAACGTTGAGACCGGGTGGAAAATATGGGCGTGTAATTCAGGGAAGTTCAGTTTTCGCACACACACCCCTGTTGCACACCCCTTTTGACTGTTATATAATAATGAATACTGGTGTTATATAATAATGAATAAATAATATTAATGGATATACTTTGTTTAAAAGATGGGCCTGTCAGTCGTTTCAGCCACGAAAATTTCGGATTTGGGTAATTTTGAGGATTTCTGGGAAGATGGGGCTAATTCCGCCCAAAAATTGGACACCCTCGCTGGCTGGCGAGTGTCTTCCACACCGGGAAAGAGGTCATGACCACCGTTATGTATGAGAGATGTGGTGCAGGCTACGTCTGCAGGCAACGCTCTGCTGTTGAAGCAAGTTATCTTGTCTGGTACTTGCTGATGAGCGCAAAATTAGAAAATACCAAGCAAGATAAGTTGTTGCAGCAGCCACATGAGTGCGAGAGGGCTGAGAGTGCAGGGGCAGCTGCACTTGGGAGCGGGTAAAAGTTAACAGTATGCATTTAATAATACGTTATATTGAAAGCAAGCGGGGCCCAGCACACACTTTTGCATACGAGCAAAGCTGTACGGCCGTGTTGCGCTGGGGCGACAGAATAGGCGACACTGATAAACATTGGCGTACGAGCAAAGCTGTACGGTCGTGTTGCGCTGGGGTACCAGAGTAGGCGACACTGAGACACTTTTGCGTACGAGCAAAGCTGTACGGCTGTGTTGCGCTGGGGTACCAGAATAGGCGACACTGAGGTTGGCAGGACTGTATGGAACATGTTCCATACACCATGTTATCCCATACAAATATTTCATGCTACATACACCCTGCTAAGTGGACATTGAACACCTCAGACTGCTAAGTGGACATTGAACACCTCAGACATTGAACACCTCAGAAGAATTAGAATGAACCCAACCAAGAGGGTTCATTCTAATTTCTACACACAGGAGGCGCGGCCTTAGGGCAACAAAGAGCAGAGTGCACAGTGCGGCTGTAATCGTCACTGCAGGAAATGCAAGCACGAAAATCTGAAGCGCTTACTTTTGACTTTGGAGCGCGGGCGGCAGCAGCATGAAATACATGCGCGTACGTGCACGCATGCACAACCACACCACTCATTAATGCAGGTATCCACACGCACAAGCAATCAATCATCACACACGGGTGTAAAATACACGTTCACGCGCACACACACACACACATCCACATCCACACCCACACCCACACCCACACCCACACCCACACCCACACCCACATCCACACCCACACACCCACACAAAGCACACACACCCGGGGTAGCCGAGGTTGGAGGGGGGGTAGCGCCCGCTGGGTTGGCAGCTGTGGGTTGAGTAGCTGTCAGGGCAGCCAGCATGAGCTCCATGCGCACCAGCTCTGCACGTTCTTCGTCTACAACCTGTCGCATGTGTGTAATTTAAGTGTTCATCTGCAAGCTGTGCGCGCGTACATGTTTTTTTCTTAAATATCAAGTACACATTCTGTTCGTCTACATTCTGTAGCGATTGTTCATTTGGGCGTTAGTGTGCCACAGAGGGGAACTGAGGCGAGCCGTAATAGAGGCAGCAGCAGCAGCATGTTTTCTGCACACATACACAAAGAAGACACCCACCCACACACGCAAACATCCACACACGCGCGCACCCTCACACGCGCACACACACGCATGCACGCTAACACACACGCGCACGCACACATATTTGCACACACCCCACCTCCATGTCTGTGGGCAGGATCCGAGTCTTGTAGGTACCTTTGCTGGACCCTCCCTGCGATGTAAAAACAAAGAACAACACTCATTGATCAGGGCACGTGGTGCCAAAACAAGAACTTAATCACAAACTGGGGCAGGCCTGGTTTGCAAAAACAGGCCACACGATGGCTTGCTTGTCAGTGCACAATTATCCCAACCTCCCCACCGCTGGCTGCCACCTGTGTATGCTGCCAGAATAGATACACATTCCCCCCAAAACCCACACACCCCTGCACACGCACGCACACACCACACACACAAAGATGCGCACACATCAGACACACCCCTGCACACACACATGCGCACATGAGCACACGCATGCTACAGAGGTGGCAGCTCACCTTCCCGCCCGTTTTAGCGTCTTTAGCTGCCGCCTGTGCCTGCTTCTTTTGCGCGCGCTCATGCTCAGCAGCAATGGCACGTTCCTCTTTGTCTGTGAGCCTCTGAGTGGGGCCTTGACCTGCGTGTGAAAGAGGTACACAAGTTATATAAATGCATGTGCATGGGAATGTAGCAGCGACGACGCTGGACTCTGACTTCCTGCACACCTTGCTGACATCACAATTCATTTTGTCATCAGCCCTAAACTCCTCCTCATGCAAACATGACAAGGTAACCCCTCAGAATGTTCCCAGGAGGTGGGGGGGCACACACAAGCGTTTCCTCCTACCCCTCGATGCACCCACCCACACCACACAGTGACATGTCCACAAGTTCTTGGCCCCTAGCTCACAAATCTAAAGAACCCAACGACATGCACCATCACATCACAACAAGTCTCCAAAAATGCATGGAGGGAGGGGACCACACACCATCAACACCCCCCCTCAATGCACCCACACCGTGCAAAAATGCATGGCAGGGGGGGGGACCACACACAATCGCATCCACAAGCTCTCAACCCCTTGCCCACGACCCGAAAGACACGCACCATCAAATCGCAGAGGGCCCCCCAAGATGCCTGGAGGGGGGCCGCACACGGTGTTTGGCCCAGGGACGCCGCCCAGTGCGTGAGGAGGCAGCATGTTGTTGCGTTCCAGGCACCTGCGAGTGAAAACAAACACAGATACGCATGAGACCTAAAAGCCTGGAACGTGCTAGGCCCAGGATGCTCAGGGCTTTTGCGGGGCGGCATGTTGTCGCATTTTGAGCACCTGCGCGGTGAAAACAGACACAGATACGCATGAGATCTAGAAGCCTGGAACGTGCTAGGCCCCAGGATGCTCAGCGCGTTTGCAGGGCGGCACGTTGTTGCATTTCAACGACCTGCACAGTGGGAAGCGCACCTGCCCAGTGAAAACAAGCATGTTGATGGCGCTAACGAGCACATTCCTAGAGTATTTTTGCATAACCAGCGTTCAGGACACATGCAAGTGATCTCCATGACGTGCACAGCTATGCCTACGCATGCAGCAATAGCGCAAGTATTTGTATGTGCGGATAAGAGGACAGGGAAGCCACAGCTGCACGCGCGCATTTATTTTGCATGTACACACAAGCGTGGACGAGGGTACAGAGGAAGGAAGCACCTCCAGTTACATGCACCTCCAGTCAGGTCAGCCATTCCTGCAAAAAGTGTTGCCCCGATGCCGAAAAATACATTCGAGCAGCCAGGACCCTTAGTTACATTTATTTAAGCACCCCTGCACACTCAGTTTTTGGCGGGAGGTGCCCAGGTGGGCAGGGCGGAAATCCCTGCCAAAAAGTGGAATTCCAAAAGCTCCTTCCCGGTGCCAGGAAAAACCAGGGGCGTTCTAAATAATCCAAACAATTTGGTGAAGGTCCGGGGGTCTGGGGTGAAGGTCCGTTTTTTTTGGCGAAGCTATGGAAAAAGTGCACAGCCCAAGTCGGGGCAATCCGATTTTTGCGATGAATTACATAATTATAAAACTATAAAACTATGTAGTGAGACCCTCTGAAACAGCGGAGCAAGTCTGCAGGTGTGGCTTCACAGACTTTGAGTGGTTTGGCACACTATTAGCTGGTCCCATTGAAACAAATGTTTGTGAACTGTGTTCTCAGATGCCTCCAAAAGGCAAGAGCCAGGCACGCTCTCAGCACTCCAAGCAGCTGATGGCTCAAAAAACAGCTGCAGGAAGACATCCATCTCACTTTCGTGAGGGGGTCACAAAGCAGCCTACCCCCCTGCCTAATGTGAGGGACCAGCAGCAGCAGCAGCAGCAGCAGCAGCCACAGCAGCAAGAGCCACCGCAACAGCTACAGCATCAGCCACAGCAGCAAAAGCGGAGGGGGCGGCCTCCAAAGCAGCAGCAGTCAGAGCAGCAGCAGCTTACTCCCCGCAAGGGGGCAAAGAAGAAGCAATCAACGTGCATAGATTTACAGGGATTCGTACGGATAAGACAGCGTTTCTAGCATTTCCAGCGTCATCCTAGAATATAAGTAGCCAGATCCAACATAAGAAGCAGACAGGAACGGATGGTGGCTCAGCAGGAACAACTAGGACGGTGTCTCTGTAGGAGATGCTGGGGGAGCTGCGCTTCCCCTCTTTGCAGCTTGCGTGTTTTTCTGCGTGTTTGCATTTGCGAGCATATGTGTCATGTCGTGCACATATGGGCTGCCTATTATCTTCTTGATGTTTGGTCCACCAATTGGACCTACTTTAATGCGTGCTTGCTCCAGTAATCGCCTGAAAGCTTCTGCCTCCAGGTCTGCTGACAGCTTGGCTTTCGCTTTCTGATCTGCAGTAGCATTCTCTAGAATCTGCTCTGCGTTCCTACTGAACATAGCTGGATCAAAGGGCCCAAAATGACGAGGCAGCAAGGCTTGCATCAAGTACCATTCATAAGGGCGGGGTCCCCTTGCGGGTGTGCTCCCTTCACCAGAATCACCTCCAGCGCTCATTTTTCTACTCGAAATGAAATTAAATAATTCCAACCGAAGGTCCAGGCAGCCACAGGTGCTCCATTATTGCCCCTGAGCAACCCCTCATACTAGTTTTCCATGGGGCATGAACTCCTCATTTTCTGCCTGGGCTTGGCTGGCCTGACCTCCAGTTGCATTTGCATGCATACACAAGCGTGGACGAGGGTACAGAGGAAGGAAGCACCTCCATATACATGCATCTCCGGTTGCATTTGCATGCATACACAAGCGTGGACGAGGGTACAGAGGAAGGAAGCACCTCCAGTTACATGCACCTCTAGTTGCAGTTGCATGCATACACAAGCGTGGACAAGGGTACAGAGGAAGGAAGCACCTCCAGTGCGGCACCAGGATGTTCAATGCGCGTTGCCGAGATGGCATTGGCAAAGTAAGAGTGTCCGCAAGGAAGCTGCAGTGCGCGTTGCCATGATGGCATTGGCAAGGGGACGATGGCAACAGGGAAGCAGAGTGAGCAAGACGCTATAGGTGCCTCAGGTTACGATGATTGTCGTCACATTTGTGGATCAGTATTTTCAGTACTGTAAGGCATCATCGGCAAGTGCTTGGGCACACTGCAAAAACAGGGGGTGTCAAGCTGCCTATGTGGGAGAGGAGGCAGGCTTGGATATTCCACTTCACCCCACCTGTGCTACCCGACACATTGAGCACCGGAGGGTCTATCGGTCAGGTGTTTTGAAATGCACAGTTTGCTGATGTACTGAATTGCATAGCATACTGGCTCGTAACTCCAAAAAGCAGCATGATGATGACATGAGTTCACACACACTGCCTTCATGACTCAGGGTGCGGCAAAAGGCAAGTCAGGCCTGTCAGTGTTTGCTCTCGTAGCTGCGAGTGGGCTCAACACACGAATTCACATATTCACACACACACCGTTACGCACATAAAGTGTGCACATACACACACAGTGGAACAAACAGGGGAACATGCTAGGTAGTTTGCGTGTATCACACATCAATTAGTCCTGCGTCAGCTGACACAGCTGAGCAGCCATCAGCTACGCTGCAGTCAGCAACGTGCAATGGCAACCGTAGCAGCTGACGGGCTGCTGCTGCTACAAGTCTTTGCTGCCCATGTTAAGTAGTCAGCCCAAGGGGTACGCAGCGCCACTGCCAAGCCAAACAGCACTAGACGCACTTGCCCCTCCAACATTTCGCGCACAACTCATCGGTTTTGAGTCATAATCTATGACCACAGTGGATGCAGCTGGTACAGATCTCATGACTCATGACTCACGTGTGTGTGTGTGTGTGTGTGTGTGTGTGTGTGTGTGTGTGTGTGTGTGACATGAGCAGGGCTGGCCAGAGCCGGACATATATATCATTTGGAAGCTTACCTCACTCACAAGGCACACCTCATGGCCTCCAACAGCATTCACTTAGGGGAGACAAACACAACACGATGCGTGCGCACATACTCACAAACAAACTCATACATACAAATGCAAAAATGTACACACACAAGCACGCACGCACACGCACACACTCGCGCGCACACACACACACACACCCACACACACACCCACATACATGCACGCGCGCACATACACACCCAAACTCACGCCCACACCCACAAACACCCACACCTACAGACACCCACACACATACTCACTTTGGGCATGCCCAGTCGCCATCTCGCAGCTGCAGCTGCTCCGCCGAGCCTGGTCCTAAGTCCAAGCAGCTTAAGTGGTAGGAGCGTGGGCAGAAGTCACACAGGCACAGGGGGGAGGTGATGGAGTTGTACAGCTGTGCACAAAAACACACGTAATGGGCAATGAGAGCTACTGGTTGGGTTGTAGGTTGGAGTGCGGGCTAATGCCACACAGGCACAGGGAGGAGGTGATGGAGCTGGATAGCTGCGCACATGCATACTTATACAAACACTTTTAGCAATGGGAGCCACCGGTAGAAATAAAAGAGCGCAGGCTAATTTCACATGGACACAGAGGGCGTGGCGAATTTGTACAGCTGCGCACGATTTGCAGCAGTGTTGCTGAGCAAGGAGAGTACACACGCAGCACATGCAGCAACCCAGGCTCTATTAAACACAAGGACAATACAGGCAGCACACAGCTCAGATGCTCCAGTGCTACCGGCACTTTGAAATCTCACTGCACTTTCAATTAAGACCTCCTACAAAGACAAGCAGCAATTGCATTCACCTCATTTCTCTCTCTCTCTCTCTCTCTCTCTCTCTCTCTCTCTCTCTCTCTCACACACACTCACTCACACACACACGCACCCTGCGGCACAAGGAGCACTGCATTCTGTTGTAGTCAAACACCTCCTTCTTCAGTGGCAGTGTGGCAGGCCGGACCAGATGGGTGTCATCTTCACTGTCCACAGGAGCTTGCTCAACTTCTTCCTCCTATAAACATGTATGCATGTGTATGTGTGTGTGTGCGTGTGTGTGTGTCATCTTCACTGTCCATAGGGGCTTGCACCACTTCCTTCCCCCTACATACGTACGCATGAATGTGGGTGTGCGTGTGTGTGTGTGTGTGTTTGTGTGTATGTTTTCAACATTCATATGCAATGCTGTAGGTCAGCAGTTCGAGGTGTGTGTCACCATATTAATAATATTGGCTTAGTTTCTATTATTTTAGACCAGTTCCAAAGCCCGTCAATGTTGGCTGCCTCTTTGTGATACTACACAAGCTTCCAATGCTCATCCCAGCATGCATCCCTCAGCACTTGCATGCATCAAACAAGGGCTTGACGTCATGTCAGCATGCCGCTGCCTGAGACTGTGCCAGTCTCAGGCTGCTGCATGCTGACGTGCATTTGCGGACTTGGCTGATGCGTACAAAAGTACCAAGGGGTGCATGCTGAGATGAACATATCTTTTAGTGTGTACATGTGTGTGTGCATTAAAAAAAAGTACCGCCTGAAAATAAAAAGCTAAGAGCCACCTCAGAGACAAAGCCTCTTCCCAAGTTTGCACAAACAAAGCACAGATTGAGGACACGTGACAGACCAGCTGAAAGCCGTCTCAGCGTGGCAATTTCAACTTCTGCAGCACGTGCATACAGTTTAAGTACATAAGAATGAGTGTGCAGGCAAATGCGCAAGGTGTTAAGACACACAACACCCACCACAACTCGGGGGACTTCATTGGGGTCTTGGTTCATCTCGGCTGCAGCCGCAGCAGCAGCCTGCAGGTGTGATGTCAATTTGGTGTGAAATCATTAACAGCAAAAGGAGGGTGCTTTGCCCTTGTGCTTGTTATGAGCAGGGATCGGGGCTGCTGTGCATGCGTGTGTTGCACTAGCTAAAACGGAGTCACGGCTCAAGCTGCTTGTTGAAGGCAAAGGGAGTCGAGCATCACAGAAGACAAGTCCTCACTGAGATGGTGGCTGTGGGTGTGCGTTTGTCTGCTGATGCATGTTTCTGCTGCTGCAAGGCTGCCTGGAAGACATGTTGCTGTGTGAGACACAGCCAGGTCCGTTTTTAGCTTCATGCCAAATTTATTCATTCATTCGTACAAGCGCCACATTCGGCAGCAGCCCTAATGCAGCAATGAAGGAGCGCGTGTGGTTGTTTGAGAGCTGATGATTGCGTAGGTGCATTCAAGTCTGCATTCCAGTATGCGCTGGCCAAGGTCGATTGGAGTGTTTAGTAGCTAAGGTTGTACAAGGCCAGCCAGCGGCACAGACAGCAGCAGCAAGAGAACAGGCTGAAATGCGAACCTTTCCACGGATTTGTGCACGCGATTGCCTACATATTAACCCATTAAAACGTGCACTCACACGCGAAATGAGACGGGCAAACTTATAAAAGCAAACACTCGCACAAACATACACACAAATGCACGCTCACACAACTCACCGCCGTGGCTTCAATGCTGGCCTTCCGCTTTCCAGGAGGCCGCCCAACTTTGCCTTTCGGTTTAGGGGGCGGCTGCAGCAGCAGGCCCATGGAGGCAGCCATGCCCTCCGGCATCGCCGCGAGGGAGCCGAAGTGCAGGATGGCCTGTGAGACAGATACAACGGTGCCACAGACGTGACTCAGCATCAATAGTCAAGTAGAATAAAATGCCGGCGGTCAAGCTCTCTGGCATTGTCTCGAGGGAGCCAAAGTGCAGGATGGCCTGCGAAACGGACACGACGGTGCCACAGACGTGCCTCAGCACCAATGCTCAAGCAGGATAAAATGACAGCAGTCAAGCTCTCTGGCATCGCCGCGAGGGAGCCAAAGTGCAGGATGGCCTGTGAGACAGATACGACAGTGCCACAGACGTGACTTAGCACCAATGCTAAAGCAGGACAACATGACGGTGGTCAAGCTCTCTGGCATTGCCTTGCAGGAACCAAAGTGCATGATGGCAGGTGAGGACAGACACAAAGAAGCTACAGGAGAATCGAGTACCTAGGAAAACACGAGCAGCCCCACATGCTGGTAGCTGTGCCCTTTGGCAGGCCCACCGCACCATAATCCCACCATGCTCGCAAGCCAGGTGTGTATACTATATACTGCCATACGGTTAGTGTGTATACTGTATACTGCCAGGTGTGTAAACTGTATACGGTCATACGGTTACGGAACCGGTGGCTCAGTGTCATATACGGTACCGGATATACGGCGTACCGAGGATACGGCGTATATACGGTCATACGGTTTGGGCCAACCCTACGTATGGCATACGTGTGCACCCCTCATTCACCTGTTTCATCACGGCTGGCTAGTGTAGCAACGGCTATGTTGTAGTTGTGCAGGAGGGACCGCTCTTCCGGCTTCATCCATCAGTTGGGAGCCACAGAGCGCATTAATTGGATTTATTACCGTCTCACCTGTTGCAGCCCGGCTGGCTGCTGCAGGAAGGGCAGCAAAAGGGGAACCACCATTTGGAGCCACCTGTGGCAAGTTCTAAGCATCACAGCATTCCAGCTGCCTGCATGGCTTCGTTACAGCCTCACCTGTTGCAGCCCGGCTGGCTGCTGCAGGAAGGGCAGCGCAGGGGGGCCACTGGAGCAAGCCAGCAGCCCATCCAGTTGACGCTGCTGATCATACGTCAAACCTCCTCCCTACAAGCACACATGTGGGAGCGTGGAGTACTTGGGTTATTAGGCAGTACACACACACACATACAAAGGCACACGTGCACATACAGATGTGCACACAAATACGTCAACAAGTGTGCATACCAGTGTGCACGTCGCCTGTGCTAAGCACGGACATTAATTTGCAAGTGCAAAGAGTCGTTCTGCACGACACAGTTCTTTGTGAGCAACGCTGCTGGTCGCGCAACAGACCTCAGCATCCTAATTAAGGATGGAAACGGGGGGAGATGGGGAGCATTGCATTTCAATAAGCAGCCATTTGTAGTTGCTGTGTCTGACATGTGATGCAGATTGGCAGTGCAGAAAAAGGGCAATGGCACACAGGGTGCTGTGTGTACACACAAACAAGTACACACATATGCACACACACATGCGGTATCCTGCGATTTGGAGGGTACAGGGAGCCATGAGGGATGACATGCACAGCTGCAGCGCGCAAATTTTGCACGGATACAAAGCAGATTGACTCCTTGTGGTTTGTACGAATGAACATGCCCAAAGCCCCGGCTGGGCTTCCGCACGTCACAGCTGCGGCTATCAGACAGAGGTTGGAGGAGGCGTGCATCACAGAGAGGAGGCGTGCATCACAGAGAGGAGGCGTGCATCACAGAAGCACGCACACGACAACAGTGCATGCAATCGGAAATGAAATGCGTTTGATGTGCACTGATTGAACACGTGCTACCAGCATTTGCACGAAGGCAGGGCTGCTGAGCAGCGTGAGTTTTGGCACAAGGATGGCAGGCCACCAAACTGGTTATAATGAGCCAGCAGGGCAGGCGTGGCGTATCTCCTTTTTTAAACGTGATGCAACTTTTGATGAGCACATGCACCTTCTGCAGCTACTGCTGCAAACTAGAAGTTAATACCTGCAATGTGGCAGGGCTGTTGAGAAAGCACACGCACAAGAGCACAACAAAAGGACGGGCCACCATTTTGGTTCACTGAGCCAGCAGCACAGGCATGGCGTGACTTTGCAATGCACCTTCCACATGTGCACATGAACCTACTGCATCTGCAGCTGATAATCAGAAGCAAATCTTGACATTGGCAACGTCACAAAGCAGCACAAGGAGCGTAGGTTCGACTGACTGGTTCTGCTCAATGAGCAAGCAGCCCAAGCGTTCACACGCAGGCATACAGACTTGCACACAATCTCGCAGACCTGCTACGCATTCTTTTCCACCTGCTCACTACAACACCCAGTACAACTGCATACAAATTCCAGCCACAAGGCACCCATCACGCACAATCTATAATTGTTGGATCTTAGGCTTGGCTTCATACACCGACCTGAACTCCAAGACATGCACACACGCACGCACATACGCACATACACGCAACGTGCACGTATGCACGCACATACAATGCAGCACGCACACAGGCACACTCACCTGCTGCTGCACCATCATCCCAGGGATAGGCAGCAAGCCTGCACCAGGCGAGATGCACTTACACATACACATAAGCACGCGCGCGCGCACACACACACACACACACACACACACACACGCACACACACACATACATACACACACACCTGCTGCGGCGCCATCATTCCAGGGAACGGCAAGCCTGGACCAGGGGGTCGCATGAGCCCCATGAACCCGGATTGATTGAAGGAAGGTGGGGGCATCATAGGACGGTTTACGGGTGGAGGGGCTGCTGCAGTGGCCAAGGTGGCTGCAGCGACCAGAGCGGTATAGTTGTAGCCATCCCCAAAGTGCTGCAGCGCTTTCATGGGGTCGATGTGGCGCTCCAGCCGGCCAAGCACCTATTTTGGGTGTGTTTGTACGTGTGTGTGTGTGTGCGCGTACATGTAGGTGTGGGTAGGCATGTGCGTGCGTGTGTGTGTCTGCGTGTGCGTGCGTGTGTATACGTGTATACACATGAGGAATGTGTTAAGATGTGAGGGTTATCAATGCACAGGCTGTGGATAGGAAAACATACAGCACGAGAACACACATGCGCACACACAACACACAGCGCGCACCTCTCTGATGTTGACTGCGTGGGTGGACAGCAGCTCTTGCAGCTGTGGCAGTGGCATCACAGCTAGGGGAATGAGGTTGGAGGCCAGAGAAGGGTCACGCAGTGCACGGATGGCACGCTGCAGCACAGCTGCCTGCGCCTCACTCACACCTGCGCTGGTGTCCCCCTGCACGCACACACAAAAAGACAAGCAGACGACGTGTGTTGCTGTGAATATATGTGTATGTGTGTGTTGCTTGTAAACCTGTATGTGTGTGTTGAGCGGCGTGTCAAGCCCCTAATATAAGTGCTACGCGCAGACTGTACACCAGTACAACAGAATACACACACAAGGACGTGCACACGGCATTTGCCAGCCAGGCCGCTCACCCATATGCAACACATAGGACATGTACACTTACCAAGATGTCCAGCAGGTTGAAGGAGGGCTTGGAGGCGTCAAACAGGTTGGGCAGGGGTGCTGCAGTAGGCCCTGTGGCCCCTCCTGCTGCTGCAGCTACCGCTGCAATCTGCTGCATCAGGGAGGGGGACAGAGCGCCCAGGTTGATGCCACCTCCTGCTGCTGCTGCTGCTGCTGCTGCAGCCCCGCTGCCGCCCTCCCCTGTGGGGGGAGGAGCTTCCAAACCACCGGCACCACTCACAGCTCCACTGATACTTGCATTGGTGTTTATGGTACTACCCACGGCCTCTGCTCCCTCTGCCACAGGGGCTACAGCTGCAGGTACTGGAGGCTCGGGAGCAGGAGCGGCTGGTGGAGCTTGATCGCTGGTCTGTTCCGTAGCTGGAGTGGGATTGCTGTCAGGCGGGGCAGGGGTAGGGGCATCCCCCTGCGTGCGTGCATGCGTGTGTGTGTGTGTATGTGTGTGTGTGTGCGCGCGCGTGCGTGAGTATGTGTGTGTTTGTGTGTGTGCGTGTGTGTATGTGAGTGTGTGTGTGCGTGTGTGTGCGTGTGTGTGTGTGTGCGTGTGTGTTTGTGTGGAAAAAGTTCCAGCGATGGTCAACGCATAAGAAAAAGCACCCGAGGCTCACGGAAAAGGGAGGGGGGGGGGAGGGGAACCTGTGGCAACAGGCCAAGACCGCACACATGCTAGAACGAGTCTGCAGCTGCAGGCTCTTTGGGTGACAGTAGGTGGGGTAAAGTGCGCCCAAGTCAAGACTTGCACGCTGTGAGTGGTGCCTAGGCTGTTGTTCGTCTGGCTTCTAGGGAGTGCATGGCCAGAGTGAGTCCACAAACAGGCATGGCTCTCCCCCAAGCCTGCCTTGAACGCCCTGCAGCTTGATCTCTGGGCTGCCTGCCCTCCCAGCCAAAAGACACACACGGCGAGGAAAGGACAACGGAAAGAGAGAGAGCACAGCCTGCTTCCGATGATAATCATCGGCCATGCGATTTACAACGCGAGTCGGGTTCGCTGCTGTTTGGCAAGCTGGACTGGTTTGCTTTGAGCAGTAGGGCCGGACCGCGAAAGCGGGTTGACAAACGATGGGAGGAGAGCACATTCCGAAATCGCATCTGATGACCAAATGGGCAAATGCCGGTCCTCCACTGTCCCACACGCAAACCGTCTGTCTTAGGACAGCCTAAAACACTGGTATCAAGCGTTCATTACCTGCGGGTCCCCTGTGGTCATTGATTTAAGCAAATCTGCCAAGCAGCCCCAGTCTCAGCTTTGCAGGACGCTATCCCGCTGTCCACGTACAATGTTTTAATGCCAAATAAATGATATAATATTGAGAATCGGAGCACGGCGGGGGGGAAGGTCAAATAAACTTGTTTTTTTCATCCTAGACTTTCAATTGTCCCCCCTAATCTTCCAATCTTCGAAATAATGGATGAAGAGGACCTTCAAAACCTGTTTGGGGATTCAGACGAAGATGAGGAGAGGGTGAGCAAACCAGGATGTGATTGTTTTGTTACACATACATGCGCATGCACACACACACACACACACACACACTAACAAAAACACACACACAAACACACACTCACACACACTCACACACACTCTCACACACACACACACACACACACACACACACACACACACACACACACACACACACACACACACACACACACACACAC
>Ga0307963_1001755_pt1 | contig 16794 bp, 15 predicted proteins | sample OrgLakmetagen594_FD_201829 | JGI IMG/M metagenome (GOLD analysis project Ga0307963, IMG submission 201829) | Saline water microbial communities from Organic Lake, Antarctica - #594 | ecosystem: Environmental > Aquatic > Non-marine Saline and Alkaline > Saline | place: Antarctica: Organic Lake...
GTCACAGATACGCAGGCCCGCACAATGCAGGGTGGTGGTGACAGGGACGTGACAAAAAGGGAGTCACAGATACGCAGGCCTGCACAATGCAGGGTGGTGGTGACAGGGACGTGACAAAAAGGGAGTCACAGATACGCAGGCCTGCACAATGCAGGGTGGTGGTGACAGGGACGTGACAAAAAGGGAGTCACAGATACGCAGGCCCGCACAATGCAGGGTGGTGGTGATAGGGACGTGACAAAAAGGGAGTCACAGATACGCAGGCCCGCACAATGCAAGGTGGTGGTGACAGGGACGTGACAAAAAGGGAGTCACAGATAAGCAGGCCCGCACACAATGCAGGGTGGTGGTGACAGGGACGTGACAAAAAGAGCCTCAAGAGAGTACTTTGGTTGAAAGCAAAGGAGCAGCACCAGGGCAGGGTTGAATGCAAGCTTGATTCATGCTCCATTATGGCATGCTTGATATATGTTCCATTATGGCATGCTTTGACCGATATGGTGCATGCGCCAAGCAGGCCGTTGCATTATTGTGTCTGACTTACTTTGTACAGACTGACTGAGGCATGCTTTGGTTGATATGGTGCATGCATGCGCCGAGCAGGTCGTTGCGGCTGTTGTACTAGTAATTCACTTTGTACTATGTCACTCAGACAAGTACTGACAAGACCTTGTGCGTCTGCGTGCAGCAGGCCCCCAATTTTCACAAGGTTGCAACCTTGTTTGACTCGTCTGTGCAACGTGTTTACGCTGCATCATGTCCGCAGGCACAGGCTTGGGCTGTTTCAACTGTTTTTCCAACCAAGACGCGCTAGTTCAAAGATCAATCGCTTTCCTACATGCTGAAATATGCACGGCAATGTGTGTGTGTATGTGTGTGTATGTGTGTGTGTCGTAAAAGCACCTAGGCTACAACGTGTCTCAGGCCTTCAGCCACCCTGCATCAGAGCCACTTGTGCACATCGTACAGCACCTGAAGTACTACTGCTCGTATGGTGCTCTTGCCTGATGTTCTAGATCTTTCAAAGTCTCCGGTAAGTACACTGCTTTTGCTCAGTTTAAGCTGTACCTGTTTGCAGGTATACAGGCGTGCTGTGGATGCTGCATGGGCAGCTCTCACTGCAGGAGACAAATCCAGCTCTCCTGCCACTACTCAGAATGGAGACGTGAGCAACAGCAGCAGCAGCAGCATCAGCAGCATCAGCAGCAGCAGTGGCGTGTCAGCTGCACACAACGCAGCACGGGCTGGAGACGTGGGTAGTAGCGCGCCATCTGCACACGCTGTGCCGAGTGGGGGTGCAGGGAACAGCAGCACCAGCACGGCCTCTGCTGCACACAGCTCTGGGTCAGCTGTTGCGGCGGTGGAGAGCATGGCAGCAGCCAAGGCGTCTGTGCAACTCACGCAGGAGGAGCAGTGGGATCTGGAGCAGGTGCTTGCGTACGTCTATGAGTCATAATAGACTATGGACACTGGCGCCTCCTGAAAATGCTCAATTGTTAACGGGCGTCAGCTTCTCATCATGGCGTGGTTTGTGGCAAGGATTGTTGTTGTGCATGCCTGTTTCTGCTCTTTGCCAAGGTGCTACTCCACAACACCAAATGTTTTATCACACAGGGGCTTGCTTGTAGCAAATATGCTAGTTCGCAACAACGAGTGCTTGCGCACGCAGGTCTTTGCTCCAAGCCACCTTTCCCAAATTCCCAAATATACCTGCTTGTGTTTGCGCACGCAGGTCTTTGCTCGAGGCCAAGATGCTGAATACAATGGATTGGCTCCGGGGTTCATGGAGGGGCCAATGCACCAGGTGAATGGGGACACAGGAAACAGGACACAGGACACAGGTGAATGGGGACACAGGACACAGGTGAATGGGGACACAGGACACAGGTGAATGGGGACACAGGAAATAGGACACAGGACGCAGGTGAATGGGGACAAAGGAAACAGGTGAATGGGGACAAAGGAAACAGGTGATTGGGGACACAGGAAATATGACACAGGACACAGGTGAATGGGGACACAGGACAGGGGACACAGGACACAGGACACAGGACACAGGACACAGGACACAGGACACAGGTGAAAGGGGACACAGGACACAGGTGAATGGGGACACAGGAAACAGGTGAATGGGGACACAGGACACAGGAAACAGGACACAGGAATGGTGACACAGGACTCAGGACACAGGACACAGGTGAATGGGGACACAGGAATGGTGACTCAGGAAACAGGACACGGGACACAGGAGAATGGGGACACAGGACACAGGACACAGGACACAGAGAAAGAGGGGATTACAGGCTGGAGTGCTCTGCGTACACATGTTTTGGTTGTAATCGTGCATAAAGCCAGGGCTCATGGAGGGGCCGATGCGCCAGGTGAATGAGGGTATCGGAAGAGAGAGGGAGGAGTACGAGCTGGAGAGAGGGAGGAGTACGAGCTGGAGAGGGGAGAGCTTGTTGGTCTGTTAAGAAAGCCCTACGCAAGGGGCTGTGCTTGCACGCACTGGCCTGTCTCCTTGTGCCCTGTCTGCCCCACCATTCACCTGAAGGTTGAGTCTTTGGATGTCGTAGTGACCGACACTCCCATCGTTTATGCCACTCATGACACGTGCAGAGGCTCGTGCGAGGCCGTGCCCCCAAGCACAGAGGTGTGTTTGCTGGCACCGTGGTTCGAGTCCTTCACCAGCAACAGCAGCAGCAGCAGCAGCAGCAGCGGATGCACAGCCATGCAGGTGGGCTACTCACAATGGTCAGGGTCGACTAGAGGAATGAACTTATCATGAAATCACCGATGCTTCAAAAGCTCAGATTTTCAATCATAATGTATGCAGATCTTCAACCTGGACAAACATATTTGCGCCCTACGTATGTAAGATGTGCGACCTAAGTTTAGCAAATGGGTGCTGTGACTTAAATTAGCGGCTAACATCATATAAATTGGTGCACAGACCGACTTTTTGTTTGCGAAAGTACAGCAAATTGACGGTTATTTGGCTGTTCATAGTGTGCGTGCATACTCTCTTTGCCAAGCACTCTCTCTCTCTCTCACACACACACACACACAGCTAAAACACAAATGCATACAACTTCTTCCCCACATTGCTCTAATTACTCGCATAAAGTTGCTTGCCAAACCTACACGCAGGCAGCAGTGGCAGCGGCAGGGGAGCCTATGGGACGAGCAGCAACAACCGCAGCAACAGCAGCGGAAACGGAAGAGTTAGAGCAAGCAGCAGCAGCAGCAGCGGCAGCAGCACCAGCACCAGAGGAACTTTTGGAAAGGGAGGCGATGGCTATGGTAAAGGCTCTAGCTCCTTGAACATTAAAAGCAGTGGCTACCAGCAGCAGCAGCAGCAGCAAGGGCCAGCGCCTGTGTCGGTTGTAGTACAGCTGGCGTGCCCGTTGAAGCGGGGCGATGGCCTTGTGTTTGATGCAGGGCAGGTGGAGCAATTGGAAGAAGGTGGGTGAAGGCCTCCTGTCTTTAATTACCGTGCTCCATCATTTTCTCAGTGGTGTTACGTTCCTTGCGTTATTTTGGCTTGTGGTGTGTGTGTATCTGTGTGGGTGCACTGTGCGCCCGCCTGTGGGAGGTGGCCTCTGCTGCGTCTCTACCTGTAGACGTGCTTGTGTCTGCAGCTGGTTGCGTGTGGTGTGCCTTTGTGACACGCGCGTATCTATAAGTGTGGCCTCTGCTGCGTCTCTACATCGTGCTTGTGTCTGCAGCTGGTAGCGTGTGGTGTGCCTTTGTGACACGCGCGTATCTATAAGTGTGGTCTCTGCTGCGTCTCTACATCGTGCTTGTGTCTGCAGCTGGTAGCGTGTGGTGTGCCTTTGTGACACGCGCGTATCTATAAGTGTGGCCTCTGCTGCGTCTCTGCATCTTGCTTGTGTCTGCAGATGGTAGCGTGTGGTGTGCCTTTGTGACACGCGCGTATCTATAAGTGTGGCCTCTGCTGCGTCTCTACATCTTGCTTGTGTCTGCAGTTGGTAGCGTGTGGTGTGCCTTTGTGACATGCGTGTATCTATAAGTGTGGCCTGTGCCAACGAGTGGTGGTGCCAATGAACGGTGGCCTGTGTTTCATCTGGTTTTGTTCAACAGGTATGAGGTGTGCTGGCCATGGAAACTTGGTTCAAGGTCTGGCTAATCCATGAATGTGCAAGAAAAGACGCAGTTTCGTAGTGTACACTCCACACACACAGTATTACTCCAAGCTCCACACACTCCACGCACACACACATAGTATTACTCCAAGCTCCACACTCACACACACACGCACGCACGCACACACACACACACATACACACACACACAAACACAGTACCACTCCAAGCTCGTATGTAGCAAATTTTAAAATTCCTGCTTGCTAATAAGGAGCAATTCGTTTAAAATTTCACAGTGTCCTGTTCAAATGGCTACCAAATAGAATTTTCTGATGGTCTCCTGAAATGATATCCTCTTGACCTCTTCGATTACAGTGGTTCCCGGCTGTCAGTGCCGCTTAATTTAAACGCTGCAGACATCTCTAACCCCACTACTATCACTTTTTAATCTTACAAGTGGGGTTGTGTGCTTCCTGTTCAATGACAGAGTCCACCAGCTATCAAGGGATGCCTCGGCAGACACACACACGTGCACACGTACACACACACACGTGCACACACACACGTGCATACACACACATGTGCACATACACACACGCACACACAAAAACACATTTGCACACGTACAATACACAAAACACACACTGCAAACCACAAATCCTTTCTGAAGGGGGGGCTGTGTACGACCTGTTTGATGACAGAGGCCGCCAGCTGTGGAATGGTGCTGCTCCGGCTCATGCTGCGCAAGGAGGGGGTGCGCTTCAAGATACATCACCATTATCTGCACACGAAAGGCACGACACTGTGACAGTGGTGTTCGGAGCCGGGCAGCTGGACGCAAGTCGCATACAGGTAGCCAGATTTGTGTTTTCTGCATGCAGCCATTTCTTGGGGGCACACCCACCTCACCGGTCAAAGCTGGCTGGATATTTTACATGCCTTCAAAGAGGACCAACACGTTTGATAATTTACACAAACTACAAGGACACTCATGAGCACTTGTTATGCATTTCCACAAATGCCACACTCATGATCAAAGGCTCATCTGTGCACATACTCGTACATATTTGTTTATCATTCATGGGCTGCTGGACCATTAGCTTTCACCTGTGGGTGCGTGTCTGTGTGCACGTGTGTGAGTGTGTTTGTATATGACACTATGACATTATACACACATCATGCGGACTTGGGTCAAGGTAATTTGTAGCATTTGCATAAGAAGAGTGAGCGCCAATTGATTGTCAGTTTGTAAGTTTGGTGTACAAAAAAGCTGCATACCGTACAGACCGTTGACCAATGCAAGGTTATGCAAAAAAAGCAATTAATAAACCCCAATGCGAGCTTATGTGAGGGTCACACAATCTAATTATTTAACCCAATGCGACCTATGCGAGGGCCTTTGGCCCTCTGAGCTGCACGCGCATGTGTGCGTGCGTGCACGTACGTGCATGTGTGTGTGCTTGCACATATGTGTTTGCGTGTGCATACGTGTGTGCGTGCGTTGTGTACGTGCGTGCAAGTGTATACGGTTGTGTACGTACGTGTATGCCTGTGTTGTGCACTTGTGCGTGCGTGTGTGTGTGCGTGCGCGTACGTGTGTGTGTGTGCGTGCGGGTATGTGTGTGTGCGTGTGCGTACATGTGTGTGCATGTGTATGTGTGTGTACGTGTGTGTGCGTGCGCGTATGTGTGTGTGTGCGTGTGCGTGTCTATGTGTGTGCGTGCGCGTGCATGTGTGTGCATGCGCGTACGTGTGTGTTTGTGCATGCGGGTACGTGTGTGTGTGTATGTCTGTGTGCATGTGAAGGTATTGAAGGCGCCCTTCCTCTTGGCATCCTTCCTCCCCGAGAGAGGGCCAGCCTCCCAAGCTGTTTGTCCCCCTTGGGGGCCTTGATGGGCGACTTGGAAACTTTCCCGGCCTGTCCCGTTCATGCTAAAATATATTAACCCCAATGCGAGCTTCGCGAAGCCCTTGTCACTTAGTTATTTAATTGCTCCCGACACACCGCGAGGGGGTCAGAAACGTTCGCGGTACGCGGTGATATACGGTCTGTACGGTATACGACTGACAGCAGCACCAGCAAGCACTTATAAATCAAGTTCCAGTGCTTTCAGTCTTTAGGCGAACCAATTGTTACACATAATACTGCAACAATTGTACAATCTCTTGTAATGGTGTGCAGGAGGGGCAGCTCGTCTGGCGAACAAAGGATGCAGGCTTAGAGTCACGGCTCAGGAGCACCTACGAGGTGAGATAAGAGTTTAGAAGGATGCTTGCAGTTGTTCAGCATTCCTGAGTCTTTTTGTACAAGACGTGAAAGTGACAGCTAGCTGTCTTGTTGCTTTCTTCAGACACAGCTAACTGTTGCTGGGCATGAGGCATAAACATTTGTGAGTGCTAGCGAGTGCAATGTTAGCATTAGTCAGAATCATACACATACATTCCTTTGTAATCACTCAGCTGGAGACTTTACTGCCATTTTGCTGTTCTATTTGTTTAACGATGCTTTGTATCTACGTGTACTTTGTGTGCTTTGTACGTAGAATTTGCATGCGCAAAATTTGCCGAGGGGTTTACTTGACCTTTGAGCTCAGTGCCTAAAAGGTGCATAGTGCTCAAAGATGGTCATCCTGAGCATCTATCTGCTTGGAAATTACTTGCCTTGTAACTTAAAACTACTATTTCCCCCTGAAACAGACCCTGGAATACAAAGGATGTAAAAGGTACGTACACAGTAGCATTCACAACAATATTCCCTGGGCCACATGTGCTTGTGTGTTTGAGATAAGTACGTACTTCGCTCAAGCGCACCCGCTCCTGCAATGACGCAGGGCTTAGCTGCTGCCAATCTTCGACGGCAAGCGGTGCATGCCAGAATCGGAGGTTGTATCGGCCAGCCCATGACCCTAAGTCTCAGGTCGGTACCAGGAGAATTGTGTTGCAAATTGCAAAGTACACAAGCATGCTCACACGCATGCACGTGCAGCTCAGAGGGACAAAAGGCCCTCGCATAGGCTCGCACATTAGTACTTGTTTAGGGTGCAAACCAATCTATGCACGCACACAATAGTAGGAGTACACTGCACATCCACACACATATGCATGCACGCACACACACTCGCACACATGTACAACCATACACAGGTTCGCACATGTACAGGTGCACACAAACACACAAACACTCACACTTACACTTATGATGTACTAACCTAACAACAGGGATTCTGCCGGACACGAGGTGCATGCACAGTTTTAGTCACTACTAGGGTCCGCCTGCCCGCCTCACACACGCACACACACACACACACACTTGTGTACACACTGAAATACACGGAGACTCTGCCGGGCGCAAGATGCATGCACAGTCTGAGCCACTGCTGGAGTCCGCCTCACTCACATACACACACATATATGCACACACACTCGTGTACGCGCACTGACTGACAGGGACTCTGCCGGTCACGAGGTGTATGTGCAGTCTGAGTCACTGCTGGAGCCTGCCTCAAACCGTCCCATGGCAGAAGGTGATGTGGTCCGTGCTCTAGGCGTCACGCTAGGAGGCGCTGCTGACAACACTCTTGCATTGGCCGGCACTGACTTTTCTGGGCTGCAGTTGGCACAAGGTGCGGCGAAACGCAAGCAGCAACGGATGTAGAAGGATTACGGCGGGAACAATTTCAGTGATGGAATTATGGCTAGTCGCCCCTCAAAGCAGGTACTCACGTGTTACCAAAAAGGCACTGCTAGCCTTCTTGTGCTGTTAGCATTTCTGTCCTTCAGGTGTAAATGCACAGCAAACAGCTGCCCCAAAGGGATATATGTTATGTTACCCTCATAGCCTATTTACATTCTATGGCCTTATCTCTCAGCACGTAGTGTACACACACACACACACACAAAACACGCACATACACACACAAACACAAAAAAACACAGACACGTGGCTGGCCCGTTCCCTCAGGTGTTATTGTACTAGGATGTGCACGCTTACTACTCTTAGTCAGCTTTAAACAAAGGGTCAAAGGGTCCACCTGCTTAAGTTCACACTTGTGTGCGTCCTCTTGCTGGTGCCTGCCTTGAGGCAAAATGTGTGTACAGTTTGTTTGCTGCAGTGCCTCCTCATGCTGGCGCCTGCCTTGGGGAAAAAATATTTGTATAGTTTGTTTGCTACGGCTCTTTGTCCGCTTTTGTGAAGTAGTGCTGGTATGTGTTCAAAGCCCGTAAGTAGTGTCGAATGGCTTGCATCAGCTGATCAAGGTGACTGCCATATCAAATGCTGCTGCATGTTTAAGGTACAGGCTTGCATCAGCTGAGCAGTGTAACCACCACATCCAATACTGGGGCCTGTTAAAAGGTAATCAAGCTTGCATCGGCTGATCAGTATTACCGCTTAATCAGATGCTGGTGCGTGTCCAAAGGCTGTAGTTGTGCCTGTGGGCTTGCATCAGTAGGCGGCACATTGAAATCAGCCCTTGGGTTTCTGGCCGCACCCGTTGCCAAAACATGCACGGGGTGTGTAAGGTATTGGGGCACATGCACAGCCTACCTAAGGCTGGGCAGAGGTAACATTCAACAATGCACATGCTCAGATGCTTAGCTGTGGTTGTAACGAATGGCATGTAGGTAAGAGTAGGGTCGCTTCTAACCCTAGATGCATGCTTGACGTTGGCCTGCTAATTACCTGCCACACGCTCACTGCTTAACTGGGACCCCTGCTTTGATGCATGCTTGAAGCTGGCCTGCCTATTACCTGCCACACGCTCACTGCTTAACTGGGACCCCTGCTGTACATCCCCCCCGCAGGCCGCTTCTGTGCCTGCTAGTTGCCTAGTTTACTCATTTACTGTTATACCGGCGCTTTTGCTACACACACACACCCCTTGCAGGCCTGTTCATGCCTGCTAGTGACCTCAAATCTCTCAGACGAACTGCAACAGAAGCCCTGCTTGCCGCACATAAAGACACCCAAGCTACCCTCCAAGGTTAGTTCTGTTTTTTGCTCCACTGTCATGCGTGTAGGGAGACCCAAGGTGCTTTGGTGCTGCTCATTGCGAAAAAAAGCTGCAGACCTGCAAGGCTTCTTCACTTTGTCCACTCCACTCTCTGCTCCCGGCACGTACAGGCGCCCAGACCACTTTTTTTCATGGTCAAAGTTGGTACTGAACAAGGAGTGTGATCCTACGGATCACTAAAAAAGGGGCGGAGCCTGCGCTGCAAATTGCATTGAAATTGTACTTAATGTTGTTAGAGCGATTCAGGGGGGCGCATTCCTTTACCCCCCCGCTCTTGCGTTTGCACAGTCTCTGTCATACCAGACCATGTCTGAAGCCGTGTGTCATGTGCAGTGAGCAATTCAGGAGGTCTGCATTACTTTTAAACTGCTCTGTGCAACCATTTCTTAGCCATTCTGGTCTTTGCAACCTGCAACGCATACCGGCATTGAAATGGGTTGACATTTCAGGGGGGCTTGCGCACCCACTGCACCCCCCCTCTCTTGCTCCTGAGCTCCATACGGTTGTTCAAAGCCACCACCTCTGGCTGGGCTGCTGCTTCCTGTGCCTGCTGAGTGCTGAGTGCCATTGCCAGGCTGAGACTGTTACTCCAAGTGCTGTGCCAAGTGCTGGACGCGGGTCCTCTCCCGGGCCCTCGCTCGCCTGTCCTCCCGAGTGCTGTGAAGCTGCTGCCGTCTCTCTCTGCTCTGCTGCTGCCTGCCAGCGTGTTGGGATCGGTCGGCCTTGTACCGCCTCAACGACACCACTTCTGAACAGAAGAAGGGCTAAGGATATGATGGGAAACATTTTGAATATATGAAAAACACAAATCCATCCCGGGGGGAACAGTGACACGCGACCCCTTGGAGTTGCGGCTGGAGGGGGGTTTGACCGGGGTGTTCCAGAATCAGCGCGTAATTGGCTACTGTTTCATACAAATTTACACTGAAAAATTGCCTGGCTGGCTCAACGCTCTATTCTTCTGCCACATTGCGGGGTGATCGTAAAGGGACTACGCCCAGGGGGGCTCCGCCTCAAAAAGCTTGCCTTCTTCAATGGAATCGATTTTGTATTTTTGTTATTGTCCTCAAATTTGGACTCACGAGTATCAATTTGCTCTTTTTCCTTGCTGAACACAACATAACCCCCGTGCCTACGACCACCAGAGCAGGCTATTCCATGACCGTGTGGGCTGAATTGTTTCATGACCGTATGTGGGCCGAATTGTTCCATGACCAAGTGTTGGATAGATTGTTCCATGGCCGTATGTAGGTTGAATTGTTTCATGGCCGTATGTAGGTTGAATTGTTTCATGGCCGTATGTAGGTTCAGTTGTTCCATGACCGTATGTGGGGCAAATTGTTCCATGACCGAGTGTTGGGTAAAAATTTTCCATTACCGAATGTTGGGCAGGTTATTCCATGACCGTATGTGGGGCAAATTGCTCCGTATGACCGCACGTGGTAGTGCACTCCAGCTGGAGTGTGGCTCAGCATGGGATTTGGTGTGTTGACAGGAAATGAAGACTTGAGTGTACTCATCTCGTGTCGTACACTCAAGCCCCATCCTGTGTCCAAACACTCTTCAACCCACCCTGTGTCAACACACTCTTGCTGTGTGTGTAGGTGTGTGTAGGTGTGTGTGTGTGTGTGCGTGTGTGTTTATGCTGGGTTAGGTTTAGGTTTAAGCCGTGTCCTGTATTGACACACTCTATGTCCGATTTTGTGCTGGTTTGCTCCAGTCCTATCTTGTGTCACTCCATCCTATGTAACACTAAAGCCTCCTCCTGTGTAGACACCTACTAAATCCCACCCTGTGTCAACACAATCTACATTCCATTCTGTGTCGACATCGACACACTCTGCTAATCGAGTCAACACGCTACGTTCCGTTCTGTGTCGACACACTCTGCACGCCGTCCTGGGTCAAGACACTCTAGATTCCATCTTGTGGAGACACATCTCTCTACGTTCCATCTTGTGGTAACACACTCTACATTTCATTCTGTGTTAACCAGGGATGGGTCATACGGACTTCTGAGACGTCCCATACGGTATAATACGCTATTAATACGCAATACGCGTATAATACGCGAACGTAATTATGCTATTTTGAGGGGCACCCTGGGCTTGCACCAACCACCCTCCAACCACCACGAATTGTCCCCCCAGCCTCCAGAACATTATAACGCCTCCTGGTAAACCCCTGAGTGGCATCGTGTTGTTGTTATGGGACAGAAGGGGCAGATTTACGAGATGCCAGATGCCATGCCAGATGCCAGGATTCCGAGATTTCAGCAGCGGTGCCCCGCCCCCGCATCCGCGAGCACTTCATGAGGCAGCGTAGGTGTAGCAGCATGCAAAGCTGACCCGGCAGGAATCCTCAGGGCGTAGTCGCAGCGCTCGCATGGGAGAAATTGCCGACGCTAGCGCTCGGAGGGAGGAGCATGCAGGAAACGAGAGGCACCTGCACAGGACTACAGCAAGCACATCAGCAGCAGCATCTACACAGTCATTGGACACCTACAGCAAGAGGGCAGTGACCAGGGCTTGTGTGGATGCAGCTGTTGTGTTCATCTACGCTCATGTACCACCTTCTGGGTTGTGGTAGCAATGAGCAAGTGGTCATGCTACGTTCTGAGGGGCTGGGAGTTCCTCTGGGGGGCTCTAGAGGGCTTGGAAGTGCCTCTGGGGGGCTCTAGAGGGCCTGGGAGTGCTTCTGGGGGGCTTGTGGCTGCAAAATTCGTTAAGTGCCCAAAATCGTATTATACGGAGCAATTTGTATAATACGGATAAATACGTGATAAATACGATACGACGTATAATACGCCTACGCCGTATGACCCATCCCTGGTGTTAACACACTCTGGTTCCCACCCTGTGCCAACACACTTGAAGCCCCAACACGTCTACATTCCATCTTGTGGTGACACATCTCTCTACATTCCATCTTGTGGCGAAACCTCTCTACATTCCATCCTGTGTTAGCACACTGTAGATCCCACCCTGTGACAACACACTTAAAGCCCCATCCTGCTGCAACACACCCAAGTTTTGCATCAACACACAAGTCCCACCTCCTGCTCCTCTCCAGGCCGAGTGTCCTCAGAGCAAAATGTGGTGTCTGCCATGCTCTTGGAAGCGTCGCAAAGGGAGCTGCAGCCTGCCTCACTTGCTGTTGCCAACACAGAAGCCGCCTCTGGTGGTGGTGCTGCTGCTGCTGTTAGTGCTGGTGGTGGAAGTGCTGCTGCTGTCCCTGTTGTGGCAACGAAGGGCAGTGGCAGGAAGCAGGCAGGCGGTAGAGGCAAGGAGGCCAGTATCAGTGTACTGTGTAGGACGGCTGAGCAGGTGAGTGTGTGTGTGTGTGTCTGTGTGGTGGGGGTGGTGGTGATAAGGGGTGCGGAGTTATGTTGGGTGTTGAATTGGAGAGGAAGCACAGAGGAGATAGGGGATGGAAGCTAAAAGGAGTAAGAAGGTTTATGTGGAGGGATTTGTTTGGAGAATTGCCTAAGAGACCAAATCTCAAGGTTCGTCTTTACTGTTGTGTTGCAAGGAAGAGCTGCAATGCCAGTCTTGCCTGACGATCTGGCACAGGCTTGTCTCACCCCTCTTTCTAACCCTGTCGTGCTCGTTTTCTGCAGAAAATCTGGTACACTAGAATTACATGGACCATACTTTTGGTACTCTTGGTACTAACCCCCCTTCATTGTCTGTGCTCTTTGCATCCTGCAAACACCTTTGTACTTTCAGTAGTGAACCACGCTCTACGCATGTGAACACCCCCCATTCCTCCAGCCGCAATAATAAGAATCATGCTCTACGCATGCTGTGAACATCCTCTTCATTCCAGCCGCAATAATAAGAATCATGCTCTACGCATGCTGTGAACATCCTCTTCATTCCAGCTGCAATAATAAGAATCATGCTCTACGCATGCTGTGAACATCCTTTTCATTCCAGCTGATATAATAAGAATCATGCTCTATGCATGCTGTGAACATCCTCTTCATTCCAGTTGCAATGATAAGAATCATGCTCTACGCATGCTGTGAACATCCTCTTCATTCCAGCTGCTATAATAAGAATCATGCTCTATGCATGCTGTGATCATCTTATTATACTAGCCGCAAATTTATGAAGCGTGCTCTTTTCACGCCGCAGGTGGAAGCTTGCCTCACGTTGTCATGGCTGCAAGAGGTGGTGCTTGACTTCTTAGAAGTCCAGGTACACAAAACTGCTGACGCTGTTATGGCTTCACATCATTTTGCCCCTGCACTTCTGGGTGCAAGCAATTACAGACGTAAGCATGCAAAACCTTCTGGCTCTGAAATCCTTGGAATTTTAATTACAAACTTGACTGCTATAGTGGGAGTGGTCACATGGATTTAAGTAACTGCTGTATCTTTAAGCCTTCGCCTACTAGGGCGACCAGCTTTCTTAGGAACAGGCATTGATGAGTGTGCCTTGAGCTGGGTACCGCAACAGAAAGACATTCTGCATGTGTCTTTGGACTTCAAAAGAGGTTTCCTTCTAGGTAAGAAGCGCCTGTTGAGAGCGTGCGGTGTCAAAATCTACCTGGAGAGGGTGTAAAGGCTGGGTTCTGCAAAGCATACAGTTACGCAAAAGGTTGCACATAGGTAATTGAATTTCTGTGGCAGCATTTGCTAACAAGACGTAGAAAGCAGGATCTGTGGGAAGGTTTGAGAACAGGCTCTTGAAGTAAGCACACACACACACACAAACACACACAAACACACACACACACGCACCCGCACGTGTGTGCGCGCACTCACACATAAAACACACATCACACACGTGTGCAGGGTCTGTGGGAGGCTGTTGCTTCAGTGAAGGGCGCTGGCAAACGTGCGGTGGTGGCCACCCCACGTGTGCTGAAGCCCAATGAAGAGCCCCTGGTAAGTGTGCTTGAATGTGTGGGCTTGTGGCGAGTGCACTCATTAGTGCGGGTCGGGTGGAATGTGCTTGCTCTGAGTTGGAATATAGTTGCTCAGTGCACGTTCTTGTTCTTGCTAACAGCGCACTCACTCACTAGTACAAACAATTCAGCTCCACAATGTCCTGTCTTTTACCAGCGACCGTAAGCATCACTGCTGCTTTCGATAGCACCACCCCTCATAGCACCACTCCTCATAGCACCACCACCCCTCATAGCACCACAGCACCACAGCACCACAGCACCACAGCACCATAGCACCATAGCACCATAGCACCATAGCATCACCCCTCATAACACCACCACCCCTCACAGCACCACCCCGCATAGCACCACCCCTCATAGCACCACCACCCCTCATAGCACCACCACCCCTTATAGCTCCACACACCCCAACCCTTCAGGTGGCGTTCTACTTAAGACTCCGTGCAGATGCGCTGCTGCTGCGCAGTGCCGGCTTGCTGCACACTCTGACTTGCATGGGTGGTCCAGGTGAGCAAAAAGGGGAGAGCACTAGCCCTCATCACGCAATTCAGTGAATTCGTCAACGAATTCTGTCACATCAGCAACGCATCTCTTCATCTCATCGTGAGCTGATCACGTCAGTTTCAACCAAACAAGGCTTGGTGGCGTGTAACGGGTGAATGTTTGGCAAAGGGAAGACATGCCGTCTTGCCCAGGGCCATGTCTTTCCTTCTTGAGAGTTGCTCACAGAAACCCCACACTATAACACCACACTCCAACACCACACTCACACCTAACACACACAGGCACGCGCGCGCACACGCACACACACATACACACATACACACACACACACACACAACATCTGGGTGCTAGGATTACTCAACCTGAAATGCCATCCTTGCTTATGCCACCCTCACTTTAAACATGCTTGCCATTTCCCTAGCTTTAGTTTGCCACTATTTCCCCTCCCTGTTGAATTTGCCCGCCAAGTGTTGTGTCGGCGCACACACACACATACACACACACATACACACACACACACGCACACGCACACACACACACACATGTACACACACACATACACACACACAAACATCCTTGTGACAGGTGGTGTACCTTAACAGATAAAACACAACTTCTCTGTGTTGTGTGGCACACTCAGGCGACCTAGGGCCAGGTTGGTGACCCCTGGAGGCCCATTCTATTTTGAAATGCCACCCTTATTTCAGAGTGCACGCCACCATTTCCGACCCTCAGGTAGCTTAGTGCCGGGCTTGCTGGACCCTAAAGGGCACCCAGTGCATGTGCCTGAACTTCACGGCGACTTTTCACTGAACATGGTATGTTGAGCCAGACTCAGGCAGTCCGCTCGTGCCTGCGGCTGCGTGCTGGGTCTGTGTGTGTGCGTTTTCCTGTGTGTGTTTGGGTGGATTTGTGTTTGTGTGTGTGTATGTGTGTGCACGCCCGTGTGTGTTTGTGTGCGTGTGTGTGTATGTGTGTGTATCTGCTTGCCCGTGTGCACGGCAATCAGAGGCAGATTTTCTGCCAGCAGCAGCTGTGGTGTGGAAAGTGATGTGGTTAAAAAATCAGCTGGTCATACAAATGAGAAACAGCACATGGAGAGCAGCAGCATCATGTGTGCATCATGTAGTTCCTGTTGTATTTGTGTACAGAACTTGCGTGAGACACTTGCTGTTTCTTTTCATTTCTTCATTTACCTCCACTTGCTGATTGCAAACGACTACATACAGACTACACTCCTTGAACGGCAGCCAGGTGTTTCAATGGAAGGTTGAGCTTAGCAAGCAGATAGTTGCACTCGCTCGTGCCTGAACAATTCACTTTCTCCTGTCTGTGCCTGTGCCTGCACACGCTTTTCACCTGTGTGCATCATTCGCAGGGTTAGCCACACATACCTGTAAGTAATCATTGTCTCTGACTGTATGTTTGAAGTTCATCGTATCTAACCAAATGCTTCATAGAATCAACCACGAACATTGAACCTTAGTATATGCCTAGGGTTGGCCAGAACCATACATTTATAAGTATATACGGTGTACATACGGTATCTTTTGGCAGGGAAATCACCATACATACTGTCATATACGGTGTGTATATGCGGTTCTGGCCAACCCTATTTATGCCTAAAAATGTTCCTGCCCTAAAACTGGTTTTACTTGCGTGTCTTTACCTTAGCCGGCCCTCACCATTTGTTTTCCACAGGCAAACACGCTGTCTGCTGACTTGCTCCTCCGAGGCAGCAGCCTCTCGCGCGTGGCCCCCACGCATGATCTGTCAGCACCACAGGTACGCCTGCACTTTCCAGCTACCTTATTAGCATTTGCATCTTGTGTTTGTAGTGTGGCCCCCCCGTTCATGATATCATCAGTTCTCTGCTTCAGCTGTAGAACTGGAGTTCTTGCGTAGTGAGCGTAGGCTGAGATCTGGAAGGCACTTTGCATAAAGTGATGTGTACTCTCGTTTTAGGCATTCTTTCTATGCCTTGCTTTTGCTCGGGTTGTTTTTCCCGCCCCCCCCCCCTCAGCTTGTGCTTTGACTTGTGGGTGTTCCCATCTGAGCTCGCTTGGATCTGACTTATGGACTTGCCGCTTGCTTCTTTGCGTTGTGTTGCTTTTTTGAGGGCCTGCAGTCCATTTTTGGTTGTAGCCTTGGTGGCCGGGCGTTGTAGAGGCCTTACTGGCTGATCAGTTGTAAGGGCCTTGCTGGCCTTACGGACTTGGCACTTGCTTCTTTGCGTTGTTTTGCTTTTGTGAGGG
>Ga0307963_1001759_pt1:0-2500 | contig 16786 bp, 23 predicted proteins | sample OrgLakmetagen594_FD_201829 | JGI IMG/M metagenome (GOLD analysis project Ga0307963, IMG submission 201829) | Saline water microbial communities from Organic Lake, Antarctica - #594 | ecosystem: Environmental > Aquatic > Non-marine Saline and Alkaline > Saline | place: Antarctica: Organic...
ACAGGGCCTTTAGCCCTGTTCAGCACCAATAAGCTTCACAAACAACCTCAATGGAAGAGAACGCCACCTGTGCAAGGGTCTTTGCATGCTTGTTGTTTACATGTGAGTTTGCTCTCTGTTCTGCTACTGCCCAAAATCTCAGCATTTGCTTCCTCGTCCTCTAGCCACTATCACTGCTGCTGCTGCTGCTTGTGTGTGCTGATGGTGTTGCTTGGGTGTGGGCAGCCTTGGTGACCTCGTCTGAACCACTTGCTCATCTGCTGCTAGACTGGGTTGCTCAACCTGCTCAGCATGCGCAAGCAGCTTGGTCCTCTTCAACCCCTACGCCTTCCTCTCACTCATCTTTCCCCTGCCACACAGCTTCCCCCTCAGTTGCCCCTGTGCATACCAGCTGAGCCCCTGAGGTGTCCCCACAACCAAACTGTGAGACCTTGACTATCTTTCTTTGGCCTGCCAATCGGCCTTTTGATGGCTGCCTTATCCGCCAGCAGCTCAGCCCGGTCTGCTTTTGCTTGCTGGCTCGGACAGTTGCCCTGCTGCTCGGCTTAATTTCCAGAATTCCCCCTCAGGAGCAACCGGTGCTGGGGCTGGGGTTGCTGCTGCTGAAGCTGAAGCTGCCAAGTGCTGTGGGACAAAGGGGGGGACGGGGGGTACCTCTCACTGTTGATGACCGGCAGCGACACAGAAAGGGTTAATTTCACCAACCCCATACAACCCCGCAGGATCAAAATAAATATACATTAAAAATTAACGCAGTCACCCCGCAGGGCAAAAAATGTTTTTTATACGGGGTGTTATAGAAAAGGTACGGTATCTTATTAATATCGGGAAGTAGACAAGCCGTCCAAAACTTATGCTTTCTGAGGCCTCCTGCTTTCGGAGTAATAATTGTGAAATGAGTAATCGTACTCTGACTGCGGTCCTAAAGACATAGGTTCTCATGTGCAAATTTGCCATGTATGTTGCCTAACATACATGGCAAAACTGCTTGCTTATACTTTTCATCCCAGGTTAAGTCCTTGTGTTCAGGCAGGATCATTTCAGTCTCGGCCTCTTTGCATGCACTTTTGACCAGTGACAGAATCCTTAGGGCCCTCAAATTGTTATCCAAATAAAGTGCGGGCCCAACAACCTTGAAATCAGGCCCATGTTCTGAACGACCACTCCCAGCTTCTAGTCAAACACATTTCACTGAAGACATGCGCCGTCACTCACCGTTTCCTGTACCACATTCCCAGAAGCCTCTGTGTCGAGCGCTCCGTTGATACGCACCACTGCTTGCTGGAGCATGGTCACGTCTATGCCGCCAGGGCAGGAGGAATCCAGCCTGCAAAATAATTCAGTGTGTAAAGGGTTACACAATTTTTGAAGGCCCAGTATTTTTGCTGGTTAAATAAGCCTTATCCATCCTGCCAAACACATCAAACCGAAAATATGTGCAGTCAGACTCAGAGAAAATTCCACCACAAAGCAAAAAATCTGCAACACGTAACCCTGAGTCTTACAAAACTAGAGGAGTGTGAGCCCTGCATATTTACCCTGATCACAAGCAGTTGCAGGCACGGGAGCACAAGAAAAAGGTCACTAATTAAGACATTACTTAATTAGACTAATTTTCTTCTACGGTCACGGAAAAGGAAACAAGGCAGCTTGATCTTGATGCATTGTGCACAAATTGCTCTTGGATAAGGATTAGGTAAGGACACCAAAGCATACTTACTTCGAAACCTGCCCTGTAGCCTACCTTGCTCTACGCCACGTGCCTATTAAAACAATCCCACTCGCACCACTCTGCAGGGACCACAGCTGACTGTGTGGACCACCAATAGCCTGCTCACCCAGTACAGCCAGGTCACCCAGTACAGCCAACGGACCTGGTCATGTTGTCCAGCATGACTCGGTGCACATGACGGCCCTCCCCACTTGACAGGACACTCAGACATTGGTCCACTTCTTGGAGCGTGCGTGTCTCCACCTCTATAGACATCTTGCCTGTCAAGCCCTGGGAAATACAAAACAAGATCAAAGCCAGAGACAATGGCAAAAGCTGAAGTAAAACGTAACAAGTGATGTCGTGTGGTCGACAGTGGGCTGCTGGAAAATAGGTCTCCGTTTCTTGTATGTTCAACAAAATTTGAAAAATCTTTATGGAATCTTCCTCTGTACGCAGCCATAGATGACTGTTGTTGACATGAAGGCTTTCAATGAACATCTATTGTCAAGGAACCCAAGGTACTTTGACGTTATAGTAACAATATTATGGTCGACACCGTCCACACAGCTACGCATCCGGCTTCACTGCATTGCAGTCCCGCACCTTGTGTGCTATGTACGCCTCCGCCCTTGCAATTGCAGCCGGAATGCCTCCTGCGGCTGTTACGTGGTTGTCTTTGATCATCATCATGTCATACAACCCCATGCGATGGTTATGGCCGCCTCCTGTGTGTGTGAGTGTATGTGTGCGTGTGTGTGTGTGTGTAGGTCAATCTGCATCGTTGAA
>Ga0307963_1001759_pt1:10000-16786 | contig 16786 bp, 23 predicted proteins | sample OrgLakmetagen594_FD_201829 | JGI IMG/M metagenome (GOLD analysis project Ga0307963, IMG submission 201829) | Saline water microbial communities from Organic Lake, Antarctica - #594 | ecosystem: Environmental > Aquatic > Non-marine Saline and Alkaline > Saline | place: Antarctica...
TCTTGCCGTCCACGAGATATTTGCACTCATTGAGTCCTGCCAGGACCGGGAGTTCCTGCTGCGTGTGTCATACATGGAGGTGGGCTGGAAAATGAAACAAGAAATGTTGAGTTTCCTTTGCGTTCCGGCGAGCATGGTTTTCTGCCCATTGCTGTGCGTATGGCTAGGGTCGGCCGGAACCATATGTATACGTGTACGGTGTATGTACAGCATTTTGAGCAGGGAAATCAGCAATATACGGCCATGTACAGTGTACATATACGGTTCTGGCCAACCCTAGGTATGGCATATGGCATGTCCTGTATCCAAACGAGATTCATCTGTAGGCTTGACTATTCCAAGCTTTTAAGGATGGGGGAGCTACCAATATCTTGCTGTACAACCTCTTGCTTTATAAATGGGAGGGAAATGTGTAGTTTTCTTGAAACACACATGAACGTGTACAAACACACGCAAGCACATGTAACAAACATACAAACATGCACGCATGCTCACACAAATCACAGCTGTACAACGAGGAGGTTCATGACTTGCTGGCCCCAAAGCAAATGAAGCTACCCATCCACGAGAGCAAGGAAAATGGCGTGTACGTGTGCGGGCTACGTGAGGATATTGTGACAGGCCCAGAGCAGGTGGGCGTCCAGTAGTGCTAGCTAGGCACAGGTTAGAGGCGTACATAGCGACATATGACATATGCAATGGCGTTCGCAACCACAAAACTGTACCTGCACGTACATGCTGCGGGGTTGACCTGGAATGATCACGTTTGCCCATTACAAACCATTTTGCTGCCAGGCTGCAGGCTGCAGCCAACAATGTATCCTGCAGCTCACATACTGAAGATTTTGATGCCAATAGAATCGCCGGTCAATTTGTGGGTGGACTATGCATGCTTGCGTGCACACTCAGCACATGACGCATGTGTGCACCCAACACAGCGCTTGCATTCCACACTGTATACATGCAGGTGCTCAATCTTTTGGAGGAGGGTGAGTGCAACCGCCATGTTGGATCTACCAAGATGAATGACACCAGCAGCCGCTCACACACCGTGTTTCGCATGGTGCGTATCTTTGTTGTCACAGGCTGCAGGAGCACATCCGCTAATTCAAATTGACAAGCAAAAGGATTTCTTGCCTATTACTCTCTCTCAATAATAAGGTTCTGCAAGCTTGAAATGAACACGTGCCGTGTAAGTCCAGGTAAAACAGTCTTGTTTTGAGACTTGGGACGATTGCAAAAGGTTTAAGGTCAAAGATTTCTCTGGCTGCTTTTGCACAGGCAGGACAGTCAGATCTGTGCTGTCACCTCCAGTGCACGCGTTCCGACATTTAATCATAGCTACCTCCCCTCCCACCACAAAACACACACGTGTACAATCAGGTCGTGGAGAGCCGTGCATTGGAGGCGGACATGAATGATGCAGGCGCAGTCCTGGTTTCCACACTCACCTTAGTGGATTTGGCTGGCAGTGAGCGTGTGGCCAAGACAGGTAATTACCAAAGCGCACCCAGGCAAGACCAGTACACATGTTCACACAAGACATGCCCAGATAGATTAAGTAGCCTTCTGCAAGGTGCTCGGGGTTCTGCAGATGCCTTATTCGACTTGTTGCCTCTCCTTTTAGGCTTCTTGCCTTTGCCCTCCTTCATACACGCAAATACACACACTTACACACAGGGGCAGAGGGGATCCGCATGAAGGAGGGCACTGCTATCAATAAGAGCCTGCTCACACTAGGCAACGTCATCAACAAGCTCAGTGAGGGGGCGCAGGCTCAGGGTAAGGTTCTCAGTAACATACAACCCTCAAGTATTATCAACGCTCTCAAATGCATGCAACTGCCTTGACGTGCATCGCTTGACAAACCAGCCATACAGTGGCTGGATGTTCTCTGCAATCATGTTGCAACTCTTGTGTACAGTTGCTTACATCCCATACATGATAGCAGCAGCAGCAGCATTGTGCCCATTCCTCTCAGCAATCCAACATCCCAAACAGGGTCCGGAACCACAGATTGATGCAGCCAGATCAGCAAGTCCGAGCAAGGCGACCGAGACTCTGAATGGCGCACCTGTCATCTAACAAGACACATTGTTTGTGTCGTGTGTGCAGGTGCACACATCCCGTACCGTGACTCCAAGCTCACCCGCATCCTTCAGCCATCGCTGGGAGGCAACGCCAAAACATCCGTGATCTGTGCCATTACGCCAGCGATGTGCCACTCAGAGGAGAGCCACAGCACACTGCGCTTTGCATGCCGTGCAAAGCGCGTGGTCAACAATGCTGTGGTCAACGAGGTGCGTTGCTGTGAAAGAGACATGCTTTGCGAGCCTGCATTTCTGGCAGCTCAACCTGAATCAGTGCGCTCAGTTTGGACAAGGGTACAGCTGACATGTCGATGTCTGGGAAGGAAACGCTGTACATAGTGCTGGTTTAACTATCAACGCAAAAACAGAACCATGTGGATAGTTTTGGCCCTTGCTTTATTCACTAGGAAAGACAATTTCCAGAAAAGTGAAATGTGCAGACCCTGGGCTTCAGAGCAATTCTCACCCGTTTGCCTTCATCTTGGCTTCATCTTGTATGTGACGTGCTCAGATCCAATTTGGGTTCAGCTGATCTCTTAACTCTGGCTTTCAATGAACCTCAATGGGACTTTGCCTAGTGCAAGAACCTATTAGTAGTATTGTTCCATGCATGCTGATCCCAATCAGCTTCTACTTGTTCTTCTGCTGAAAGTGTGCCCCCCCCTGATATGGCGGTGGTGTGCGCAGGTGCTGAGCGATGCTGCGGTGCTCAAGCGCCAGGCACACGAGATTGAGGAACTGAAGGACAGGCTCTCCGCTAGCGGGTGAGGCACACACGCGCATGCTGCTCAGGCAGGGGCCAGGCGTAAGATGATCTGGTGCCGAGTACAGGGGGGTATAACCTGCTGGTCATAAGTGTAGCTACGTGGCAGGGGGAGGCCTGAAACTGGGGCACAGGATAATGCTCAGGATGGTGCACTTTGCCTCCTTATGAGCTTATGAGCTTATGAGTCCAATGCATGAATGGCAGGAAGGCTCTCTGGATAGGTAACCAAGTGACCCTCATAAACATGCTCAAATGAATTCATGCAAATAAAATATCATTCACAGATCTGCCAATTTGTACATGATGCTGTAATCGCACGGGCAACACATACATACACACACGTGCATACACACATACCTATACAAAAACAGGATGACAGCAGAAGTTGAGGAGCAGATCTCGCACCTGCGCGCACAGCACCTGCGCTCAGAGCAGGAGAAGGACCTCTACCGCATCAAACTAGAGGAGGAGAAGCTGGAGAGGGAGAAGGCCCAGAAACAGGTGTGGTTTTTTCATTGGTACCATTTCAGATCTCTTGTTTAGTACAGGACGTACCAAGATGTTACTCTCTGTGCCTCTTCCTGTAATGCACTTGCATGAAATGCAGCAGCATGATCACATGGTGTGTGGATCTTTTTGCACTGGGAACAACAGCTGGTAAGGGTGATTGAAGGCGTCAAGCACGCTCGTTCCCCCACCTAAATTTGTGGACAAAACCTGCGATTTTAGCTCTGGTATACTGCAAAATAACTGGGTGTTCTATTGCACGTGAACATATGAACAATGTAATTAAGGCCTGCGTAATTGTACATTTTTGTGTCTCCTTGGTCATCCCAAGAAGCTGCACTTGTAATTGCGCTGCAACCCTCCTCCCTTGCAGGTTGAGGTTGCACGCAAGATGATGTTCGAAGGGGGGGGCGGTAGGGAGGACGCGCCCAAGAAGAACAGCCGGCGTGAGACATGGTGCCCCGGTGGCAAGGCTGGCTGGCAGGCACCTGCTGGTGCAGGTGAGGAGTGTGCTTGTGTGCTTGTGCAAGCATATATTTAGGGCTGGCCAGCACCGTGCACACGCATCGGGTTTGACTGTATATGGAGCTTGCTGAGGGATCACTGCACACCTCCGCGTTATTTTGTTATGGTCTATACACATGAGGTTGTGTTGGGACCATGTGTACTTGCATGTATGGAATTGTGTGTGTGAGTGCTGCAAAGGAGCACTGGCTTGATTACAAGGCATGCTATGATAGGTTGCATTGACTCTTCATGGGACAATACAGCTCTAGCAGATATGAGTGTTTGTGATCCCCTACAGAAGAGGGATTGGCTGCATGGCTCAAGCATTCATACTCAACATGCTGCACTTGTATACCAACAGGTAATGTGCATGATTCATTATACAAGGCCCTCAATTTTCAATCACACTCAGTCCCCCATTTCAGCTCTATGCCAATCCTGAATTGTATCTGTCTGATCTTCCGGGTAGCCACTACCACTGGAGAGTTTTAAGGAAGCATGCGTCATGAGGAGTGCTCATTTGCGGTTGACTTTATAATGTAGCTGACAAGTGCTTTGACCTGGCTTGCCCTGGCATTGGATTTGCAACAGAAAATTATGAAACAGCAATGCGTGGTGCTGTTGCATGCTTTTGTGTACAATTACACGTATTTACACGTGTGCATGTATATGTGCATACATACACATACAAGTACAAATACGCACGTGCACGCAGCTGAGGCCTTTCAAGCAGCCGGCTCCTTCCAAGGCGATGCTGGTGTAGATAGCAGCTCTGCCGCCATGGGTCCACGCAAGCGTTCTTTCAATGGGGACAACGCAGCAGCTGCAGCTACAGAGGGCGGCAGCCGCACCCCTCACACACATCAGTGCAATCACAGCGCAGGCGTCATTGCAGAGGAGGAGGAAGAAGAAGAGGGAGGGGACACTGTGGGTGAGGGCCCCACGCCCCAGCGCAGACGCCGTGCAGGTGAGTGTTGTGTATGCGTGTAAGTGCTGCTGTTGTTTTTTTGCTGTGCAGATATGATGTGCTGTGCAGATGTGCAGATATGATGGTGCCTTGCAGTTGTGTGGCACAAGTTGTGTGGCAGGGAGAGGATTTTATCTCTTGGCAGTCTCTCACTCACTGTGTGTGGTTTGAATATAATAAGGACGATTCTGTGATCAGTCTGGTTGTGTGGTAATGTCATCATGCATCAAAGTGTTCCTGAAGGACTATCACATTAGACAATGTCCTTCAACTCTGCATGGGTGGTGTACAATGTAAGTTGGCTATCAATCGCAGGATGTGTACCATGTCACCAGTTTTAACTGCATTACATCTTTTAGGTTTATGAGTATGAGTGCTGGGCTTTCAATGACAAAGTCTCATACAAATTTATCATGGTTGAGCACACAAAGCTTTGGGATCTCCCTTTCACCTTTTTGAACACCCACAGCGTACACACACATAGACGCACATACAGGCTCACAAATGTAAACACACTACTGACAAACCTGATAAGATACGCACAGGTATGTCCATGGGTTCTGTGGCATCTGACACCGCAGACCTGCGTGATGGGGATACGCTTGTGGGGGAGCTGGAGCGCATTGCTGACGGCCTTGACGGCCAGGTGGGTGTGTGACAGTCTGTCCTCTTGGAATGTCCAGGCCGGCATCTCACATGTGAAATGTGAATGTCTACATTCATGTGGGGCCCCTCCTGGCATTTGGCTCTTCTCTGCTAATTCAGTTCCTTCAGGGCACGCTGGCAACACCCATCTAGGCTTTCCAAGTACGTTTGGGTGGGAAGGATCGCAAGGCCAGTGTAGTGGCTATTGCGTCATGCATACCCTAGGGCACGCACTCGTGTACAACCAACTGCATTTGACGATCTCAAGTCACTCATTGTGTCTGTGCAGGACCGCATCACTCTGGAGGCGGCCGCCTCTCAATGGGAAGGGATGCAGGCCCAGGTGGCGGCCATGCAGCGTGAGCTGGACGATGTGGCCAGGCTGGCAACCAGCAAAGACAATGAGCTCAGGTAAGCTGTTGCTTAGAAGACGTGTGGCTTCGATGTGTTCCTGCTTATCTGAGGAAGGTAGTGATTTGCGTCTGAGCTGTGCGTTCATAGGACACACCTGCTTACATCTCAGAAGCACCATCAAATGCGATGAGGCGATGAGGCAGCTGCAGCAAGGCAAAAGGCATGGTTGACCTGGCAGGGGCTTGCAACGTGATCGTAAGCTGGATTCGATCCTTGTTATAGCAGTAATTGTGCCCTGATTCTGTGCACTAGCTGACATGCTGTGTGGCTGGACTTGCAGGTATGCTGAAACAGAGATGGAGGCCGCAGTGGATGAGCGTGACCGCTTGGCCCCACAGGTGAGATTAAAAAGTTGCACACAACACACGCCCTCACACACACACACACACAAACACACACACACACACATACGCACACATGCAAGCATTCACATCACACCCACACCTAGAAAAACATGCACACGTGACTGCCTGGTCCCTAGGTGGAGGAGGCAAAGTGGCATGCACGCCAGCTGGAGAAACGTGTCGAGGAGGCACAGGCCGCCCACCATGCCACACGCAAGGTCTGTGTTTTCTGCTACTAAAGCATCAGGCTATTCTCAGGCAGTACAGACTAAAAGAAAAGACGGTTTTTTAATTGATAGACAACTAGAACTCCCCAACGTTTCACATTCCAGATATGATTAGCAAACTTTGATTGCTTTTTGAATCATTCCAATAGGATCGTGACGTGCTGGCCCAGCAGCTGGAAACTCTGCAGGGATCTTCTGTAGCTGAAGTGCAAGAGCTGGTAGCGAAGCTGGCTTCAACGGAGGAGGAGCGAGCCGTTGTAAAAGACCAGGTGTGAGGATTGGGTTGTATACATGTTTGTCTATCCTGCTCCTCTCCTTG
>Ga0307963_1001768_pt1 | contig 16752 bp, 18 predicted proteins | sample OrgLakmetagen594_FD_201829 | JGI IMG/M metagenome (GOLD analysis project Ga0307963, IMG submission 201829) | Saline water microbial communities from Organic Lake, Antarctica - #594 | ecosystem: Environmental > Aquatic > Non-marine Saline and Alkaline > Saline | place: Antarctica: Organic Lake...
CAACACGATGCCACTCAGGGTCTTTACCAGGAGGCATTATAATGTTCTGGAGGCTGGGGGGACAATTCGTGGTGGTTGGAAGGTGGTTGGTGCAAGCCCAGGGTACCCCCCAAAATAGCATAAATACATTTTCGTATTATACGCGTATTGCGTATTAATCATCAATAGCGTATTATACCGTATGGGACGTCTCAAAAGTCCGTATGACCCATCTTTGCCATTTATTAATGCTGGGCTTAGGACGGGGTGTGAGTTCTGTGGAAGAGGAAGTACACAACCACAAAGTGCCACCAGCGATTGTTTTCATGCCCGTACGACCTTGCATGTGGTTTGTATTACAGTGTCATTGCCCATTGGCATAGCCTACAGCGTTGAATTCCAATCAAAAGGGTGTTTCTCAAAAAATGCATCGCTTACTTGTCAGTTGGGTCAGGAGGGTGTAGGAAGCATAACTTTTGGACGGCACGTGTCAAATCAATCAAAAACCATATATTCGGATCCTGACGTCGAGAGCTATCGATTGGTATATATATGAGTTGAATTGGGGAGGGGGTGGGGTGGGGTGGTCCCCCAACGTGGTAATAGTTTTTTGGGGGGGGTCTCCAGTTATTTTCTGGGCCACTTCCACGGAATTTTAGGCATATATCGGGCTCCTCAGCTCAAGCCCAGTCGATTGCCACCCTTTTTGAGCAAATTGGGTAAAAGGGTGGGTCTGTGGACATGTACAATGACAGAGGCACATGCGCTCGGGTGCAGGCCGCGGGGTGAGTCAAGCTAATGGAGCAGCAATTCACTCCAAACCTCCAGGATTGTGTCAGTATGAGATCATTAATGAAAGCAATGTGGGGCTGTGCAAGCCAGTTGTGGGTGCCTGGTAGGTCATGTGTGCCTGGAAGTCCGTTTCTCAATATTTGCCCCAAAAATTCTGCAACAATTCAGTTTCAGGTCTTGATGAGTATGCAGATGGATGCCTGCTTTAGAAAGGAGCGGATTGGTACGCATTTTGTTTGGGTGGGGGCACTGGAAGGGGGGTTTGGAAGGCGGGTGGTCTCTCAGTGGTGTCCACCCCAAAAAGTGGACATGCCTTCCAAAAAAACAAGTAAAACCTCCTTATTGGGTTATAACAGTGACAATCGGTTTAGGCTGGGTTTGTGCATTAATCTGGTGGTTAGTGGCGTGATGTTTCCTTTGCAGACATTCAGAATTATATCATCTCGAGATAGCCACCTTTCCGTAATATAGCCCAAGGAAACGTTACCTTGTACACCATGCGTTGACGCTTCACAGCGTTCTGGCCTTCAAAAAGCGGGCTGACCACGCTGATGGAGACATGTCGCCCATCCCTGTGAGCAAGAAGGAAGCGCTCTTGGGATTTTCCCCCTCCAAACATAGCAGCACGTGTAATAACGCTCACTCTGTATCAGTATTAAGAGCTCGCTATAACAGTTCAGCGCTCTGCTCACCACTCCAATTCCATAAATAGTGCACAATAAATACTTGCACCAAGTTATGGTTAAATCGGGCACTGTTACAGCTACGCAGGTACAGCAGCATGACATCTCACAATGCATAATGGATGACGCATCCTGTATCCCTACCCTTATCACCTACCCGTAAGCGTCTGCAATTTGGACCTTGTCAGTCTCCAAGTCCTTGGAGATCTTTTCGCTCATGGACGCAATTAACGACGCAGCTATTTGGCCTGCAGGACTTGCGTTCATGGCGGAGGGCTCGCCGGAGGAGCTGGGGCCACTGACTGGAATGCCCCTCACTATAGCCAGGTGTTCTCGCCTGGAAGACTCCAATGATAGAGCATTCAAGGGACGCGGGCGAGCCCTCCATGCACTGGCTGTAGCTGTGGGGTAGCTGGTTGAAGCGACTACAGGAGCACAGCGAACCCTTTGGGCTGCAGGACAAGAAAGGCTAACACAAGTGTTGGAGACTTTCTGCTGTACAGCATTCATGGTTCCTGGATTTTTTTGTTTTTGAACAGATAAACGACGGATGTAGCGCAAGTGAACAAACCACGAACTTGCAAGCACTTCGGAATTTGTCTTCTAGTGGGGATATTTGTACTCATGAGTTAATATTTAAAGTTATTTCCACCTCCATGCAAGGCTCTTGGCCGCATGCTCTTGAGGGATCTGTCAGGATTCCAGCTTCCCTCCTTCAGCAATATCCAGCAGCACCTACCATTCGCCCCTGGACATCACATGGATTCCACCGTCAGCATGTGTTGGCTGCTGGCGCGTCCACTGGTGTGTGGCACAAAGCTCATGCTTGTACACATCTCGCGTTTACACGCGGTTGCGCGTAGTAGCTTGTGCATGTATGTCGTGTGTGTATGCACGTTTGCTTGCGTTTTTGTGTGTGTGTGTGTGTTTGTGCGTGCGTGTGTGCATGTGTTAAGTGTGTGTGTGTGTGTGTGAGCGTGCGTGCGTGTGTGTGTGGATGTGTGTGCGCGCGTGCACACTCTTGTTATGTGCAGTTTGCATGAGACGTTGGACATTGAGAAGATGGCACAGCGATACATCCATGCGCATCCAGCAAGTCATCCAACTTGACCCCCTCTGGCCTTCCTTGCCACTGCAGTTGCACCAACGCAGCGGAGGCATAGGAGCAAGCCAGCTTCTCCACCCCCATCCTTGCCTGAGGAGCCGCAGCACCCGTTAACACATGGTCCAGACAGGCCCCAACAGCAGCAGGGTGGCAGCTTACGTCATGCCACCGAGGCTTCTCTCATGAAATGGAGAGTGGTAGACTTAAAAGCCACGCTCGGTGAACTGCATCAGCCCAAATCTGGCAACAAGGACGTGCTCGTAAACCGGCTGCTGAGAGCTATAGCGGAGGTGCAGCCCAGCAGAGTCCAGGAGCAAAAAATTGGAGTAAAAGAACAGGAGATGGCAGGTGCTGGGATGGAGAAAAATGAGCATGCATGTAGCGTCAGCAGCAGTATAAAGGAAGCAGAGGTGAAGGACAACAGCAGCAGCACAGAGGTGGGGCGCAGGCCCAAGCCGGGAGAGGCTGTGGCAGTGCCTTCTGAAGATACTCTTAGAAGGAATAGCAGCAATGCCAGAGCATTGGGGCTGCTCCAGAGGAGCAGAAAAGCTCCAGCCGTCAAAGAAGGCGCGGTCCCTCCTCCAAGTGAAGAGCCGAGCAGCCGCAGTTCAGCTGCAAGGGAGAATAAAGAGCCTGTACTTAGCAGCAGTCGCAGGACCAATGCCAGCACTGTGAATCTACTCCAGCGCAGCAGAAGGCCAGGCGTTGAGGGAGGCACGGACACGCCTTTAATTGATGAGCAGCCGAGCAGCAGCAGCAGCAGCAGCGTTGGCCGCCTTCAAGAGAGCAGGGGTTATGAGGTCCTACAACCATCTGAGGAACAGGCACAGGCAAAATCTATCAAGGGGCCAAATGGGATGCTGCTTGTGGACGACTCGTTTCTGCCGCCCCTGCCGGTAAGGCTTTGGTCTTGGTTTAGAATCACAAACAGGTCTAATCTCTGAAAGAGGGCATCTGTCCAGATATAAATGCTGGGTATGTCCAGGTTAGTCAGTCACTCCATGTATCTCATCCCTGCAGGTCGCGCCTCGTGGCCGCAACTATGGGCTGCACCAATCAGACCTTCCCCTGGATCAGGTTGGTCATGAGCAGCATGTAGGCAAAAACTAACGGATTGCCTGTCAGCACTGTTTTCTGGTCACACCCTTGTAAACTTGCTCTCATATGATTTACGCAAGCAAGTCAGGTATGTGCGGTGCGTACATTTAGAAGCTGTATGCGGCATTGTTGATGTCTACAGCGATTTGCCTCAAAATGAATCAGATGAGACAGGCCACGATGTGGACTTGTAGAACCATTTATTTGCTTTTATAGCAAAGGTTGCTGTTGCTGTTTGAGAAGCTGCAAGAGTTTCATAACATCGGTAAACATTTACACCTTATCCAACAAGGTGGATCTCTTGAGGACATTGCTCATTGCTAATGCTTTGTTTTGTTTTGTGCACATGCCTACATGTTTGCGGACAAACCTACCACCAAACCTGCCTGCCATGGTCACCCATTTTTTTTATTATTGCTCCTGTGCATGGTGTGTGCAGCTCCAACAGCTGCTCGTAGCTAACCAGACTGACATGCAGCTAGCCTTTCTAGGGACTGCTGCATTTAAGGCCCACAGAAGCCGTGCCCTGGGCTCTGTTGCCCTGCTGCGTGGCAAGGATGTGTGGTTATTTGATACAGGTATGAGCAAGTTTTTCTGCTTGTTTAAGAGCCTGGACCCCCTTCCTGTGTTTTAATTTATTAATATCCCAATGGAAATAAGGTTCTTTAATTGGGCTTTTTTGCCTGCTATGGTGAGAGAGCTTTACGGTTCCTGGTACCAAAGTGGCTTCCGTTCCTTATTCTGTAAGGAGCATTATCCCTGCCTTTCTTCTTACTTTTGGGTACACACTAAACCCTCCACACCTGCAAATTAGGAATGCCTTGGGTTCATGTATACGCTGTATATGCAATGAAGTAGGACCTAACTTTTCCACTTATTTACTTCTCCTCACATCTATCCACACAAGCACAACTATAACTAAGCAAAACTCCAAGGACTTGCTAGCATTCACCCCTATTGCTTACCCCTCTTTTTTACACACAGACACACACACACATACATATGCACACGTGCACACACACACACATACACACACCCTTGTCTCCATACAAAAATCACACACATACACACACACATAGGAGATGACCTGCAGCGGCAGCTCGGCTCGCTACCTGTGGTGCGCCCTTCCAAAGTGTTCCGCATCTTCATTACCCGCATGACCTCAGACTGCTTGCTAGGGCTGCCTGGCCTCATGTGTAGTATTGGGGCTGCACGTGCAAGGGGCCATGTCACTACAGACATCCCAGTGCACATCTACGGGCCAGAGGGCATTGCAGACTTCTTGTGCACTGTGTTCAAGGTGGGGCTGCTGGTGCACGCAGCACGACTGCACTGTACAACAAGCTGAACGAGTAGGTCTCTTGCAAGGCACATTATCTTGAGTGCGTGTTGTGTCTAAGATGACAAAAACTCTGCTGTGCGGTGCGTGGGTAAGTTGGTGGAAGGGATCAGGTTTATTAAGTTGTGGTTTGGATGAATTTAAGCATCTTTCAATAGTTTGACGTTTTCCATGATCCATGAGGAACAAGTTGCAAGGATGGTGTAAATGTTGCTCAAATGACCAAATCTGTTTCGCGAAATCACGCGTTCAATACATGCATGCAACTCAGGCTTGTCGAGTTGTACGGTACGGTTTAATTACGGTATGTACGGTTTTTGCAAAAAATACGGCGTGCTACCATAATTGTCACGCCGTATTTTACCGTAATTACAGTAAAATAAGGTACGGTGCCAAGCTGGCACTGCCAGTGCAAAAATGACCTCAGAAAGGCCTCTCCACCCCAAATTTTCCCATTTTTGCTCCCCAGTGTGCCCCTTTCATGTGCTGACGCCACACAATGCTTCCCCGGACGACTCTGAGGCTGGGTTGGGGCTGCAGCAGCTTGGGGAAAGGGCCCAGCAGTGGATTGCATGGAAACTTAAATTCGGATGCAGTACTTGATTCCTGGTCAATAATTTGTGTTTTATTTATAAATAATGGTATATCTAAATAATGGAAAAGAAATGTTTTGGGCCAAAATTGGAGCCAAACGGCCAAATTACGGTCAAAATCGTACTGTACGGACAACGTATTATCAAACAGAACGTATTCGCACTTAATTGTACGCGTATTATGGTACAGAACCGTAATTCCGGTCAAGGAAGCCAAAGTATGGCGTATCTCAACAAGCCTGATGCAACTCCAACATGATATTAGTACACATACTTGTGCATACCAGGTCTTACCTTATCTGTGTTGCCTGAACAGGTGTCCAACACATACCAAGAGATCAACATGACAGTGCACGAGTTAGTACCACATGCCGTCAGCGAGGAAGAGCGGCACCCCACAGTATTCAACAAGTGAGTTTGATTTACCTCCTTGACAAAACGTGCTCTGCTGTTGTGATGGGATAAAAAAAGATACAATGTCCTATCTGTCCTCTCGTGCCCAAAATATCAGTCTACGCACTCTTCCTCCCTCACTACCTTTTCTTGCAGGCGTGCACGCGTGTTTCGTGCCCGCGTGCCGCCTGACCAGCTGAACCCCCAAGGGGCAACCAACGGCAACCTTGATACCTTCATGCCAACACAAGGGGTGTGTTATCGGCATGTGCTTTGTGTGGCTTTATCTGATATTGGCAAGTGGGCTAGCTACTGATTACCTTGAATTGCAGTCGAGGCATTCTTACCAAATGCTGACATATGACGTGCGCCAGCAATTGTGGTTTTAAATTCTATCTGCCATGAACTGTGAGAATAGAAACTCATGTGGCACAGGAAATGCCTCTGTCCTCTGGTGATCAGTACAGCTCATCCCTTTTGTATGTGTGTTTTTGTGCTTAAATTTGAAGCAGTCATACTATTGGAGCATCATGTCTTCTCTACAATGACAATGAAGTTATCACCATTTCAAGCAATTTACAAGAGCCACTCTGGTTTTAAGGTGTGAAAAGTCTATCGTAAAAACGCAAGAAGCAAAACAAGGCGAGCCAAGGGATGAGAAGATGGGCCTGTGAAATGCTCCTGACAAGAGTTGTTTGCAAACTAGAAAAAAATCGTATGCTGTCTCACGCCCTTCCCTTGGAGTCTGCATTCTTGGAAGCCCCCGGCTTCTTGTCCCTTCTCCAAGAACCATACCTTGCACATGCTCTGTGGCAAAGCATGCTTTCTGCCTTGCTTCTCTTCAATCCTGTCTGCTGTGTGCACACACATACACACACCTTGCTCCTTGACGCAGCGAGGTAACGTCCAACGAGGCATCAGTGCCGCAGGGGGTGTGCTGTCGTACGACCCACGTGCAGGCTTTATGCCCTTCCCGCCTCCCACACCAGGAGACCCTTTGAGGTGGGGTGCTGTTTCTGTTTGAGCTTGTGCTTGTGCTCGCTCGTTCTTGGCACTAGTCGAAAGGTTGAAGATCTAAACAAAGAGGGCAACCCAGCCATGACAATTGACAATGCTCCATGCGCTTGTGTGCAACCCTTGTTTTAATGCGTAACTTGTGCTGACGCTAAGGCTTACGAGAGGGCTACATCATTTTGTCTTTATTTTCAACAGACAAGATGGCATTCCTTTGGATAATCTCACGTGGACTCTACAAGCTGACGTGGGTGCACAGTTCACCGTAGTTGCTCTACCTGACCGTTCTTCTTCAGAAGAGCAGCAAAACCCTGCACGGGCGGGGATGCTGTCGTTTGCCTGCATCATCCAGGTCAGGACTCGTGACTCCAGCTTGGTGCTGTTTCTGAGATGAGAGAAAGCATTGATAAGCTTGCGCATGTGCACACAGTACTTTTGGCATGTAAATTGGTCGCAGCATGGTTGCATTGTACATAACCTAATGGTCTTTTTGGCCACCCTTGCACGTTGTGGAGCAATCCTGTTTTGCCCTTCTATAATGGGCTTTTTTGCCCAGGTGTGTTGTACGGTAGCTAACCCTGTTCTTGGCGCAATCTGCTATGTATGCTATGCCACAGGAGGCAGATCGGCAAGGATCTCTTAAAGTGGACCGTGCCCTTGCATTGGGGCTTGAGCCTGGGTCAGGTTTCAATGCAATTAAGGAGGGGCTCACAGTTAAGGTAAACGAGTGGAGCCTTTTTCGGTTTGTTGTGGATATGTGTTGGGCTCCTGCATACGCATTTCTGGGGGGAAATGAATAGATGAAAAAGACCCAGGTTCTGCAATCCCCGTCGGCATGATAAGGAAAGGTATTATTTTGGGAGCTGGGTGCACCACTTAATAGATGCAGAGAGCTGTGAGACGCGAAAAGGAAAACAAAGAATACGCAGCCACAAAGGTCGCAGGGACGAGTTCTGTTGAGGGGATTGAGAAATATTGAGAAAGAATTGCCGCGTTTGCTACAAGGACACGTCTGGGATTTGGCACCAGGGAGACGCGCAACTTTGGGGGTAGAGGGTATTCTTGGCCTCCCATTTTGTTGAGGTACATATCGGAACTTGCTCGCTTGCCAATAGTGTGGTAGTCCTCCAATATGTACCCCAGCAATTCTGCCAGGAGAAAACAGGGGATGGTTGTTGAATGAGGATGAAGTGGTTGAGAGGCAGAGCCCTATACAACACCCGACGGCTGTTGCATTGATGGTGTGGGGGACTATTTTCTGACACCTTTGCCTTTTGTGCCATTATTGTCTCGCATACTGCCCAAAGCACCCCCACCACTAACATCTGTAACATGTGCCTTTGGTATACAGAACAAGGACGGCTTAGGTGTGATACAGAAGATGTGCGTGACCGCCCCTAAACCTGGCCGCAAAGTGGTGGTCATGGGAAACAGCTCTGCCACTCCTTCCCCCGCATCTGCCTTTATGCAACAAGCCAGAAACGCCGATGTGATGGTGTCTGGGGCTGTGGCTCCCCCTTCTTCGGCAACAGGCCTGGTCAGCAGCTCAGCAGCGCTAGGCATGAGAGCTGCTGACCTGGGGAGGTTAGCGGCACTGCTGGGGGCAGATCACTTGTTGCTTGCACGCCTAGACATGAGGTGAGGCAATGGAGAGGCCTAGGAAAAGGCTGGCTCTTGTCTGAAGGAGAGAGCCTTTAAGATAAGCAGATAATTAAGTTGCCAGGCGGAGAACCAGGTCTACTGATTGAGAGAGCTTTGACCATTGAAACAGTTCCTGCAGCTTTGCGTTTGCGTATGACCTATGTGCCTCCTTTTTCTACCACGCAACAGGGAATTGCAGCGGGTCCTAAAACAGGGGACGGCAGCCCTCAAGCAGCCTGGAGCCAAAGCGTTTGAAAGCAATAAACCTGGATGGGGCGAAAAGGCTCTTGAAGCTGCTGAGGCTGTCTACCTAGAGCAGCTGCAGCGTGAGGCCTTGGAGGGTGTGGCTAGCATAGAGGGGGCAGTTTGCAGGGTCACTGTTCCCTTCGATTTTTGGTTGCATGTGTTAGAGAAACACGAGGGTCCTGGATTAAGCGAAGGTCGCGAGCAATAGTAGATACACTTAAACAGGTTTAAAACATGTCTTTTCATGTATACAGTTCCGCGACCAGGTTTAAAACATGTCTTTTCATGTATACAGTTCCGCGACAAGGTTTAAAACATGTCTTTTCATATACGGTTCCGCGACACTTTTTTTTCATGCCCAAAAAAGCAGAAGCGATTGGACTCAGCAAGCTATGCAGGACCGGCAGATGCACTCCCTCTCTTCTTGGCAGTGTAGCGCAGGCACGCTACGATTTAGAAGGTAATAAAGCTGTCCAACAAAAATCTAAAAGGCTTTAAAATGCGAGCCGGATTCGCTTCTTGACACCCCTATGGTCTCATTCAATTTCATTCCATTGTACTTTTTATTTCACCAAACTCAATTCCACAGAGTGCGTGTGGCCAGACCCTTTTAATTGGAAATGCCGGAAAAAGTGAACGTTGACCTGTGAGGTGCTATTGTGGCTCGCACACTACACCAATCTTGCCCTGATTGCTCTGAAATCTAATAAGCATTTTTAACATAAGCTAAAATATTACAAAATTTCAGCTTTTATCGTGGGCTCTGTGGGCCACATAGGAGTGAAGGTCTTTCAGAGTTCTCTTGTGTGATGGCCGGTAGAGACACTCGCTCCTTGTGCTCCTACCGCTTCAGGCAGAGGAAGATCCCTTACTGATTGCTTAAATTGGGGACATGCGTTGTCAGATTAGGAAGCTTGGAATGCAGGAATTCGCTGCATGAGCATCGATCTTTCTCCACCAATAATTCACCACTCAGACCACGGATGCATGAGCATCGATCTTTCTCCACCAATAATTCACCACTCAGACCACGGATTATTGCAACGACCTGTATGCAATGGACTGCATTTGAAATGGCAATTTAGATTTCAAGGCAGGGTGTCATAAATACGTACAAGCTACACAACGCAACACAAATCAGATTAAACGAGCTGATTTGACGCCTCACTTTCAGCTCAGGCGACTAGTTCGTTGTATTCACAGCATACCAATTTTCCGTGTGGCACTGGAACACCGCTACATATTTCGCATCGTATTTTATATTGCAACATATTGGAATCCGTTCGCCAAATAACAAATTTCCCCAATTTTCGGTCAATTTTTAATATATTTTTATTTAGCAATTGTGTTTCTATTGTTCTCGATGGACCCCTTCCCCCTATTTGATTTTGGGCGGCGGGAAAAGGTGACTGTGTAAAGGGACAGGTCTTGTTTGCTGCGCTCTTGCAGTCTCCTCCTATATATATGGCCTTGGATTGTATCCAAAAACGCTGGAAGGATATTTGCTGGTGCACGCAGTTATTGGAAGGTCCCATGGCGGCTAGCAGCCGTAGCAGGGGTGGGCCGCATGGGCTGCTGGCGCCACTGCTATCTCTTCCGCACGGTGATCCCACAGCAATGGAGGAGAGCAGTGCTAGCCAAGAAGAGAGCAGTGCCGGGGGAAAGTGGAACGCCGTCTCCCACCACCAAGTTCAGATGACATTAATGGGCAAGGGGCAGAAGTGTCAACTTTCGGCAGCTGACAGGAAGTTTGGATGCGAACAAGCCAGTGGAGCAACCTCACACCAAGAGGACATAGTGGCAGAGAAGGATGGCCCAGCAGCAGCAGCAGCAGCAGCAGCAGCAGGCGCCTCAGAACAGAAGCGTCCTGCACCTGCTTTAAATGCTGGGGTGTGTGCTTGCTTGCAAGTGGACACGGCCTTGCAACATGTAGCAGGAATTTTGATGGAAAAAACTGCTCCTGAATTCCGGTACTCACTCTAGCTGCCCTGTTCCTACAAAACAAAGTGTCTGCCCCAATTATTATGCTGGCCATCCCCCCGCATAACATTGGCCATATTATTATGATATAATGCACACATCATGCTCCCCCCCTCATTTTATAGAAGCAAATGGACCTGTTCTTTCCAAAAAAGCTTTTGAGCGAACGAGGATTTCTGTTAGAGATCCAAGATGTGGACCTATCTGGGGATGTTGGCGTGGTTGGAAGGTAAGTGGTTCTTTTTACCATTCTCAAGATTCTGCAAGCCTAATTTGAATGCGTACGCTTATATCAGAAGAATTCAGGCTCATCCTGAAATCCTCCTGTCCCCCATTGACTTCCCTGGGGTTTCTTGTAATGTGCAATAATAGCTTCACCGCGTGCGGTTTGAATAATGGCTCCTCAATCTTATTTGAAGTGGCAAGTGTTTTCACCACCTACATGGTTTTCTTGTCCCCTAAGAATGTTCTTGACTTCAGCCCAGCTTACAGAGGCAACCCCATGCTAAACGTGTTATGCGTCTGCTCTGCTATGAACTGCAAGCCAAATTTTTAATTTCATGATATCAACGTGAATGGTATTTGACACAACGTGCCAGCTTTATCCTGCAAACATAGGTTCTTCCGGAAGTCAGAGGATGTCCCAGATATCAGCAATGGGAAGGAGAAGGAAGACAAAGCACTCAGGCAAGAGTTTGGAAGTTGACACGCCGCACCATTGTTTGCTCCTCTCATTTACGGCGTAAAATCTTAGCAGGTGCTCCACCTCTTGCAAACAAACAAAAGTGTATGCAATATGCTTCACAGCCACGAAGCACAAATGGGATTGGACCTGCGCAGCCACCAGTATGACTTGCAAGCAAAACAGCTCTCGGTGTCTGTTGCTGTGGTCAAGGTTGCTCCAGGAGGTTGGTTCATTTGCATCCGTTAGACCAGTATTTGGTCATACCAATGAAATTAGATCAAGCTAGCATGCTTTCCAGCAGGATCAGCAGAATTTGGTGGTTACCAAGGTGAAGGTAAGCAACGTAATATGATAAGAAGTTTTCATTCTAAACCCTAAGGTCTTGTTTTGAATATAAGTTCAGCTTACCTTTTTGCTTTTGTGTCACAGGCGTATTCGGAACAGTTCAAGACATATTTTCAAGTTTTGTTGCAGCCGCCCCTGCCGGTGAACAGGAAAATGCATCTGCTGCCAATGAGATGATGTACGAGGGTGATCAAGACGATTTTTACAGGCAAGGTTTCTTTGCTCAGTCAAGCGTATTGTCCAGTCAGAGATTTAGAGTAATTCTTGGCTTTTCCTAATTTTTCTGCAAATAAGGTGGGTCTAAGTCAATTACGTGCACTTTTTGAAATTTTATTTCACAGCTTAATGCCTTTTGTATCCAATGTTTTCAATTCCAGGGGAGATGATGATGCGGTGGCAGTGGGAAAGCAGGATAAGAGCCACAAAGTAGGGGCTGCGGCCAAGCGTGGTAAAGCAAAGTCTCGTGCCATAACAAAGCGTAAGCCTGCAGCAAAAAAGCAGCCCAAAGCTAAGCGCGGAGAGGGCACACAGGCTTGACAGCTGAAAGAGTTTAATATTTTGCGGTCCATGACAAACGTATAGCTACAAACCTGTACTAATTACTTGACAGGCTTAGTCAATGCCAGCAATTTTGATGCTTTTTGAATGTAATCAATTGTTTAGACCTAGTGCACAACTAGTGGCAGAAATTGGCAAACACACTTGTACCCATGGAATATGCTCCTGCTGTTCCATGTGGCTGGCAACTGTTTGGGCAAAGGACCTGATCTCCAACCAGAAAATGTAAATAATAAATATTACTGTTACACACGATTGTACAAGATCCGTCCAAAAAAGAAGCTTGTAGCCTGCAAAGCAGTTAGTGGAAATACTATTGGTACGGAACAGGAAGGAAAATTGCCTTGTGTTGTTCTGCACAAATTCATGGATGCAGAGCCACATTTAGGGGAAAAGAGTTTTAATTTGGGATCAGGTGACTTTAAGGCCTGCACACTACCAGAGCATTGATTAGTATTAGCAGGCAGTGTAGTCATTACACTGTCATGGACAAAAAAACAAAGAGTTGCAATAAATTTTTTGCAGGCCTGCCTGCAGTGGAAGCATTTAAGGCTTGGCTTTAGCATGAGTGCTGTGACAACAGGGTTACAATGCAAGTTCTTGAATGTTTTCTTGTACTTTCAGTGGCTTAGAATGATGCATGGAAATTTGCGGTGCCCACTGGCAGTAAACGTGTTATAAGCAGCTTATGTTTTTGTGCCTTTCCGTCTTACAGCAAGGACTGTCAGGCGCCCTTGCCTATGGCCGGGTCATTTTGGTCTGGTTATGCCAACAGGTACATTTATAGGAGCCATACAACAAATCCACTGCACAGCCTTATAGTAAATGGTTTGCATGCTGCAGGAATCATGAAGAAACGAAGAGTGTATGCCATCAGGCCCGCTGCGGCAACAACTATCATTCAAACCAGATGCGACATCGAACGCAGCCCTTTGTCGTAGCAAATCACTGTCACAGAACAATACAAGACTCAGCATCATGTCAATTTATTGAAGAACTGTTTTGAGCCAGGGTCGAGTCTCTCTCGAGCAAAGGCTGAAAACTGCACTTCTGACTGGCAATTCTCCTTAGATTCTTTCTCTTTCTCTGCTGCTTCTCAAGTCCAACTTGCTTTGACACACTAACCACCGATAGTGTTTTACTTTTATTCCTTGGTCTAATGATGTACCAAATTAGCTTTTCCCCCTTTATTGATGTTTTTACTGCCTGCTTAGTCTCCCAATTGCTAATTATGCACCTTCAAGTATTTTAGTGTATCCATGTCAATTCCCGCCAACCATGGGCAAGATGCAGTCATCGTATTGTGCCACTGGATGTTTTTGCCAAACCCAATGCCAAGAAAGAAAAGGTGTAGAGGAACATAGCTAAACAAGGCGGAAGTGCTAGATACATCCAACAACTTTGCTTTTCTGCAAACTTTACTACATAATCTCTTTTTCCTACTAAGAAATGTTCACACAATTTAGAATAGGCTTTAACTTACTAGTATGTAACATTTTAGCGGTGTAGTCTTGCTAGCAGGTACTGGTTCAGATGCACCAAACGATTCTGGAACAGTTTTCTTTCTTCAATCAACCCTCTTCTTGAGAAAATTGTGTGGGCTAACCTCTTTCTTGCACATAGAGGTGATACATGAACTTATCAGGTTCTGCATGCACTCCAAGATTTCCCTGTGTCTCAGCAGCTTTTACGTCGGAAAAGCTAGGGCTGTTGATTCAATGGGGTTGAATCAACCAAAAGCGTTGATTTCTAGTTGATCATTGATTCAAGCAGAAATCAACTGCGGTTCTGGTTGATTCAACTGGACAGTTGAATCAAGCAGTAATCAATGAGAAACGGTTGATTTCTAATTGATTCCTGGTTGATCATTGATTCAAGCAGAAATCAACTGCTGGTTTCTTTGCTTCAACCACACAGTCGATTCAAGCACTAATCAATGAGAAACGGTTGATTTTTTCAAATTGATTCCTGGTTGATCATTGATTCAAGCAGAAATTAACTGCTGGTTTTTTTGATTCAATAACACAGTTGATTCAACCAGCAATCAAGCAGGAGTGGTAGATCTGAGATGGATTTTAGGTAGACCGTTGATTCAAGCAGAAATCAATTGCTGTATTTAAGCACGTGGTTGATTCAAAGTGCAGATCAACTGCAAAACATGAAAAAAATCCTTAGCGTCTTTGCAATCATTCCAAATTACCCAAAAACTCGAGATCATGATGTTCATATATTCATTGAAATCAGCCATTCGGCACCATCTTGGAGGCACTTAGCTGCTTGATGTGCCACAAACTGCCAGCACAGAAATACCTAGTACTAAGTAACAAAGACAAATTTGTATCAAGATGTGTCTCAGCACTCAGCACACAAAATTGGCCTCCAAATGTATGAAGCAGTATGCCTGAGTAAGGCACGTAGTGCGCTTTGATGATGTCTCCCTTGGCAATTGGCTTGCACGCAACAAGCAAGTACCACAGGCGGTTGGTGACCGTGTAGAAGCAAGCGTTGTGGCTTGCATCTACATATCGTGCTCGTTCTTTGGATGACCAAGTCATCATGCCTGCATGTCAGGTGAGTGATGTGTGTGTGTGCGTGTGTGTGTGTGTTTTGGGAACAAGCAGCATACCTGGTTGCATATTGGGAGGTTGGCACACCTAACTACCTCTGTCTCTGCAGCACTTATCACAACATCGGTGTGTGTGCTGCATGGACCTGCCGGGTTGATTTGGATGCCATTGTCATTGTACCTGTGTGTGTATGTGTTTGTGTGAGTGCATGTGTGTATGTGTATGTGTGTGTGTGTGCGTGTGCGTGTGCGTGTGCGTGTGCGTGTGCGTGTGCGTGTGCGTGTGTGTGTATTATTTGTCTGACGTGCACGCAAACGGTGGTGCACGTGGAAAGTTACAGTTAAGGTTTCACTTGTAGGGTAGTAGATGCCCCCCCAAAATTATCCTGATTTTCTTTCATATTTATTTGAATTCTACCTGGCAAAATTTCGTCGGTGATCTTGATCTGTATTTGTCCGATCTGTATTTGACCTAACTTTCTCAGTCAAATACAGAGGTGGAAATGAATATTTCAACACTACAATGCAACGAGTTAAATCCGATGGCGTCAAAGAATCAAGCGAGGTAAGGCCGGCGATGCTCACCAGGTACCTTTCGTACGCCTGCGTTGACCAGGTGTCTCTCTTCCTTCTCGATGCCTGCTTGCTCCCTCAAGCCATGAGCGCACAGACAGTTCATCTATTCTCCACGAGGTCTGTGTTTCAGGGACAAGCACTTTCAGCACCGGCAGCTTGCTGTTCCCGAAGGTTCAGCCCGTACAAGTTAGTCCCGGAGGGAGAATGACCCAGCACATGGCCCGACGCTGAATTGTACGATTGCGAAGAACAAGACGAGGAACACCCTCTCCCGAGGATCAAGTGATGGGGAGGCGGGACGGTGAAAGCGGTGAGGACGTCGATCCCCCTGCCTGCAGGGCGCTTGATCGAGGGGCCAACAAAAGCGCTGCTGCCTTTATGAAGGAAGCGCATATTTGCTGCACTCTTGCATGCTTGGCCGCCTGGCGGGTAAGAGGTCTCTCTTTGTGTTGACTCAAGGTCGTGTTTGACTGATCACGCACACACAACACATCACACACACACAAACACACACACACACAAACGCACGCGCGTAATTACAGAAGCACACACACAGGCACACACACTCACACACACACAAACACACACACACATACACACACACACAGACTGTTGAAGGAGCCTCAGAGGGTAGCGGGCACTTATCCTTCTCTGTTCCAGAGAGACAAAGGCCCAGCAACTCTTCATAATGCAGAACTAGAGAGGACTGAAACTGACGATGTGGTGTAACAACCTGCTGGGTCCTGACAGCAACGCCAACCGTCGCTTGAACGAGCTGTTCGACACACCCGCCTTCTTGCACGCTGTGGCTAATGCTAAAAGGGGACAGGTCAACCAAACGACAATGCAGGTATTTTTCAGCTTATCATGCCATGGGCACTCTTTCTGTGTGGTGTTCACGTGTGGATTGCTGCAGGTTATAGCTCGGACGGCCCCTTTTGATGAAAATAGTTTTTTTGTCTGACTTGCTGGCTATGGCTCAACCCCTCAAAACTGTCTAAATGCCAAAGCAATGGAATATCACAAATTTGTCTTTGCAGGTCACCAGCATGCCAATCATCAGCTTTGAGCAGCTGGCATTTGTGGCCTACTCCGTAAGTCTGTTGGAAGACTTATCTTGCGCAGCAGTTCTTGTAGTCGTGCTTGCTTTTTTTGCATC
>Ga0307963_1001776_pt1 | contig 16731 bp, 18 predicted proteins | sample OrgLakmetagen594_FD_201829 | JGI IMG/M metagenome (GOLD analysis project Ga0307963, IMG submission 201829) | Saline water microbial communities from Organic Lake, Antarctica - #594 | ecosystem: Environmental > Aquatic > Non-marine Saline and Alkaline > Saline | place: Antarctica: Organic Lake...
GTGGTGTTGCATGATCCAGCTTTGGAAGTTGCGGCGCACGGTGGCGGCGTAGGTCGAAAGGGTGTTGTCCAGCCCGGTGACCCGGCGGAGCAGGGCGACCAGCGCAGTCAGGTCGCCGATGGGGCTGTCGCCCTTGTAGTTGTCCAAATGGGCGTAGGCTTGCCAGACGCGCAGTGGGGCCAGCTTGGGACGGTCGCTGCGCAGGCGTTCGAGCAGCTCGCGGATCATCTGATAGGTAATGTCGCTGCGACGGGCCGGGGTCTGGAAGTAGATGCTCAGGGCTTCTATGTCGTCGCGGTGCTCTTGCAGGTAGTCGGCAAATTCCTGGGTGAGGGCTTTGGCGTTGTCTTCGGTGTCGCCTGCCCACTCTGCGCTGATGACGCTGTCCAGGTCGTCGTGGACGATGGTTTGTTCTTTATCGCGGCGGATGCTGTCGATCAGTTCCACCAGTTCGCCGTTGAATACATTGGCGGCCTGGCCGACCAGTTGTTCGCGAGCCTGATCACGGGCGCTGTCGCCGGGGTTGGTGCCTTCTGGTTGCTCGGCGAGGGTCAGGGCTGTTTGCTCGATGGTGTCCGGGTTGATGGCGTTGAAGAGTTCGCCAACAATCAACAGCAGCGGTTTGCCGCCCGCTTTTTCACTGATGCGGGCGCGCTCTTTGTCGTCCAGTTGTTTGTCCAGCCGGGCGAGGCGGGCAGCCAGTGAGCTGACGGTATCTTCGTCGTGCTGGCCCATCATCACACCCATGGCGAGATTCTTCAGTGACACGCCGGGTCTGGTAATCAGCGGCTGGCTGGCGGTTTTCAGGGATTTGGTCACGCCGATGGCATCGACAATCACGTAATGGGTTTTGGCCGTAGTGGCAGAGGGCGTGACCTTTTTCAGGCTGTCGGCATCCAGGGTGCGGGTGCCGCGGCCTTTCATCTGCTCGAAGTAGTTGCGGCTTTTGACGTCGCGCATGAATACCAGGCACTCCAGTGGTTTGACGTCGGTGCCAGTGGCAATCATGTCGACGGTGACGGCGATGCGCGGGTAGTAATCGTTGCGGAACTGGGCGAGCAAAGATTTCGGGTCTTCCTCGATCTTGTAGGTGATCTTTTTACAGAACTGATTGCCCTCGCCAAACTCCTCGCGCACGGAGTGGATGATGTCGTCGGCGTGGCTGTCGGTTTTGGCAAAGATTAAGGTTTTCGGTATTTCTTTCCGCCCGGGGAAGATGTCCGGCAATTTTTCCTTGAAAGTGCGGATCACGGTGCGAATCTGATCCGGGTTGACGATATCGCGGTCCAGTTGTTTGCCGGCGTAGGTTTTGTCTTCATCCTGAATCTCCCAGCGTTTTTTGCGGGTCAGGCGTTCGCGTTTTTCGATCTGCTGTTGGGCGGTGAGGGTGCCGCCCTGTTTGGTCTTTTCGGTTTCGATGACATAGATTTCATTACCCACGTTGACGCCATCAGCTACGGCTTTTTCGTGGTCGTATTCGCTGACAACGTTCTTGTTGAAGAAGCCGTAGGTACGGTTATCCGGGGTGGCCGTGAGGCCAATCAGGTAGGCATCAAAGTATTCGATCACCTGGCGCCAAAGGTTGTAGATCGAGCGGTGGCATTCGTCGATGACAATAAAATCAAAGAACTCCGGCGGTATCTTTTGGTTATACACCACCGGCAGCGGGGTTTTGTTCAACAGGTTGGCGCCGCTCGGCGGGCTTTCCTCGGCGGCTTCATCCAGCTCTTCACCCTTGAGCAAGGAGTACATGCGCTGGATGGTGCTGATGCTGACCTGGGTGTCGGTGGCCATAAAAGACGATTTGAGCCGCTGTAAGCTGTACAGCTCGGTGAACTTGCGGTTGTCGTCATTGGGCAGGAAAACCATGAATTCCTGCTCGGCCTGTTCACCGAGGTTTCTCGTGTCCACCAGAAACAGGATGCGTTTGGCACCTGCGTGTTTCAGCAGCCGGTAGGTGGCAGTAATGGCGGTAAAGGTTTTGCCGGAGCCGGTGGCCATTTGTACCAGGGCGCGGGGCTTGTCCTGCTTGAAGGATTTTTCCAGATTGGTGATGGCGGTAATCTGACAGTCGCGCAGGCCGTCATGAACCAGTGGCGGAAGCTGTTGCAAGCTGGCGCGCAAGGTTGTGGGCTGACTCAACCATTCTGCCAAGGTTTCTGGCCGGTGGAAGTTGAAAACTTCGCGTGAGCGAGGTGCAGGGTCGCCGCCGTCGGTGAACCGGGTAATCACACCGGTGCTTTCGTATACAAAACGCAGGGCTGTTGGGTTGTTGACCCATTTCAGGGTCGCATTGGCATAACCCTGCGACTGATCCTCAACCATCGTAATCTTATGGCCCCAATCTTCCGGCTTGGCCTCGATCACGCCAGCGGCTTGTTTAGCCACAAACAATACATAGTCCGCTGGGCCAACGTCGGTCTGGTATTCACGGACGGCTATTCCGGGGCCAGCATTCAGGTTGATCGATTTCTTATCCTGTACCAGCCAGCCAGCTGCAATAAGCTGCTTGTCTATCCGGTCACGAGCCTTTTGTTCCGGGTTCTGATTTGCCGAAGGCTTGTTCATACGGACTCCATGGTTTCATCCCGGTGAGCCTTGGCAATGCCCTGTCTCATGAGAAATACTTCGGCAAGTTCCTGATAGAGCAAAAACTACCCTTTTGCCGCAGGCCTGTCGATGTTCAGGCAACTGGTTTATAACGATACACTGCAGTAAGTGTTGACGCTTCCCTGCAAGGTGCTACCCCCTCTGGAGTTGGGTCAGCATGTATAATTTGTCGCCAGTGTAGCAGTTATCGCGGTAGCGCATGTCGCAACAGAAAAACAGGCCAGATTTATTTTTCAGTTGGGTTTTATTGAACTGTGTTCCCATAAGTGCCGTGGCACAATGTGTTAAAACAAAGGACGTTAAAACATGAAATGGCAATTCAGAAAGAGCTTAACCAGCTTGTGAGTGCTAAATTTCTGAAGCTGTCTGATTCAGGCGTGGAATACTTGGCCAGATTTTTTAGCCCCGCCAAAGAAAGACCACAAGGACGCCCGTTAAATGGACATTAACCCCATGTTCCAGCCGTTGGTTGCGGTGCTCCGGTACTTGATACTCTTCCTCAACATTGCCGGCATCGCCAAAACCCCCTGGTTCAAAGGTAAGTTTGGTGAGTACCGGGCTAGGCAGTTGGACCTGTTGAGCAAACCGGGCCACCTGTTCTGCGGAGCTGTGCTGTGGCCAGGGCGGTTACGTTGCGTGACCGTGTCTGTGTTCCGGCAGACGTGCCCAGGAAGGTGAATTCCATCGTTCTGTGTTTTCGTTCAGTTTTGGGTCAACGCAAAACTGAGTAGCCAGCGGTTGCCGCGCTCTATCTTCGAAACCCGGTGTTGGTAAAGGTCCGGCCGGAACAGCATGACTCTCCCAAACAGATTGAATACGTTTTTTTCGCAGATGAACTCACCGCCGGTTTTGGGCTTAACCAGTACGCAATTGAGCTTGTACAGCCGGCCTTCGGATACCATGTCCACGTGGGGAACCACTTTGTGGCCCTCTGGGTAACGCACTAGGTAAACGCTCAGGCGTTTGGAGTAGAAAAGAATCCGGGTTTTTATGTTTAATGACATCGTGTGCGTGTTCGCCTAGAAGTAAGTTCCCCGTAATTGTGCGCGCGATCGGGTTTGGCGTCATCATCTGAAAACGCCAGCTCGGTGTCCAACAGGTCCACACCTTCAAACTCGTATTCCCGCAGCAGGCGTTTTTTCTCGGCCACGATGGACTGGTGCTCCCCAGCCAGGAAGAAGACTTCCTGGGATGGGATCATTTTTTTATCCTGGTTCGTTGGCGTTGTGATGGCATGTATCCTGGGTGCTATTGCTTATAGATGTGGGTTAGGCATTTTTCTGTCCACTATTGCATCTACCTACTTTAGTGTTGTCGCCTGCTTTTGTTCAGATCAGAGAAGCGCTGGCTCAGGTACCTTTTGTGGCCCATATTGAGACTCAGAATGACTATAAGCGAGCATTGGCGCTGATGGACCAGTTGGTGGACGATTACGAAGCCAATAAGCCGTTGATCGAGATTCTGACGGTTAGCATCGAGCGCTGGGAGGATCAGGCTACAGAGTTTTCCGACTTTAACGCCGCAGTTGCTGAAACAGACAGGGGTATTGCTGTACTGAAAACCCTGATGGCTCAACACGGCCTTGGGGTTGCTGATTTGCCAGAGTTGGGGTCAAAGGGCAATCTGAGCAAAATTCTCAATGGTGCTGAAGGGAAAAAACTGACCCGCAAGCACATGGAAGCCCTCGGCCAGCGGTTTGGGGTGCCTCCGGCACTGTTTTTTTGAAGTCTTCTGCACAGAAAACGGGGACAGATTTATTTTCTGTTCAGGACCTCGGCCAATTCATTTGCCTTTGAACACGGCGTCTCTTCGTTCGTTAAAAGACAGAATGCCTTCCTGCGCATCTTCGCTGTGCAACACCTCAGCCATGTCATCGAATATGTGGTCAGCAGCCACTTGTTCGCCGGAAGAGTGAGCCAGTCGCGATGATTTAAGAATCGCCCTTACGCCAAGCGGTGCGGCAGCGCCAATGCCGGCCGCAATTTCTTTGGCAACGGTGTATTGCTTGCCGGGCGCGACGACGTTTTGCACAAGCCCGGTACGGTAGGCCTCCGCCGCGCTCCAGGTGTCGCCGGTTAATAAATAGCGCTGCGCGTTTGCCCAACCCATCTGCTCGGGAAGGCGAATGGTGGCACCACCAAAAGGATAGATGCCTCGTTTGACTTCGAGCATGCCGAATTGAGTATTGTCAGCGGCGATGCGAACGTCGGTTGTCAGCATTAATTCGACGCCCCAGGTAAAACAGTAGCCCTGCGTTGCCATGACCAGTGGTTTGCTGCGGCGGGGGCCGGAAAGACCGAACGGGTCGATACCGCCTTTCGGGACGGGGAAGCCATCGCCAGAGGTCAGGATCTGCGACCAGCGGTCCAACTCGATACCTGTGGTGAAGTGCTTACCCCCGGCGTAAATCAGGATGGAGGTAGTACCTAAACAGATTCCGGTAATGATGCCCAGCTTTCTAACTACGAAGCGGTTATTTCACGCCAGCTCATAGAACACCGACTCGCTAAGTAGGGTTGCCTGGGAGAGATAACGAATATTCCCCTCGGGTACCCCAGCCTCCGCAAAGATCTTTTTCCAGTTTTTACGGACGGTGGCTGTCATCTTGTCCACTATCTCTTTCGCTTCATCGAAGCCGAGGCCAAATCGTTCACATTTACTAACGGCGTTTTGAAGGTTGGACTGGCGACCCCACGCTCCAACTATCATTGCCTGGTCTGCGGACATTCCGGTTCGTGGCTGAGGGCAAACGTCATAGGCAGGTGTCAGGTCCAGGAATTCACCATCCCAGAAGCAAGCATGGTTTCTGGCATGGTCATCCACGTTGCCGATGAGGATGTTGAACACCATGCGACGAAACAGCTCTTTTCCATCGGAATTAAAGTCTCTGGCGTATTGCCTGAGTATGTCTGCCAGCTCAAGATAGCTGGAGTAGCCTGACCGGACGGCATACTCATCCAGGCTTAGGAGTGTCATTGCACTGATCATGTGACGGCGATGTACTTCCGTGGCGGTGACCACACGGTCGAACCGGCGGATCAGAATCACCGGTTTGTTCAGTGATTCGACGATTCGAGTGTCCGCGACGTTGATACCGACCATCTTTGCCAGTGCCATTCCTCCGCCCTCGATGCCAACCATATTTGCAGAGTCTCTTGATGAGCTGAATTTTGCGATCCAGAATTCTCTGTTCTCGTGCAGGAGCGCTTTGGGTCTGGCCCCGCCTATACTGGTGCCATGGTTCAACGCAGCATCAAGATGAACATCCATGGGCTTGCCCTGGTCGATGCGGTCAGCCGCCTCCAACAGCTCTTCCAACGGCGCCGCATGACTCTTCTTTGGAAAGTAGTGGCTTGGGGTGTTTGTAGCGTCCAACGCCCCGATACGATCCGGTCCCGCCCTCAGGAGGAAGTCGATCTCCCCAAGTTCGTTCTCGTTCTTACTCAGGGCATTGGCATGCTCACGCAGCATAATGTTCCGGCCCCAGGCGTCGGGTGAGGCGTCCCGGATGGCGCTGTTTAATTCGTCGTCCAGAATGTGTTCTTCACCTGTGAGAGAGCCAAGCGTGCAGTTAGGTGGAGCAAGTGGGACAGCGTTGTCCCGCTGAAGATAGCTTCGGGCGTAACGGAATACATTTTCTTGGCCGTTAAAGGCAACGATACCGCAAACGACGGGCTCACTTTCACCGGGCAAGTAGAACCAAAGGTATGCTTCATCAGAAATCATTGTCTACCACCTTCTTTCGTGATCTCGCATGAGCTCTACGGTGAGTTTTGAGCGTCTCCAGCACAGGGATGTCGAGAATCCAGAGGGCGCTAACGACCAAGCCAACATCTGTGTTTGGGTTCCCTTTTTCCAAGGCGCTGATGTGTCTGCGATCGATACCGCCCAAGCGCTTGCCAAGTTCGGACTGGCTCCACCCACGCTCTTTCCGAATGGCTTCAATGAGCTCTCCGGTCTCCTTCAGGGCGTCCCGCACCTGTCGGATGTCATAGGTCTGTGCTTCAACGGATTTAGGCATTGTTCACCAAGATGTACAAACTAAAGTAGTTTGTACATTATAGTGAGCAATTGAAAATTATCAATTTATAGATGTACTCATAATCGTACAATTCATCAGGCTATGTACGTTTTTATGAACATTAATGGAAAACCGGGGCAGATTTATTGACAGTCTCGCAGGTAACGGCAATGGTATTTGCTAGACTGACCGCCTTTCCATCCTGATAACGATTAAGCACTGCAAAATGAATGCTCCTTTTGAACTGCGGCCTTATCAGCAGGAAGTCGTTGATGCCACTTTAAAACACTTTCGCAAATCGGATGAGTCTGCGGTTATTGTGCTGCCGACCGGTGCGGGTAAAAGTCTGGTCATCGCCGAGTTGGCCCGTCTTGCCCGGCGTAAAATTCTGGTGCTGACCCACGTAAAAGAACTTGTTGAGCAGAATCACGCCAAATACCAGAGCTATGGTTTAACGGGCGGCATCTTTTCCGCCGGGTTAAAACGTAAGGAAAACCGGCATCAGGTAACCTTCGCCAGTGTGCAGTCCGTTTCGGCTCATCTGGATCAGTTCAAAGATGAATACTCACTGATCATCATCGATGAGTGTCATTGGTTAGTGGTGATGAAAGCAGCGAGTATCAAACAATCATCGAGCTGCTGCGAAATCGCCAACTGGACAACTGGCTGGCAGAGGGGGTTACGGCTGACTGACAAATACCGCCGCAATAAGGAGTGAGGCTTATGTTATCGCCTGATTTTGTTCAGACCAGAGTAGCGCTGGCCGGTTAATACCCGATCACAACTCCCGGCGATTCTGCCAAGGCTTCTCGGGGGAGCTCGTATTCCGGGCTACCGCAATGCGCTGGTTGGCCCGGCCGAGAATCTTTTTCTGCAGTTTCGTTTCCCAATCCAGTGCCAACTTGTCGGTTGCGTTCCAACTGCGGTTAAACAACAGTTTGCTGGCTGCAACTGCATCCGGAGACCGCTCCGTCAGTTCTCGGGCAAAGGTAAGAGCTTCAGCCATCGGGTCATCGCTGATTCGGGTAACCAGCCCCATCGCTTTTGCCTCGGTGCCATTGAAGCGACGCGCGGTCATGGTCAGCTCTTTGGCAAGATCGATAGGGATCAGTTCGCGCAGGGTCACCGCCAGGCTCATGTCTGGGATCAGTCCCCACTTACTTTCCATAACAGAGAACTCGCAGTCGGCGCTAGAAAATCGGAAATCGGCCCCCAATGCAATCTGCAAGCCGCCGCCAAAGCAGTAACCGTGGGTAACGGCAATCACGGGAGCAGGCACGTCACGCCAGAGGTATCCAACATCCTGAGCGAGGTTGCTGATTTTGCGCCCTGGCTTGAAAAGTAGCTTGAGGAAGTTCACCGGGTTTCGGGAAACGGTTTTTATGTCCAGGCCGGCGCAGAAAGCCTCGCCTGCGCCACACAGAATAATAACGCGCACGCTGCGGTCTTTTTTCAGCGTTTTGGCGGCTTTGGTAACGGCATCGAACATGGGCATGTCCAGACCGTTGTATTTGTCTGGTCTATTCAGGGTGACCGTGGCGATCCCGTCCTCGATGTCGATGAGTACCCGTTTCTGTTCTTTCGGCTGTGTTTTTGGTTGCTCTACTTGTGGCTGCTTTACTTTTGACTGCTCTACTTTTGGAGAGAGGCGTGCGCTCATATTGTTGGTTCCATTTATCAGTAGCGTCATGCATTGGTCGAAGCCACTATATCAGTCTGATGCTACGCTTGAGCAAGTCAAAGCGGAGCGGGCTAAGGGGGTTGCCTGCACGCTTATGCGCTCAGACATGTCAGCGACAAGTCCTTCTCCAGCCGGTAAGTGTCGAAATCCTGGGCCATAAATAGCGGCCCCCGATAGTGTTGCATGGCTCCGGCTGCCAATTGGTTGATGTTGGGTGTGACGCCCGGCGCGGACTGGTAGCGCGAGCTGAAGTGGGTAAGTACCAGGTTAGGCAACTGGGCCTGTTGAGCAAACCGGGCCACCTGTTCTGCGGCCAGGGCCCAACCCGATCGGCCATCCTCCTGCGTCACGTCATTGCCTTTCTGCAACTCCCCCCAGCTGGGCCCGGGTTCGATGCCGTCCTCGTTCAGCTTGTCCTGCAACAGTTGTCGCTCAATGTTGCGCTCAGTGAACACGTAGGCACGGCAAGGTACTCGATGGGACAACGCCACGTTCGTCACCCCGAAGTCTTGATCCTGCCAGAAGAAGTCTGGTGCCTCGGAATCGATGAAGTTCAGGGTATAGCCGAGACTGGAGTCGCTGTTTTCGAGCGTTGCGTTGATGAAGCGTTGAGTTCGGACGGGGGCGATGACATCCAAAGGTTCTGTGCGGCCCAGCATGGAAGCGCTGATGAGCAGCCCCGGCAGGCCGAAGGTGTGGTCACCGTGGATATGGGTGATGAATATTGCCCGCAATTGCATCACCGAGTAGTGAGCGCGTAGCAGCTGGTGCTGAGTGCCTTCGCCACAGTCCACCAGATACCAGGGTTTGTGGCCAGAGTGCGACAGGGCCAGGGCGGTTACGTTGCGTGAACGTGTCGGTGTTCCGGCAGACGTGTCCAGGAAGGTGAATTCCATTGTTCTTTGTTTTCGCTCAGCTTTGGGTCAACGCGAAACTGAGTAGCCAGCGGTTGCCGCGCTCAATCTTCGAAACCCGGTGTTGGTAAAGGTCCGGCCGGAACAGTATGACTCTCCCAAACAGATTGAATACGTTTTTTTCGCAGATGAACTCACCGCCGGCTTTGGGCTTAACCAGTACGCAATTGAGCTTGTACAGCCGGCCTTCGGATACCAGGTCCACATGGGAAACCACCTTGTGACCCTCGGGGTAACGCACCAGGTAAATGCTCAGGCGTTTGGAGTAGAAGAGAATCCGGGTTTTTACGTTTAATGACATCGTGTGCGTGTTCGCTTGGAAGTAAGTTGCCCGCAATTGTGCGCGCGGAGCGCGAGAATATAAAGAGGCCTGCTCTCAGGTTTGGCGTGATCATCTGAAACGCCAATTCGGTGTCCAAATTCACGATGCCACTGCAGTCCATACCTTCATGGTCATGATGCAGAAACTCCGGTAACTACAGTAAACCCGATTTTATCATGTCGAACATGTCCAGAATCCGCGCCACAAACTGGTCTTTCGGGCGAAAGCTGCTTTGGGTGCTGAGTGTAACGTCCCGCTGCAGGTGATCCAGTAGCTTGTGCAGGCGCCGACGATGCAAACCGACCGCCGCCTGAGCTGGATCGAATATAACGCCGGAAAAGGCTGCAAACGCCGCCAATGAGCCCATGACAGCGATCATAACGCTGGCCGTCGTCGCCAGCGAAGGCTCTGGTGGAAACCCGCTGTAGTACCAACTGCCGAGGGTTTCACCAAGGAGAAAGTCCTGGGCGGCCAGGGTCTCTGCGAGCATGGATGCGAGCACTACTCCGAGCCCAATGCCGCCCGGGGTAAACTTCTGGAACGCGAACGCGCCCAACACCGTGCATGAAATACTGTTGGTGATATCGGCAGACGCCGTTCGGGTCATCCGGTACTGACTGAGAGCGTCCGCGACCAGCGGTTCAATCAGGGTGCTAAACCGCTGGTGCTCGACCGGCTTGCAGGTACGGCGTTCATAGGCCGCCTCCAGTGCCTCAATCAGATATCCCTCCAGAAGTGAGCTCTCCTGACCATTGTTCAACAGGTCCACCAGGATCAGGTGCGAGATGTGCTGTTGTACCCGGGTGGTAAAACCGGCGGGTACACGATTTGCCAAACCGTGCAGCCACATCAGGCCTGTTCGTTTGGGAACCAGAATTTTCAACAGGCATACCAAGGCGTACACCGGCGCCCACAGTAGATTGATGGGTGCCCGCAACATGTCCCATCCCAGCGCCATTTGGTTGGTCGCCATGGCACCGGGATAATGGAAATGCCGGTCAATAAACGCCGGTACCCGCGCCCGGCAGTCGTCAAAGTAGCGCTCGATGCCTGAGCGTATTGCCTGCTCTATCTCAACTTTGGAGACGTTTTGCTCGGGCGATGTGACAATGGGCATAGTGACAGGTGCATCTGTGAGCAAGTGAGTGTCTGGCGCATTAAACCGCAATTGAGCAAACCGGGCCACCTGTTCTGCGGAATCAACGAGAACACCGAAGAAGCGGCGGGGTCAGGTCTTGTCCACCCCGCCTGCTACCTGATGGGCAGGCTCTACCATTTTTTGATCGATGAACTGCCGGGCGCAAACCCTTTGGCTTCAGCGGAGTGATAGCCGGGTTATGGGTGGATCTTAGACGGGTCTTTGTTGCTTCTGGACGTAGTTCTTCACCACGTCCAGCGAGGCACCACCCGTGGACACGGCGCAATAGCTGGGGCTCCAGAAGTGGTTGCCCCACAGCCAGGGGCTGATCTCTTTGTGGTAATCACGGCGCAGAACGTAGGCGCTTTTGCCTTTCAGTTTACCCACAAAATTCGAGATCGAATGTCGAGGGTGAACGCTGGCAATCAGATGAACGTGATCGCCTTCGCCGTTGCACTCAATCAGCTCCGATCCCATCTGTTCGCAGGTTTCTCGAAAGATCGCTTCCAGTGCGGTCAAAATCTCATCGGTAAACACCGCACGGCGGTATTTTGTGACAAAGACCAGGTGGATTGTGTTCTTATAAACCACGCTGCGGCCTCTTCGCCAATTCACTTCTTCCGCCATTTGTTGCCCTCTAGGCTAGACTGCATTATCCGTATGGTGTAACTTTGAATGATGATTGTAAAGCACGGAAAATCCATCGAGATCACCGATCAGTTGTCGCCCAAAGCGGCGACGGCGATTGCCCAATGGATTGGCGGCTATACCGTGATTTACAACCAGAAAACGCTAGCTTCGGAAGCGGATTATCAAGCCTGGGCGCTGGCGGGAAAACCGGTGGGACTTCGACCTGAAATCAACGCCGCTGCCGCGCACTTTCAAACTGATTTGCCGTTTTTAAAAGACATTCCCGCGCAAATCCGCCGCAACGCCGGGGCCAAATGGTTTGAGTCCTATCAAGCCTCGCTCAAAGGCATTCGCAGTCGTCCGACTGTTCGGTCCAAGCACAAAAAACGAAACTGCTACGTCACCAACGAGCTGTTCGACGTTCAGCCGTTGGACGAAGATCGCAGTCTGATTCAACTCAAAGCGAATTCCGGCAAACGCCATCGCGGTCAGTATCTGACCGGCGTGGTGATGCCGTTCGCGGCGGAGGCCGCGGGCAAGGCCTTGTATGTGTCACGAAAAGGCCGCCGATTCTGGTTGTCGATGAGTTTCGACAAAGAGCTGGATGTGATGAACGAGAGCGCCGTTCGGCAGTACGCCGTGTCGCTCACCGATGAAGAGCTAACAAGCCAAGTAGAAGGCTTTGACCTGGGCGTGAAACGCCAAGTCACAGGGTCGTCGGGCGCGGTGTACCATTTGCCGGATGAAGCCCTTGCGGCCTTGGCTAAACTGGAAGATCGCCGTGCTCGGTATCAGCGAAAATACGCCCGAATCGCCCGCGCCAATGACCGCACAGCCGGCACCGTGAAGCGAAAGCGTACCGGTGGCGAGAAAAATATGCAGTGCAGAATAGGCCGATACAGCGAGAAAAGACCCAGATTCAGAACAACAATTCGCACCACATTTCCAAGAAAATCGCGGATAACACCCCGCTCATCGCGGCCTTTGAAGACCTCAAAATCAGCAACATGGTGCGCAAACCCAAAGCGAAACTCTGTGAAGACACCGGACGTTGGCTGGCCAACGGGGCCAGCGCTAAGCGTGGCCTCAACAGAGCCCTGCACTCGGTCAACATGGGCCAGATTCGCCAGTTCACCGCGTACAAACTGAACGACCGGGGCAAGCTGATGGTGCGGGTGAAACCGCACTATTCCAGCCAAGAATGTTCTCAGTGCGGCCACACTGAAAAAGGCAACCGACCGTCGCAAGCGGCGTTCCAGTGCCTGGGTTGCGGCTACGCCGCCAACGCCGATGATAACGCCGCGTGCATTATTAAAAAGCGAGGCATCACGCACGTTCGGAGTGACGCGTTCTCGATAGAGAAAACACCCCGAACCCTCAAAGTGCGACGCAAGAAAACGAATAAGGCGCAAGAGCTGGCGTCTTCAGGAAGCGGAGATTGTGTAAGACCTGACATTCAGGCAGTAATCAATGATGCTCTAAATTCTCGGCAGACGATGGAACATCATGGTCTTTCGGAAACTCGCCGGCTTTAGTCGCGAGTAGTTCATTGAAACTTGTTTTTTCAGGGGCAATCCTGAAAGAATAGAGAGGTATTTAGCTTTCAATTGCGTGTTCCTCGGAAAAGGTAGCAGAGTAATGTTAGTTGCCGCTAAATCTCTGATAGGGGCGTTTTTGGCACTGGCGGTTTTGCCTGCCTGGTCTGAAATCCAGGCGGAGGGATCGCTCACTGTCTCGATTGCCGCACCGGCCTATTGGTGCCCGTACGCCTGTGATGCGGCTGGATCACGCTCGGGATTCACAGTTGATATCGCCCGTGCCGCGCTGGAGTCTGAGGGGCACAAAGTCGTTCATAAAAACCTGCCCTACGACCGGGCACTGGTTGAGGCAAAAAGCGGTCGTATTGACGCCATAATGCCGACGTTCAAGGGGGAGGCCCCCAATTTTATCTTTCCCTCATATGCAGTGTCGCTGACCGAATATTGTTTCTACGTTCCGGAGGACGAACCCCGCCGCTATAGCGGCCTGGATTCAATCGAGAACATGCGATTCGTGGCCACTTCAGGCTACAGCTATGGCGAAGATATGGACGCTTATATTTCTAACAATCAGGATGAGCGCGTAATTCTGATCGGGGGAGATGACGTATCCAACCGCCTCCGAGAGATTGTAAGAAGGGGACGCGTTGATGCACTTCTCGATGATCGGCTTCTGTTCGACTCCAGCCAGAACAGCGTTGGCCTGGTGAATGCCGGCTGTCTCGAAGAGCGCCATGCCGGTTACCTGGCACTTTCCCCGGAAGACCCGGACCGGTCAAACGCCATTGCCCAGGCTTTCGATCGCGGCATTAGGACTATCCGAGAGGACGGGCAGCTTTGCGAGATTCTGGAAAAGTACAGGTTAGGCGCCGAAGTAGTGCTCGACCTGAGCGGAGAGTATTGCCCATCAGATTTTTTCTGAGCGGTTTCCGGGTTGAATCTGGCTGGAGCATTGTTGCCGTTACAAAGCACCCGGCCATTCGGCTAACATTGTCATCGAACGCGCAGAAAGGATTCTGAGTTCCTTGAGCAAGGTTTGTGTCGCGATCTTATTTCCTAATCGAACAGGCTCATACGCCTCATAACGTTATCGCGCTTGATTTTCCAGTGGAAAATCGCACCAGACACGTGCAGCACCACCAACGCTAAAATGATCCAGCCCAGCCATTCATGCAGCATATAGAGCAGCTCAGAGAGCGGTTCGTCCTTGCCAATGAACCCTGGCAACTGCCAAAGGAAGAATTCCACCGGGAAACCGCCGCTGGCTGTAGCCGTCCAGCCAATTAACGGCTGGGCAATCAGCGCTAAATAGAGCAGGTGATGGACGCCGGTACTGACGATTCTCTGAAAGGTATTCAGGGGCGGGACATGATCTGGCACCGCAAAGGCCAGGCGGGTAATAACACGCAGTATCATCAGCAGTAATATCAACACCCCCAGCGTCTTATGACCACCGTATAGCACGTTCGTCAGCGTTTGGCCCATCAGATCGACGGCGCTGTCAAATCCCAGAAAGCCCAACGTTAAGCCGCTGGCTAAGGAGAGCAGCACCGCGCCAGCCACCAGCCAGTGGAGTAGCCGGTGCGGGTAGATGTATCGATCCAGTGATTGCATGCGGCGCTCCTGATAGCCATTCATTTCAGTGTAGTTTAGTCACTGAAACGGCTTTGCGCTGATGAAAGCATCACGGAAGCCGGAACAGATCTATTTTTCGGCTTTCTGGCCGGTGTGCTCGAAAAGCAGGAGTGCTGCAATGAAAACGCTCAGTCAAAATTCTCGGAGCCCCTAGATTACGTTTCTCGCACATTTACTTCTGATTCTGGTGGCCTGGACCATTTTTATCAAATACTTGTTCCCGATTGGCTTTGCGCTGGTCAGTAATGAGGCATGGACAACCTATATTTACTGGGACCTATGGCCGGTTGCTCACCTCTGGCTGGCCTGGGCTTTATTGGCGGGGCCACGATATACGCGCATGCTGGCCATTGGCATGTCCGTGGTTGAGATTGTCATTATCATTACCCTGTTCATCTGGTTTCTGGCGGATCCGGAGTGGTCTATCTGGCGCACTAATTGGTTTGTGAACAAGGTGTTTGTGCTGACTGCATTTTTTCTGGTCCTGGTTACGGCGGTGTTCAGGCCAAAGATGCCCCTTAGCTGGCCTTAGGCGAGAGCAAAACCAGTTGTGCTGGTATTTTTTCGTTGCCGGGCGCTTCGGGGGTGAGGAGTTTCTGATGATTCTGCCGGGTATGGGTCAGTCAGAGACAGCCAAGGTAGCTGATGCCGTGCGCGACGGATGCCACAATAAAAAAAATCAAGGTACCTACGGGGGAGGAGGTCAGCTTCAGCACCAGTATCGGTATTGCTGTGCTGGGAGATAAGACAGAGGACCGTATCCGATTTCTGCAGCGAGCCGATGATGCACTATATTGCAAGCCAGCTGAGCCTTCTCGTGAGCTAGACTCACATTGCCATAGGGGGCGTGTTCGAAGTCGGCTTTTTACGCGAGCATCTCAAAAGGAAGAAAGGTAGCGGCTGTGCTTTTCTTTACCATCAGAGGGATGCTTCTTCCATAAGCTCGCGCAGCTTAGCGAGTTGCGCCTCGACTACGCGCAGGCGAACCTCGGTCTGAGCAGATGTTTCTTCTGACGAGCCGGAATACAGCCGTTCGCGATATTTTGCTCGTTTTTTTTTCAGTGCCTGCTCGAGATGCTTCAGTTCCTTGCGCTTGAGGGAATTGCCCTTGTCGTGTTTGCGCAGTGCATCGTCGAACGTTGCCACCAAGTCTTTGAAACCCATTGCCTGAATCCTCCGTGTTCGAAGATTGGTCGGCCGGGACGCCGTCACGAGCCCATTGCGCGTCAGACGATGATGTCTGCCTGGCCTGCATCGCTCACAGACAGTGCCTCTGTGGTCCGGGCGGCTTCCACATCCGTGGCTGTCAGGAGCGCGCGTGTTCCGGTCAGAATAGCATCCACTGTCTCGCTGGCATAAGCGGAATCGTTGAGCAGGGAAGTGGCCATTGCTGAGTCGATCCGCTTTGCGCCGAGGAGTTTCGTGACGCGCGCGACCATGGATTCGCGGTCCACTCGGGCACGTACAGCGATCTCGTCGAGCTCCAGTATGGCCGTGCTGGCGTCGTCAAATTTGCCCTCGTAAAACCGATGGGTTTCCCGCAGCACCATCGCGACCCGCAGCCGCAGATCGTTGTACTCCTTACGGATAGCGGTGTTATCCGCAACCATGTAGAAAGTGAGATTCTTGCGCAGGTGTTTAACGTGCTTGATGGCTTCCACCATTTCGCCGGCGGCGTGCTGCAGGCGGTAGAGTGTTTCGGTGGAACTGGCCGACGATATTCGCGTCATTCGCCCGGAAATGAAATCGAGGATGGCACTATAAAGGCGCTTGACGCGCTGCCGATAGACCAGGTCGATGTTGATGTTGATCGAGGAATTGCCGGGCGCAAACCCTTTGCTTTAGCTGAGGGATAGCCCGGTTTAGGCGGGTCGCGTTTGTTGTTGCACGTAACTTCTCACTACGTCCAGCGAAGTGCCACCAGTGGACACCACGCAATAACTCGGACTCCAGAGGTGGTTGCCCCACAGCCAAGGGCTGATTTCGTTGTGGTAATCACGACGCAGAACGTAGGCACTTTTGCCTTTTAGTTTACCGACAAAATTCGAGATCGAATGCCGAGGGTGAACGCTCGCAATCAGGTGAACGTGATCGCCTTCACCGTTACATTCCACCAACTCCGACCCCATCTGTTCGCAGGTTTCTCGAAAGATCGCTTCCAGTGCGGTCAGAATCTCGCCTGTAAACACCGCACGGCGGTATTTCGTGACAAAGACTAGGTGAATTGTGTTTTTGTAGACAA
>Ga0307963_1001777_pt1 | contig 16726 bp, 22 predicted proteins | sample OrgLakmetagen594_FD_201829 | JGI IMG/M metagenome (GOLD analysis project Ga0307963, IMG submission 201829) | Saline water microbial communities from Organic Lake, Antarctica - #594 | ecosystem: Environmental > Aquatic > Non-marine Saline and Alkaline > Saline | place: Antarctica: Organic Lake...
CATGCGAGGGCCTTTCTTTTTGTTGAGCTAGCCATGGCACCCAGCAAACAGAAAGGCCCTCGCATGGTTCTAAGTGATGACCTTACCCCTGGCCAAGTACTGGACAAGTATGCAGGAAGTGTGGGCATGTCAGAAGCTAGCCTTGCTGAGGCGCATGCGGCACTGCAGGTGCATGAGCGTGTAGTGCTCGTTATTGATAGTACCCACAGTTCAGGTATGTATGTGTGAGCTGCCCTTTTAGGTGTGTATTTCTGTGTATGTGTGTATATTTGTGATTCCTAGATGTAAGTGTGATTGTGTCCGTGAGTGAGTGGGTGTGACCACATTGGGTTGATGTGTTGAGATCCTCGACAAAAAGGGATTTTGTGTACCAAGTGCATTTGCTTGTGTACATCTATTGCTAGCTAGTTTGACGAGTACACGTGTCACAAACACATGCATTGCAATCTGATGTTGCCTTACCCTGGCTATGCTCCTTGTTTCATGTTGCTGCCATTCTGCACCAGAAAGCATTGGAGGACAGCCCTGCGTCTACCTACCTGCACGTGAACCTTGAGTTGACGGAGTGCGAGCTGGAAGGCTATGGACCCTTCAAGGAACTACAGGTTGCAATAAAAAAGATCAAAGATGGAGTAAACTACAGAGGCAGGCAAATGGTCAGGTGCTCTAACACTCGTTGGGTGAAGTTAACAGGATAGGTTGTATGGATCCTGTCGCCACTTTTGTCAAGCTTGCGTGTGGTAATGTTAGATCTCGCCCCTTCGTGATCAACGCAATAATTGCACAGGAGAAAGATTGTTAGCCTTTTCATGCTACTTTCCCTGTTTGGAAATTAAGCAATACGAGTGGGAGGGATGCTGGCATCTGCGCGTGCATACTAGGGAACTATTGAAAATCAGGTTATACGAGTGGAATGCTGGCATCTGCGCATACATACTAGATGGGACCTGGACTAGACTGGACTAGAATAGAATAGAATAGAATAGACTGGACTAGACTAGAATAAAATAGAATAGACTAGAATAGACTAGACTAAACTAGACTGGACTAGACTCGACTAGATAGACTAGATAGACTAGACTAGACTAGACTAGACTGGACTGGACTAGACTCGACTAGATAGACTAGATAGACTAGACTAGACTAGACTAGACTGGACATGGGACCTAGACGCATACATACATAGATGGGACCTCTTGGCGTCTCTGCCATCACAGGTGTACCCTCTCAGTGATCGTGGCTTGAGGGTCATCACAGGGGAAAACCAAGATGACAGTGGTGCAAGCAGTAATGGTGAGTGCACCCTTCCTTTCTCTCTGTGCCAGCAACGCAATGCGTTTTGCATGGAGCAAACGCTGAGGCACTAGGAATTACCCAGTGTGATTGAACGTGAATCTCTCTGCTTTGAAAACAATGTGGGCATGTTTGCCAGAGCGTGCTTTTGAGTATTGTTGCTCATCTCATTGGGATACCTTCGCAGGTGCTGGCAAAAGCAGCCTTGTGACAGCTCCACTATGGGCCCTCACTGGTGGCATGCTGGCACGTACAGAGGTAGGCTGAGCCCCCTGCTTTAATCTAGTTGTCCTCCCACACTAATTGTCCTTCCACACTAGTTGTCTGTTGCCGCAATTCAGCTTGAATAACGCACATAGGAATGAGTACGCAAGCATTTCCATGCTAAGGGAACGAAGTGTTTCCAAAAAGTGATTGATGAATAGCCCCTCGTTTTTGAGATGCACAAAAAGTGGGAGTCTTGCTGCAAAAGCTCGTGCCGTCGTTAGAAAAGCGCACCCCTCTGCTTTTCTTGCTTCAAACGAGACACAATCGTGATGGCGCACTTGCATTACATCACTCTGGCTTGTATCTTTCCTATCTTTCTTCCCATTTTCTCACTCTTTTTTGCCTGCTTTCTACAGAGTGGAACCAACAAAGGATCCGTTTCGTCCATGCTGAACGATGACTGCCAGCACGCTCGTGTGGTGCTGCGAGGGGTTGTCAACGGACTGAGCTTTGAAGTGGAGCGGGTCGTCAAGGTAAAATCTGAGTTAGTGTGGACACGCACAGTCTGAGCTCTCTCAAGTTCACACTGGCATTCAGGTATCCATTCTTACTTGTACTTTGGGCACAAGTCCACTCAGCTTAGGGCATCACTCTTTCCTGTTGCCTCTTTTCCTGTCGCCAAAAGGCAGGGACTTGCAGGCAGGATTAGGAGAAGGTCTGCGACCAGAACGAGGGAAACGCACGTGTGTTGTGCGTGCACGTGTGTGGAGCTGTTTCCTACTGATGCACCTCTCTTAGACCCATTTGATGAAAATCATATTGTTCTCGCAGAAAACGAATACTGCTGCAGGAGGGAAGACGTCTAGGCTGAGGCTGACATTGGACGGCAAGGATCTCACCCAGCAAGCTGTTAGTATGACGCAGGTAGGCTGACTAGTTTCATTTTCAAGCATCCCATTTGACAACCAGGTTTCAACGTGACCAATCTAATTTGCATGCTGTGATTAACTTTGCAATGTTGCCTATGATGTCTGATATTGCCCCTCGTACTCGCGTTGGCAAACCATAAATGAGTGTCGGCGTATCGGTGGCTATGTGCACGGCTTGACCCTCAAACAACAGTTGCACAAACGTCTGGGCGCAACTCTCACTCTACATACTTTTACCTACTACTCAAATCTGTGTCCAGAAAAAGATTGATGACCTCTTCAACTGTAGCTTGGCACGAAGCTCCGTCTTCTTTGGGCAGAACGACATCACAACCTTGCTCGAGGTATTGAGATCAATACTTAGCTTGTGATTGTGCTGCTATGGCTGCTTAGCATTGCCCTGTGCGCCAAAAACAGTGTCGCTGTAAAGCTCTTATGGACGTTTTACTCTTAAACCTTAGGATAAATTAGTGTGTGTGCATAAGTGGAGTGTATGTATGTGCAGGGAAGGGAGGGCAGGGGTATAAACAACTAAAGGCGTGAGTATTGTATGTACGGCCAAAATGCAGGCCAATGATGCTGATTTCAAAGAGCTTCTACAGCGTGTTGTGGTGATGGACATGTGGCCTGCAGCCCAAGAAAATTACGCCAAAGTCTGGGTGAGTTGTGCATGTGGGTGCAAACCATTTTCCAGTTGCTTTGGCTGCTCGTTTGTCGGTGGCACAAAATCTGCAGTAACCTGTGTAACATATGCTGCTAGTGATTTGACGTGGGACTCAGAAAGTAAGAAGACTGCTCCGTAGTGTTCTTGTGTGTATTCATTATTCACAGAGGAAGAGCGTGGCGACGGCAGTTTCAAAGACATCAGGCCAGCTTGATCTGATGGAGCAGCAGCAGGCAGATAGACGGAAGAAAGAGCAGGAGAAGAGAGAGCAGCTTCAGGCCTGGGGCCTGCAGCAAGCACAGAGAATGGTGTGTTATCAAAACAATAGGAGCAGATTGTCGCACGTTCTCCCTTTTGTTTGTAAACGTAGTACACTGTATGGATCAAGGATTGGCAGGTGTTTTTGATGCTCATGCCCTTCAGGTCTTCCCATACTATCTAAGGCAGTTCATAAGCTCCTCATAGAGTAAATGTGTACTTTTCCTCCCCTCTTTGCAGCTTCGAATTGAGGAGGCCGTCTCAAGGAGCAAAAGTGTTGCGTCTTCCTTGGTGTGCCAGTTGGGGGAGCAGGAAACCCAGATCAAAGCAGGCGTGCACACAATGTCTGGGCTCCGGGTAAGCGCTTTAGAAATACCCTTACTCACGCATACGCAGGACAGCTGTTGTAGATGGCTGTTGTGCATGACAAAGCTTGAGAGTTGTTGAACACGTTACGTGCCCATAAAGCTTTGTCACTCAACAGATGCTGCGCACTTACACCGCTGCCACCAGGATGAACTGGACCGGCAAGTCAGGGACGTCCGGGCCCAGCTAGATAAGGAGCTCGTTATACTGCCCAAGGCACCATTAAAGTCCCTTTCTGCACCCACCTCCGCTGCTACCTCTGGTGCCGCTCCCTCTCAACCATCAGCAGCCACCTCATCATCTAGACCAGATACCACCAAAGCAGGATCTCTTGCTACAGACACTGCAGACTCACCTGAGCCTTTACCACCTTTATCTGTGGCCACGGTCTCAGAGCCACTCCCAGAGTCCTCTCAACCCCCCCCCCAGCCCCCTGCTGATCCTCCCCTGTCTGTGGGCCTGCGTGAGGCATTGCAGGCTAGTCAAAATGCCTTACCCAGCCTGGAACTGGCTCATGAGCGCGCCTTGGAGGCGCTCATAAGACACCAGCGTGCGTCCGCCAAAGCAGAGAGCAAGTGCGTTTTGTGCGTTTGTGTGAATTTCCTTGCACCCTTGCAGTGGAATTGTGAAGGACATGGTGTCCAGGGATGAAATTACTTTTTCCTGTTATGTTTGCTTACCAGAATAATAGGAAGGGCTCAAAAAAGCAGTTTGCATTCAAGGGACAGCTGTTCACACGCCATTAAATCAAATTGAAGCATATCCAGCCTCAAAGTGCAGCTGGCAGTACAAGCTACCAAACTGTATACTCAGCTCTAGATGAGACGCCCTGCGTGCAGATTTTGACATGACAAAACACATACTTAGGGCACCTGCACCTCGGTTGAAGTGCAATTTATGGGAAGATGGCGTATTATTTTGCACTTATCTCCAAATACATGGTCACTGCACTCCATTCTTTTTGCAGTATTCTGTACTTTGAGGGAAATCTAACCTGAAATTACTGACTTTTTCACAATGGATGGTTAGAAACAGACTAATAAAGTGTGCTTGAAACTAAGAAACTACGCCAAGGCCATTTACGTACATGCGCCAAGACCGGTAGCTTTCAAGCGTATCTACTCAAAAATGCTGTGCTTGAAAACTGTCAATTACGGCGCACAAAACCTAGGAGCAAACTAAACCAAACCCTTTATGAGCCTCAGATAAATCCTCTTTTTTACGGATGTCACAGGAGGCGCCTTTATTTGTTTTTGGACGCACGCTTACTTCTTGGGGTGGACCCCTCTGAGGGACCACCCACCCCCTAAACCCCCCTCCCTTCCAGTGCCCCCACCAGACAAAAAAGAGTACCGATCTGCTCCTTTTCGAATTCTGCATCCATCTGCATACTCTTTAAGATCTGAAACTGAAGTGTTGCAGAGTTATGGGGCAAAAACTGAGGTACGGACGGACGCCCATGCACACGTTGACTCACCAAGCATCCATAACCGGCTTGCACAGCCCCACATCGCTTCCATTTCTTCAGAAATCCACCAACTATCTCATGCTGGCACGATCCTGGAAGTTTGGAGTGAATTGCTGCTCCTTTGGCTTGACTCACCCCACGGCCTGCACCCGAGCGCGTGTGTCTCTGACTTTAGGACATGTCCACAGACCCCCCCCTTAACCCGATTTAATCAAAAAGGGTGCCAATCGACTGGGCTTGAGCTGAAAATTCCGCTGATGTATTTAAATTTTCGTAGGATCGTCCCTGGAAAATTTTGGAGCCTTCCCAAAAAAATCGGACCCCCCCTGGGGGACCCACCACCACCACCCTCCGCGGATCAGACCCATACATATACCATATACCAATTAATATCGACGCCAGGATTTCAAATATGTAAATTTGAATCAATTTGACACGTGCCGTCCAAAAGTTATGCGTGCTGACGCCTCCTGGATGTCATTTTTGATTGCAAACCAAAAGACCTCAACAGCAATAATGGCGGTCGTGTCTTACCGAATGATTGACCAGGCATTAATATGATCGTGCTTATCTTGCCAGACTCATTGTATTTCTTGCAGGGTTACCCACCTGAATGAGGATTTGATGCAGTGGGTGGAAGGCCTACTCCCAAAAAGTGGCAAGAAGACTACAAAAAAAGATAGTCGTGATGCTGCTCTGCAAGCAGCCACACTTTTGCTGGAACCTTCACCTACAAGCACACAGGTTTGCTATTTGTCAACACATTCATACGCAAGTTTATATGGACCGGGCAATTAGCCGTATACATGTTGAAATGAATGCCATGCCATGCCCTTCGGACGATTTGAAAGACTCCCAACTCATACATGCGCTTGCTATACCTTGCCAAAGAACAAACCTGCTCGCCTTTGTTCCACCACTGTACCCAATTGCGCAGTTGTGAAGTGTGAACTTTAGGGTTTGGCCACTCTTGTACCTCATGTGTAGAGTTGGCCAGAACCGTGTGTGCACAGTGTAAGACCGGATGCATGAAGACCTACCTGCTATACTACCTAACTCGCACTGTAAATACGCACTGTAAATACGCACTTTAATTACGCACATATATACATGGTTTTGGCCACCCCTATTCATATGACAAGCCTTGGTGGCTTTAAAATCCACCTCCTCCGCAGGACTGGCTGTCTTCCATGTCCGACCTGCAGCCAGTGTGTGATAAGTGTGGGCAGCAGGTTGACCCACAACATTTTGAGCGCCGTGTGGATGCAACAAAGGTAGGGTAAATGTAAACGTCTTCTCTTCGCCTGGTATGGTGTTGCGCTTCATGATATTAGATGAAAGGTACATTTAAGCGTTTTTTACTATTATGAGCACTCAGGGCTCTAAACGTGCTTGCAAGGTTTGCCTCAATGGCGTCTGCATCTCTACACAGGAGTATCGCACTGCTTGTGGAAGCTTGAGACGCTCAAGAGCAATGAAAGCAAAAGCGCTGCTTAATCACTGTTCTAGTAGTGAGCAGCTTAAAACTTGTTCATGCCATTGCAGGCTCAGATCATGAGCGCACAAGGGCTGTTTGACAAAGCGCTGCAGCAGCAGGACGCCGCCCAAGCATCCCTCACCACTGCAAATTTGGAGCTTATGCAGGTGTGCCTAATGTTTTATCCGGCCAGCCTGTTTTTGCCTATCTACAAGGGAGGAGGGAGTGATATTAAAATGACGTGCTTGCTCGGACACAGAACAAGGTAGCTTGGGGCGTGTGATCTTTGTCAACACTGTCCTGTTCCTGCTACTTTTCTGCCCGCAGAGAACGTCTGTGGTTGAGACCTGCCGCCAGCGGTATGAAGAGCAGGTGGGTAAAGGAGGGCTACTTCATAAGTGTAGCTTGTTTAAAGGGCAGCCAGTACTTCAAATCTACTAAAGTGTCTACGATATTTGTTCAAATCCACCTCGCGTGATCACAATTCAAGCCGGTATTGGCACCTGTTTTATTAAAACTTTGTTCTGACATTTCTAAAATATAGATCCAGCTGGAGCTCCGGCAGGAGCACGAGGCCATGATGGCTGACAAGGCAGCAGCAGAGTCACAGCAAATAAAAGAGAGGTATGAGCGCTATGCTTCTCACATTTTAATTTGTTCTCTGCTTGCCACCCTGTAAATTTGCCTGGCTTTTGCCTAAATCCGTACCTTGCTTATTCGGTCCATGCACACTGCAAAACTTCTTGTATCAGACATGCACATAATTGTAATTTACCCCCGTGAGAGCAGGTTGAAAGCCAGCTTGTAACACTCCAGGATTCGTTTGGAACATCAGCACTGCAGGTCAAATTCCTTACCTTTGTCTAGTTTAGCACTCTGGACCGGGGTTAAACAGGAACCTGTGAGTTATTTCGTCATAGATGGCAATTAGATAGCGCTAATGCACACTGTGAGATGCCAGAAATGCAAGTGGTGTTTTATTCTTTTGGTTCAGAAGCTCCCGTTGGCACAAACGTTTACATTGCAGAAAAGCGCTGGAGGCTGAGAGAGCGGTTGCTGAGGCTAAGAGACGAGAAGAAGAGTGAGTAGGAGACTTTGCCTTTGGTACTTGTGTTTGTTGCAACCTGCCCTGGGGGTGTTGATTTTGAAAACCAGAAGGAAAGGATTTGATAGCGCAGATTGATCAGTGCATCTTGCTTTGTTGGCAAGAGCAGCACCCATTTCACTGCAACGGGTCCAAACCAGGATCAATTTTCTTCCAGGATTTGCGTGTATTTCACAAAGCTGCATCATAAGGAATGTCATGCATAGCTTTTGCATCACCTTTTACCTGAAAAGTGCATATGACAAGAATGCTTCTCCTCCCCCCTCTCAAGCCGACATGCCACTTCAGCTGGTCTCTGCTCAATTGTTTCCTTCAGGAAAGCTCTGCAAGCCGAGAGGGAGGCTTTTCAAGCTAAGCAGCGAGAGCAAGCGTGAGTTGTTTGGCATCTTATTTATATTTTACTTGTAGAGATTATTTGTCGACACAAATGCGCGGCCAACGCTATTGAGATGCGTCTGTTGCTGATCCCTCCTGCTGAACAGATGAAGGTAGTTGAAAAGTCCTTTTACACACATGCATTTATCGTGCCACAGGAAAGCGCTCAAAGCTGAACGTGCAGCTTTTGAAGCTGAACAGAGAGCGCACAAGGAGGCAATGGCACACTGCAGGTGAGTACCGACATGCAAATTCAAGTGGTCCGAGGCTTGATTGTAGAAGCTGCTGTATTTCTAACATCTGGCTTAGAAGTTGTGAGATGAAGAAGCGTCGTCAGGTGCCATTTGTCTATTCCTTGATCGCTTTGCCTCTGTGCGCGTGTGCTGCAGGCATCTGGAACAGCAGCAGCAAGATGCAGAGGCTGCTGTGCAGAAAGGGCAGGCGGCTCTTGTGGTGCTACAAACAGCGCGAGAGAGGCTCTTTGAGGATTGGCAGCCAGGCCTGAGTTCTACAAGCAGCCCTCGAGAAAACCACGCCTCTGCCACTGCCAGTGCGTACAAATCAATTGCCACCTTACAGGTACGCATACGAGTGTTATTTAGTTCGGACATTTGTTTTGAGGCTGCATTAAAACAATTTCTTTGCACCAAGTTGTGTGACTGCAAGTGAAGTTCGACTTATTTATGAAAACCTGCTAGCATGGACTGCTCGAGGACCGAACGCGTCGCAGCAATAGCACGCTTGTCGTGTGTCACATGCAGAAACAATTGTTTTACTATCCTGATAGACATCTCACACCAACTGCTGTGTAGCTACTGTTCTGTCATGAGGTTCTGGGGTGTTGCAGACCGCAGCTGATATGAATCAGTGGGGGCTAGCAAAGCTCCGTGTAGTCTCCTGAAACCTGTCTATCTACATTGCAACTAAACAGGACACGGTGAGGGCCTTGCAGCTAGCTTACAGCTCTGCCCTGGAAGTTGCAAAAGAGTCAGAATACCTGGCCGGAAAGCTAAATCATCTGAAGGCAGATCTGGAGAGGGAGCGTGTTGCCACCAATCCTCACAGGGGTCCACTGCAAATGTGAGCGGAGGATATAAGTTGCTTTTAATCCTAGATGTAGATGTAGATGGCTGTAAAGTGCTTCATTGTATGGTGCTTGTACACTTTTGCCTCTCACTTCTTGCAGGTTCAATGACGCAACATGCAGAAATTCATTTTTCTTCACATTCACATAGTGTTTGGCAGGCTTTTATCCAAGCGTGTTCTGTCCTGCCGAACCCAAAAACCCACTGTCCTGCTTATAAACCATAAACTGCTGAGTTTAGTATAAAACACTTGAGCTTCATCCAATTTTTGTAGTGCACAAAAGAGATTTGCTCTTGCTTTTTAGCTGTGTTTCACTGTTGTTTCTACATCTTTTTATTTCCTTGGTCCTCACAACCTGCACTAAATCTTATTTTTGCTTTTTGTTTTCTTAATTTTATTGCTTCTCTCAGAGCAAGCTGTGGGGAAATTTCTGCAGTTGTAGGTCTTTTCTGGTAATTCCCTGTCTACTGCATTTCACGAAAGGAAAATAACTTGTATGCATAAGCGGAAAAAAATGTTGTTGTATAGTAATTCTCTTGATCATGTACACTCCACAGGCTTGAAGAACAGCTCGTGGAGAATGAGGTAGTGTTGGAGCACACGTCCACGCAGCTGGCCGACCTAGTACAGAGGTTAACAGCTTTAGAAGAAGCTGTCAAGGCACTGGGTGCCACTGGAGTACAGAGTTATGTGCTGGAAGGAGTGCTGGGCAACCTACAGCTGCTGTGAGTTGCGTGGCATATGGAACTGTCTGGAGTTAAGCAATCCGAAGCATTTGAGAGAGCTTGTTTAGTGGGCATGCTTGAAATCAAGAAAAAGGTTACTAGCGCAACGCAGGATGGGGCTGAGCAGGACTGACCTGTGGTTATTGTGTTCGGGCTCTATCCATGACTTCATAGGCAAGCTTGCCATGCACGCCTGTAAAAGTGAAGGTCTACGCTGTTAAGCATCTGTGTGCATTAAGGAAAGGCTCTCGACTAGTGCTCACACTATCCAGAGCCCCGCTAAATGTATATTTCTTATTTTATATTTTGCATTGACTACAGGACGGCGACGTATATGCAACAGCTGGCAGACAACATGGTCCTGGAGCTATCCGCTACCAAACAGAAGGCCAGCAGCAAACGAGATGGGGAGGAATTGTCAGAGAAGATAGACAAGGTTGGTGATTGAGGATTGACTGTAGGTAGTCCTAGACAGTAGGAAGGGAGTTGTGCCGACGTATCCGTATGTATCCGTAATAGTACGGGTACGGGTGCTGTAGTGATAGGCTGCATTTGGCGTTAGGGCATCAATGACATGGTGCACAATGCGCCGCAATACAGCCTCCTCTCTTTTGTGTGTACCTACCCACGAACACATGTCTGCGTGTCTGTACAATAAGAAGCAAGCACGAGCAGACCAACCAGCATCAACAATTGCCTGGTGGAAAATCAAGGAAGCCTGTCCGTCCTTCCATGTTACTACCTAGAGGCTTGCCTCAGCCCTTGTTCTTGCAACCCTGCGTGAGGCAGGTGGTGAAGTACAGGCCTCCTGGTCAAGACGAGCGTGTGCGGATGTTGTCCCAGCTCAGTGGGGGCGAGAGGCGGCGTGTTGCGTTGGCCCTCTGCCTGGCCTTTGCTGACCTCGTAAGGCAGTATGGGCGGCTCAGCTGCAATGTGCTGGTCCTGGATGAGGTACGATAATTGTAGGCACTGCAAATGGCTGGGGTGTGCATGCACCATGTTAAATGAGGAAAAGGACTATTTTCTTTGTCGTGCATCTTATTCCAGGAATATAATGAACTTTGATTTATCATATCAGACATTGACTTATCCTTTTGTCGAATACCAGGCAAGCAGTAGACAGGCTCAAGATCAGGAAAGAAGATAGGGAGAGGTATTTTTCTTTAAAATGACCATTTATGCTACCAAGGAATGTGCAACTATTCTTTGTTCGTCCATAAATGTGCAGGTTCTGCAGCAGCTTGACCAAGAGGGCTGCACGCGTGTGGCAGATATGTTAAGGGAGCTTCCCTTGAGTAGTGTGTTTGTTGTGGGCCAGGCTCACAGTTTCGTGACAGAAGCTTTTGAGAAAATGGATACAGTCGTGAAAAAGGACGGATACAGCATAATTCATGTTACCCCATGAATAGATGTCAATTTCAGGAAGTTGCCTGATTGATTGATGAGCCAGTGGTGATTTCCTCAAGAAGGATAGTGTAAGTTTGTGTAATAAGACGCCAATCAGCACTTGAGATGCCATTCTGCCCACTTTACTGAACAAGTAGAGGGTGAGTGGTGCATGCTACGCAGTAATGTGCACCATAGTGAGCAAACACTTTTGAAACTAAGTTCGTTTCGTGACTCCTTTTGAGAGAAGTATTCTGAGAGTTAGGGTTGGCATGCCTCTGGAACTTGTCACTCATTTCAAATACCTCGGGATCACGCTTACTCGTGATGGAAGTATGCACACAGCTGCTGAGAAGATGGCAGACTACTTCAGGTCTGCCATGGCCAGAGTTTACAGAACTGATGATGGCAAGGGTATCAAGCATACTAAAAAAAGCCAAACTGTGGCTTTTCCAGGTCTTCGCTTTGACAGCTGGTCTGTATGTTGTCAAGTATGGGCCACTTCTTATCTACAAATGATTCCTCAAAAACCACCAAGGCTCATATCCTACATCTTGATTTCCTAAAAAAACTCTTGGGTGTCAAGAAAGGTACTGATACTTACTACGTACTCCGCAAAACAGATCAGATGCTCATCTCTTTCTACTGGTTCAGATGCACCATACGATTCTGGAAAAGTTACTCTCTTGAAACAATCAGAAAGTGATAAGAAAAAGAAAAAAGGAAAGACTCCGCTGGTAGTGATGACTGAGCCAGCATGATTAAGGGAGAGGGGGTTACTTTGGTGCCCAACGCAAACAATTAAAAAGAAATCAATGTGGGTCAGGGGGGTTTTGTGCCGTAGCGCCCGGACCCAATCCTTGACTGTTGTTGCTTGTGTTATATTGCAGTGCATACCTTGTTTTTGTGAGTGCAGATGCATGTCTGATGGAGTGTTCATTCAATCTGTGTGAGTTTATAATCTTATGGTAATCCAGATTAAGGTCTGCCAGAGGTTTGTCTGTATATTCTTTGTAGATAGTCCCCATAGCTCCAACGAGGTTCACGTGAAACTTGACTTCCCTATATCCTTGTCTGTTTAGGTTGGCAATAAGCATGCTGTGCTGTGCTTTTGCATTTTGGAGTTGGGGATCAGGCCTATTGTCCTCACGACTTTTAAACTCAATCAGGCGAATTTCCCACTGGTTTGGATTCAATTTCTTGTCTTTAACAAGCTGTTGAAAGTTTGGGTTGCGGGTTGTTACGCGAGAGGAACACACAGTGCTATATAAAAATAGGATGGCGTTAGGACGAGAAGAGGCTTCTAAAGCCTGTGCTGTTAGTTTTGGTAGCAACCAAGAGGGCAGAGTTTTGTTGGCTGTGTTTCTCAAATCTAGGCCTTGCTCTGATAGTTTATCTTGGCTGCCTACATCAGTGTAGGCAATTTGGTTGGCACCGCATGGTCCCTTTTGTAGGGCTTGGACAAACAGCACGATTGCCGTATTATGGCGTTTTATAATCATGTTCCTCATTTTAGTGTGTTGGCAACCTGAGAGTACGTAAAGCGCACTATCAGAGCAGATGGAGCAGTTTGCATTGAGAAAGAAGCCATACCGGTAGGCGTGTTTTTGATTAAGAATTGTACCAGTGCGGTACCTCATAACATTACACGTTTCATAAAACTTGAGATTACTATTGTTCCAGAAAGCATTTGTGGTTTGTTTATTGACCCATAAGTGATACATGGGCTTGTCAGGTTCTGCGCGCGCTCCAAAGCCTTCCTGCGTCTTAACAAATTTTGGATGCCATTTGATCTCGTAAATCTATCAACCTGAAACAGTTTGAGCTTAGTACTCTGCGCAAACATATCATTGGGGGCTGGAGAGAGCTTGAAAAGAAAAGATAAGAAAAACCATGCAAGCAGTGAAAGCCACCCCCCACATTAATTTAGGAAAAGGAGCCACTTTGGTACCGAGTACCGTAAAACTCCTCCACCGCGAAAAGGAAAGGAAAAATCAATGGGGATCAAGGGGGTTGCAGGCTTGGCCTGAAACCGGCCCCTGATGATAGTTGATAACAGTACTGGAAAGGGCACGTCTGGTATGGACAAGTTTAGCAGCAAAGTTCACAGAGTGCACATGGAGCTTAGAGGCAAGCTTCTTTACTCTTTAAGGATCGAGACCCACATCCTTGAAAGGCTTCAGAGTGTGAGTGTTGTAGATGGTGCCGCCCACACCCAAAAGGATGATGTGAAGAGTAACAGAGCTCCTTGGAGAATGTTGCAGAGGTCTTTGTGCTGTTCCTTTGCGGCGTTCAGCTGGTTCTGAGGTCTGGTGTCCTTACAGTACTTGATCTCGACGAGGTGGATGTCTCGCCGATGTTTGCTGAGGTCTCTAGGTCGATGCTGTCTGGGGTTGGAGGCTACAATGGTGGCTGGCGGTGCTGCTGAGGTGCTCCCAGTCTCCCTCAATTGCCCCCTGCCACTTCGAAGAACCCACCCCCCTACATTAGTTTGTCGATTTTGTGGTTTTGCAGCGATGGGAGTAACCAGCACAAAATCTGGGCGGCTGGAGGTAAATCGGTCTTTATCTGAGAATCGGGGTGGGAAGAGCCATTTGGGAACTATTATACTTTAGCTATTTCAGGAATCTGGAGATTTTGCATGGTCATCCGTTCGTTGCTGCCTATATCCATGGAGACAATGCATGATCCTAAGGAGCCTGTTTTTCTGATAGCCTTAAGAATCATGCGGTATGCTAAGTTGTGTCTTTCGGTGATCACGTTCCTTATTTGCGTGTGTTGGCACCCAGAAAGGATCTGCAGGGCACTGTCTACTTGTGGGCAGAGGGGGCAAGTTTGACTTGTTGAGAGTTTGAACAATACCGCATGTTTTTGATTATATAAGGTGCCGGTTCTGTATTTTATAATGATACATTTGGTCTTAAAGGGGACATTGGATGATGTTAGGTAAGCATTGCTAGTGGCTCCATTGTCAGTGCCGTCCTTGATGAGGGTCTGGTAGTACGCATGGTAGTTCGCTTCAGTTTTGGCATTTCCCAGTTTATGGAGAAGATGCATATGTGCCTGAAGGGCGTCACGGTGTTTGGTAGGTATTAGAGCTTTGGGGGAGGAGAATGGGCCATGTTTGTTGTATGGGTATGATTATGGGTTTGTTTTTGGTTTTCTATGTCTTCTTTTGCAAGCCAGTGGATGTTGTAGAAGGGATTCCCCTCAGGGCCTGCTGTTTTGATGGAGGTGTCTGCAATGTCGGAGTAGGTGGTGGCTGACTTTTTAGCAAGGGCGCCGGCATGTTCATTACCGATAATACCGGCATGGGACTTAACTTTGAAGAAGTGGATGGGCGATGGTGATTGGCGGATTGCTTTAGCAATGGATTGAAGGACATCTCCTTGGATGTGGTGGCGATGGAGATTCGGGTGTGAGAGCTGCTTTTTGATTTGGTGCAGTGATGTAATAAGGCTGTCTGTGGCTATATGTGAGTAGCCGTGTGTGACTGCAGCTACTATAGCTGCTAGCTCTGCACGTAAGATGGTGTTGGTTATACCCATGCCTTTTGGGTTTACATAGTGGGAAACATTTAAGTGAGGGTGGTAAACGCCTGATCCGGTGTCTTGCCCTACTTCATTCTTTTGGAGGCTGCCATCAGTGTAGGTCCAATCCCGCCAATCTTTTACCTTACGGGTTAGGTTTTGGCTGGAGCTGTTTTGGGGTGCTTCATCGATATTACAATTATGAGGTTGGTCAGTGCTAATCAGGGCAATTGATTTATCTGGGCCTTCTGAGGCTTGAGAGTCATTGGGTCATTGGGTAGCTTATTAAATTTGTTAAGTCCGGAGTGTTGTCCGGAACCTAAGGCTGTTTGGTAGGGATGGTTATGTATTTTTTGAATTTTCCACTTTGCCTCAGGGGTTTCTTTGGAAAGTTCTTTTAGCCAGTCTTTGACGTGAGCATTAAGGCAGACCCTGCCCTTGGTGTTCCATATGACAATGATCTGCAATCACCAGGAGTGTTTGGAAAGTGGTATTTCTATATTGTTCCAGAAGGGCACTTTTGCATATTGAAGTTGGTCTGATGGGATGGTGCCCAGGAATTTACGCATGTGTGGGAATTTGCGGCAGATTGATGCACAGGGATCTGTGGTCATTTTTTTATTCCAGGAAGGGAGGAGCATGAATGTGGCTGTTTTCTCTGTGCTGACAGCAGCAGAGTAGATGGCGTGTCTTGTTGTTAAGAGCATGGTGTTTTCATGGTAGATGGGATGGCAGATGGAGAACCCAGAGAATCGGGAGGAGAAGGCATTGGTGTTCGCCCCAAACACTTAGTCCCGTGGGTGCTCACTCCAGTAATGGGAGAATTTGGGGTCATAATCGAGGGGGGATGCCATTTTTTCTTTAGCGACCAGGGCCCACTTTTGAAAGGCGGCGGTAATGCGGGAGGGAAGTATCCGGGAGAAAGAGTCTTTGATTTTTTTGTTCGTATGTTTAGAGGTAGAGATGTCTTCACGAGTAATGAGGCCTACGAGTTCTGATGCAAAGCTAATGGGTGGAGGATTAATGTGGCTGTGTACGCCGTTGCACTTTTCCTTATCAAAGGCCTTTTGCAGTATGTGAAGGCGCTCAGGAGTAAGAAAAAAGAAAAAAGAAAAAACTACGCAGGCAGTGAAAGCCACTCCCCACATTAATTAAAGAAAAGGAGCCAATTTGGTACCGAGGACCGTAAAGCTCCTCCACCGCAAAAAGGAAAGAAAAAATCAATGGGGATCAAGAGGGTTGCAGGCTTGGCCTGAAACCGGCCCCTGATGATAGTTGATAATAGTGCTGAAAAGGGTACGTCTGGTATGGACAAGTTTAGCAGCAAAGTTCACAGAGTGCACATGGAGCTTGGGGGCAAGCTTCTTTACTCTTTGAGAATCAAGACCCAGTTCTTTGAAAGGCTTCAGAGTGTGAGTGTTGTAGATGGTGCCACTTACACCCAAAAGGATGATGTGGAGAGTAAAAAGGCTCCTTGGAGAATGTTGCAGAGATCTTTATGCTGTTCCTTTGCGGCGTTCAGCTGGTTCTGAGGTCTGGTGTCCTCACAGTACTTGATCTCGACGAGGTGGATGTCACGCCGATGTTTGCTGAGGTCTCTAGGTCGATGCTGTCTGGGGTTGGTGGCTCTGCTGGTGGCTGGCGGTGCTGCTGGGATGCTCCCAGTCGATTGATCCCTCGGGAGTAAGCATACCTTTACACTTTCCGTTGACATTGTAAATACAGGCTAATGTGTCAGTGTACACTTCAGGAAGCATAGTGTCATCTGGGGAGGATAGGGTATCCTTTTCTTGATACTTCATGAGATCAATGGTTGTGATCCAGTACTCACAATGCCCTGTGGCCGTGATGTCAGCC
>Ga0307963_1001779_pt1 | contig 16718 bp, 12 predicted proteins | sample OrgLakmetagen594_FD_201829 | JGI IMG/M metagenome (GOLD analysis project Ga0307963, IMG submission 201829) | Saline water microbial communities from Organic Lake, Antarctica - #594 | ecosystem: Environmental > Aquatic > Non-marine Saline and Alkaline > Saline | place: Antarctica: Organic Lake...
GATTCGTAGGCACATACCGCGCGGTACAAGTGCTTGCATTTACAAGCCTGATGTTTCCGTGAATGTACTCGCCGTAGCCCTCGTGAATGTGGCCAAAAATATGGGCTTTTAGTGACAACTGTTCGATTCGGTGCAGCAGATCCACACACCCAACATTCTGGCATCGGAACCCCAACGACGCTTCATCCCCAAAACCGGATACCCTCAATCTGTAAGCGCCGATAAACCGCCGTACTTCCATCCCGCACTGGCAGCCTGAACACTAGTCCTCGTGATCAACCCAACCCCACGAGGCACATATGACCCTTCCCGAACAAGACGCACCAGACCATTGGCCGCAACTCATCAGACAGTGGCAGGACTCCGGACTGAGCGGGAAGCAGTTCTGCCGCGACCACGATCTGGTGTATCACTGCTTCATCTACTGGCGCAAGAAGCACAGGCGGCAGTCGCCGGTCGTGCCGCCGCAGCCGGCTGGGCCATCAGGGTTTGTGAAAGTGGCCAGACAGTCTTCGCCTGCGCGAGACGACCGTCTCACGCTTTCGCTGCCAGGCGGTCTGGCACTCAGCGGCATCACCGCAGGCAACGTGGGCCTGTTGCGTCCCATTCTCGAGCAGCTGTGAAGGAGGCGCGCTATCTGCGCCCGTCGCTGGACACGCCGGCCATCTATCTCTATCGCCCTGCGGTCGATTTCCGCAAGCAGGCGTTAGGGCTGGCGGCTATCGTCGAGCAGGAGCTGGGGCACAATCCCTTCGAAGGCGGGCTGTACGTCTTCATCAACCGCCACCGCAACAAGATCAAGTGTTTGCTGTGGGAGACCAACGGCTTCGTGCTCTGGTACAAGTCGCTGGCACAGGAGAAATTCAGCTGGCCACGCCAGGGCGAGGACGTGATCTCGCTCACCGGCGAGCAGATCAACTGGCTGCTGGATGGCTACAATATCTGGCTGATGCAGGGGCATAAAAAGGTGCAGTACGAGTCCGTTTTCTAGCGACTTGGCAGGCTGTTTTTGTTAGAATAATACTATGACAAAGCAGCCAGAAACGCAGCAAAAACAGGACGATATCAGCGGCATGACCGCTGAGCAGTTCATGGCGGCGCTGGCTGTAAAAGATGCCATTATCGAGCGAGCCGCCGCGCTCAAGGACGCCGAATTCGAGCGTCACACCGCCAGGGTGAATGCCGGCGTCAAACGTCTCCTCGATGAACGCGACATCTACATCAGGCAGCTCGAAGCCTTCCTCAAGCTGACTACCCTGCGCAAGTTCGCTTCGTCCACCGAAGCGCTGCCCGGCCAGAACGGCCTGTTCGACGAAGCCGAACTGGAGGCTGCGTTTGAAGACGCCGGCGCAGAGCTCCCCGAGCAGGAACCGGCCAAGCCACGCAGCAAGACCCGCCAGCGCGGCTTCGCGCCGTCACTGCCACGTGTCCGCATCGAGCACAGTCTGCCCGATGATGTCCGGGCGCAGGCCATTCGATGCTTCTTCACCAAGGTAAAGGAAGAGCTCGACTTTGTGCCTGCCACACTCAGGGTGCTGGAGCACTGGCAGGAACAGGCTGTCCTTCACGAGCAGGGCGCCGAGCGTATGGTGGCCGCCGCGCGGCCAGTCCATCCACTGGGCAAATGTTCAGCCAGCGTCGCCCTGCTGGTCTACATCATCGTCTCGAAGTACGCGGACGGGCTCCCGCTCTACCGCCTCAACGGCCTCATCAAGCGCTACGGCCACGACGTGGACCGAACGGTGATGGCCAACTGGATCATCCGGCTCGGGCCGGTGTTCCAGCCGCTGCTGAATCTGATGCGTGAGGTGCAGAACGGCAGCCCGTACCTCAATGTCGACGAGACCCGAATACAGGTGCTGAAGGAAGACGGCAAGACGGCTCAGTCCGACAAGTGGATGTGGGTCGCCCGCGGCGGCCCGCCAGGGCAGCCATCAGTCCTGTTTGAGTACGATCCCTCGCGGGCCGGTGCCGTACCCGAGCGCCTGTTCGATGGCTTCAATGGCGTATTGCAGTGTGATGGCTATGCCGGCTATGCCAAAGTCTGCGCCCTGCGCAACTTGCCGCGCGCTGGCTGCTGGGACCACGTGCGCAGGAAGTTTGTCGAGGCCGTCAAGATTGCTGGCGTGAAGCATGGCCAGAAGAAGGTGCCTGTCGCAGTGATCGCCGTCGAAAAGATCCGCAAGCTGTACGCGGTAGAACGCAGGATCAAGGATGAGAGCGACGACGAAAAGCGCCGGCTGCGCCAGGCGGTCAGCCTCCCGCTGCTAGAAGAACTGCACGCCTGGCTCAGGGCTCGTGCTGGAACAGTGATGAGAGGCTCGAAGACTGAGCAGGCCATCAGCTACGCCCTGAATCAGTGGGACACATTGACGGTCTATTGTGACTATGGGTATGTGAACATTAGCAACGCTGCGGCGGAAAATGCAATACGGCCGTTTGCAGTCGGCCGCCGTGCCTGGCTGTTTGCCGACACCTCACGAGGTGCCCAGGCCAGCGCCACCTGCTACTCGCTGATTGAAACGGCGAAGGCCAATAATCTCGAGCCATCGGCGTATATCGGGTATGTCCTCAGCCGCATCGCTGACGCGACGACAGTGGAACAGATCGAAGCGCTGCTACCCTGGAACGTGGACCGCGACCAGCTGCAGTCGGGATCACGATAGGTCTTACTCCGCAACACCCCTGATTTATGGGCGCTTACCTCAATCTCAATACCGCTATCCTCTAAATAGACGGCATTAGTGAGCAAGTCTCTTGCAAGCTTCGGTGCCTCCTGGAAAACCCAGTCATGATTGCCGGCAATCACAATCTTGTGTCGGTGGGGCAAGGTTCCAAGCCAGTCATTGAGGTCTTCCACATTGTCCAACGTACCCGCACCCAGGCAGTCGCCGGCATGGATCAGTACATCGCCATCCGGGATCTCGGGTATGCGTCGGTGCAGACTATGTGTATCTGAGATACAGACGATCCTCATTCCTTTTCCTCGCACGGGGACGTTCTCATCCTGTTCCATCTCATTTTGTGGAATTTCGCAATCCAACTCCGGAATACATTGCGAATGGCCGATTACTGGCCATGAGCTATCTCTTTTAGGCATGGTAAAAGCCACAGCTATGCTGTCGGACCCAAATATTACTAAGAAAGAAGTGGCCGAGCATTTTAAGGTTAGCCGAACAACACTAAACGCTTCGCTTAGTCGAAATTTGGAAATATAGGATGCAGGCTCCCCTCTGCTGCCGGGTAGATCGGCTTAAATCTGGAAGGGGTATTTCTAACATTTAGTAAGAACTAAAAGTCGACTACCGGGAGAGTCTCTGTGATGTCACGCAATCAGGTTACGTGATTTGAGATTACCGCGTTTTGGTATGAACGCTACTGTTACAAAAAAAAATTTACTTTTTTTGTTATACGCCGATAATCAAAAAATGGATGACTTTTACAAATAATTCAAAGCAGGGAACAACACGTGCGCAAGAATCTGCCGATCACCGACCGAGAAAAGACGTTTCCAGCAAAGCAGAAATTAATATCTGCTACAGACCTCACGAGTAAAATTCTCCACTGCAATGAGCCATTCGTTGACGTCAGCGGTTTCTCCCGTGATGAGCTCATTGGTCAGCCCCACAACCTGGTCCGACATCCTGACATGCCACCGGCCGCTTATGAAAATATGTGGTCGCATCTCAAAGCCGGGCAACCCTGGATGGGATTGGTTAAAAACCGTTGCAAAAATGGCGATTTTTATTGGGTAAGTGCTTACATTACGCCGGTGACCAATAACGGAAAAGTGGTGGGTTACGAGTCGGTCAGATCATGCCCCAACAGAGAGGACGTCAATCGCGCTGAAAAGCTGTACGCCAAAATGCGTAAAGGAAAAACCGGTACGCCCTGGTGGAAAAGACTGGCTCCAAGCACGTTATTTTTGATAGCAACCTTTGGCCTGGTTGCGATTCTCCTATTTGTAGGGCAGGCAACGATCTCTGAGGTGGTGCTGGCCTTGGGCGTCGTTTGCTATGGCGTGTGGATGAATTTGTCAAAGCGCCATTTGATTCAGTCAATAACCAAGCTCATGGCCAGAACATTCACTGATGATTTGGCCGCAAGAAGCTATACCGATGATGACCTCCAGCTTGGGCGCATCAAGGTAGCTGTGATCGCCCAACAAGCTCACCTGGACGCGGTACTGACGCGAATCGAAGATGCCGCAGGCCACGTTAAAACGGAAGCGGTTAATGGGCTGGAAGTCACGGTTGAAGCGCAGGAAACCCTGCGTAAGCAGCAGGCCGAGACGGAACAGGTCGCAGCGGCGGTTCATGAGATGTCGCAAACCATTGGGGAAGTGTCTTCCAATGTTCAGCAAACAGCCCATAAGGCTGAGGAGGCCAGAGAGTTTGCTGGTCGCGGAACATCCGTGGTTGCGGCCACTCGCGAGTCTATTCAGAATCTGAAGGGTACGGTTCACAATATCAGTGAGTCTGTAGGCGAGCTTGCTCACGAAAGCGAGAAAATTGCAGAAGCGGCAAAGATCATTGAAGCCATCGCGGATCAAACCAACCTGCTTGCGCTCAACGCTGCGATTGAGGCCGCCAGGGCCGGCGAGCATGGTCGAGGGTTTGCGGTAGTCGCTGACGAGGTACGAAATCTTGCCCGGCGGACGCAGGAGTCCACAAGAGAAATTCACGCCATAATAGAGACATTGCTCTCGCGCTCCTCCGCCTCTGTGATTATCGCAGGAGAGGGAAACATAGCCGCAAATAAAGGTCTTGAGCGCATGCTGGAGGCCGAGGGAACGCTGAACGAGATTACGGAATCTGTTGGCAATATTGCAGAAATGGCGATTCAGATGGCGGCGGCAGTCGAAGAGCAGTCTCAGGTTTCTGATCAGATCAATGAGCAGGTCGAGAAAATCTCCGTTCTGTCCGCAGACAGCCTTGTAAAGGGTGAACACACCACGGCGAGTGTCCAGAAAATAGAGATGATTGCAGGTGAGTTGCACGAACTGGTGGTGAGGTTTAAGCAGTAATGTCGAATGAAGCGCCCGCTGAGCCGGCTGATAACACTCTCGCCCACGCCTTGATGGATTGTGATTTCGTTCAAGGCTTTTTATTCGCCAAGCCTCAGCCCGCGGTTCAGGCTTTAGCTCTTATTTAAGTTATTCTTTGAACTCAATCATTGAGTTCTTTTACATGAAACCCCTGCACCGTGTCGAAACAATAGGGTAGGAGTGCCCCTGCACCAAAGCAAAAAAAGGTGGGGGGTAAAAGGAGCTTGGTAATGTTTGCATTGAATTCTACGTTTAACCACCAGGCTACGATGCTGTCTTTGACAGCTTTGCTGGCAACGCTTGCGTTCCTTGGTAACGTTTTTTCGATCAGTCTTTTTTATGGGATTGACCTGATTTTCGGATCTGTCTTTGTCTTTATTGCCGTGGCTTATCTCGGTGGGTTGCCTACGTTTCTTGTCGCCATCGCGGGCGGGCTTTATACCTGGATGTTGTGGGATCATCCTTATGCCATGGTTGTTGTCGCCACGGAAGCCGTATTCGTTTACTGGCTGAATCGCCGAATGGGCAAGTCATTACTGATGGCCGATGGTCTGTTCTGGCTCTTTATCGGCGTTCCAATGGTTATCCTCTTCTACAGTCAGGCTCTTGCACTGTCGCTGGAGGCGTCTGCGCTTGTCGCCCTTAAACAATGTATCAACGGGATATTCAATGTTGTCATTGCTGGTTTAATACTGTTCCTGCTAGACATGGTGCGCAACAGAATGTCGCCGGTTTATCTGACGAGCGGCCAGATCAAAAACATTCTGTTTCAGGCGATGCTTGCGTTGACAATAGTCGCAGGAACGGTTCCGATCATTCTCTACGGCAGCATGGAACGCCAAAACAGAGAAAACCTCCTGGTGGCAGAACTGTCAGGGTATCTGAACCATCTTGTGGCTAATTTCAGCGTTTCCCGAGAGTCCGAAAGCGATTTTCTCGCCGACTTTGACTTGCATAGGCGTCCCGACAGCTCGCTAGCTTATGGGATTCGAGACGGGTCAGGCAAGGTACTGGCGAGCAAAGGCGATCCATGGATTCGATCGGGAAACACAAAACCAGGATCTACGCTGACGGAAGGGTTGCGCCTTATTGAACCCGACCGCAACCTGTCGACCATGCAGAGCTGGCGTCAAGGGCGTTATGAGATGACGCAGACAGTCGGAGGCACTTCCCCCCGTACCTTTATTGTTCAAACGCCGGCTTTGCCCGTTGTGAAAGAAATGGAGGAGAAAAGCCTCCTGTTTCTGATGTTACTGGGCGGCTTGCTTCTCTTTAGTATTCTCGTATCCCGTGTGCTGAGTAAACTTCTGACAATACCCCTCTGGCGGTTTTCAACGGCGCTGAACAGTGCAACCAATGGCATCATCATTACCGGTATTGAAGGTCAGGTTGAGTGGATTAACCAGGGCTTCACCAATATTTCCGGGTATCGGTTGGCTGATCTGCGAGGGAAAAAACCGGGCCATGTTCTGCAAGGGTTGGGTACCGATCCGCAAACCGTGGCCCGCATTCGCCAGGCTTGGGGCGAGCGGCGAGGTTTTGATGAAGAAATTTTCAACTATGGCAAGAAGGGCCAGGGCTACTGGATACTCATAAACTGCGAGCCTTTATATCGCGAAGACGGCGTGATGCAAGGCTTCATAGCGGTCCAGACAAATATAACAGAGCAAAAAGACACCGCTGATCTTGAGCGATTTGGCAGTAAGGCGCTGGAAAAAATTGCCGGAAACGACGTGCTGCAGGATATTTACATCAATGTTATCGCCAGCATTGAAGCCGTAATCGCGGCGCGCTGTATCATTGAATTCAATGCTCCGGAGGCAGAAGCAGACCCTTATGTTCCGAGGGCGTGCTTTATCAATACCGACAGGGGAAGCATCAGGGCTTTCAGCCATTGTCAGTCAACCCCGGTGCCCATTATTGATTCGGAGAAACGATCTTTGGGCGTGCTGAAGGTTTTCTGGGCGGAGGAACCTAAGCTCTCGGCAAAAAATATAGAGATTTTTGAAAAAGCGTCACGGCTGATCGCCATTGCCACTGAGCGTTTTTCTGCTGATCGTAAACTGCATGAGTCGGCCAGTGTCTTTCGTTACGCGAACGAGGGCATTTTTATTACCGACGTCGATTTTTCAATCCTTGATGTAAATGCGGCCTTCACAAAAATTACCGGTTATGGGAAGGGTGAGGCAGTGGGGCGTAGCCCGAAGCAGCTCTATTCCAGCGGACAAAATGACGTACTTACGCCTCAGGCTTTGCAAACGCTTGATGAGGTTGGCGAATGGCAGAACGATCTGCACATCACCAACAAACATGGAAACTCGGTGATTTTTCACCAGAACATCAGTGCAATTCGAGGCAAGCGCGGCGAGATACGTCGATATGTTTTTCTTTTGAGCGATATAACAGAGGTCAAAGAGTACCAGAAGCAGCTTGAGAGCATGGCCAAATACGATGCGCTAACCGAACTGCCGAACCGCGTGTTACTGGGTGATCGCCTAACCCAGGCGATGCGACTGGCTGAACGAAACAACGAAAGACTGGCGCTGCTTTTTATTGATCTTGACGGGTTCAAGCAGGTCAACGATACCTTGGGCCATGGTGTGGGGGATGACCTGCTAAAGAAAATCACGTGGCGCGTCTCACAGGAGCTCCGCGGCAGCGATACTTTTTCCCGACTTGGTGGCGATGAATTTGTGGTGGTTCTGCCAGAGCTTGGCAAAACGGAAAGGGCAGAAAGTGTCGTAAGCCGGATTCTACTGGCCATCGCTGAAAAAGTGACCTTGGCGGAGCAAGAGCTTTTTATAACCGCCAGTATTGGCCTGACATTTTATCCGCAAAGCGAGACTCTGGACGCCGATCAGCTTCTGCGTCAGGCAGACCAGGCGATGTACGTTGCGAAACAGAAGGGCAGAAATCGGTTCCAGTATTTCGACACTGAAAACGACAAGGCGGTTCGTAGCCTTCACGAGGACCAGACAAGAATTCAGCTGGGCTTGAACAGGAACGAGTTTGTGCTTTTTTATCAGCCCCAGGTAAACCTGAAATCGGGCGAGGTTGTGGGGGCCGAAGCCCTGATTCGCTGGCAGCACCCGGAGCGGGGCCTGGTCGCGCCCAATGATTTTCTACCGCTTATTGAACACCATCCGCTGAGCGTGGATCTGGGTGAATGGGTACTGAACTCAGCCCTGGCGCAGATGACGGAATGGCGACGCCAGGGCGTTCTTATACCCGTAAGTGTCAATATCAATTCCTTACACCTCAGGCAGCTGGATTTTGTAGAGCGACTGGAGGCAATACTCAGCCTGTACCCGTCGATTCCGAACGGACAGATTGAGCTGGAGATTGTCGAAACCTCGTCCCTGGAGAATCTGGAGATCGTATCCGAGACAATTGATGCCTGTCGCCAACTGGGTGTTATTTGCTCACTGGATGATTTTGGGACCGGCTATTCGTCATTGTCTTACCTGCGGCGGCTGCCAGTGGAAAAACTCAAGATTGATATGAGTTTTGTGCGCGATATGCTGGTTGATCCGAACGATTTTGCCATTGTTCAGGGTATTCTGGGCTTGGCCAAATCATTCGGTCTTGCGGTGATTGCAGAAGGCGTCGAGACGCCAGAACACAGTGAACAACTGGTAAAGCTCGGGTGTGATTTTGGCCAGGGGTACGGTATCGCACGCCCCATGCCTGCAGCGGCCATGCCTGACTGGATACGCCAGTGGAATGAATCTTCTTCAGCGAGTATGAGGGCAGAAAACGACAAAATTTGAACATGCAGCAGTCAGAGGTGCTACGGTATTCCCTCCATTTTTGGTGGAATTAAAAAGTGGAAAGAAGGCAGCCATGACCATTTTCTATTGGGGTAATCCCTTCTAATCGCTTATTGAGGGATAACCTATCGAACCTCGCTTTTCTTATGCTCATACATCGCGGCATCCGCTTCTTGAATCATTTCTTCTGCCGTTTTAGCCGTATCCTTTTGAAAGTTTTCAATACCCACACTGTATTCGATTTTGTAGGGTTTGTTCATCGTCGCATTCGCCTCTTCAACCGCTTCTGCAAATCTTGCTAGAATTTCGTCAGAATTCTTTTTGTCGGAATCAGGGAGCATGGCAACGAACTCATCCCCACCCAGCCGGCCGATGACGTCACTGTCCCGAAACGTATCGAGCAATATCCGAGCAAATTTGGTTAATACAAAATCACCTTCATGGTGCCCATACTGACTCTTCCTTCAGGCAACGCATATCGCCGGTAACGATTATGAAGGTCACCATAATCCACGCTATGTGCGTTAATTGAATAGAAGTCGAGAATTTAGTGCCGCTGGTCAGCCGCACGTAATAGCAGGTCCGCTGCGCTCAACCCGGGTCGCGGATGCCAGGTCCTGGTTTGGCAGCAGCGCCACAAATTCGTCGCCCGCAAACCGGAAAACCAAATCGCCCTCCCGCAGCAACGATTGACCTTTGATAGCGTGAACGGGTGTAAAGCGCAAGTTTTGGGGGCGGGAGAAGGCTTCCTTTTGCTGACCATTGATGAGATGGTTGCCTGGTATTTTCAGCGCCCCTCTTGGCGCGCTAACCGGCAATTGGCGCGCTAACCGGCAAGGTTGGGGCCGCACTGTTGGGATGAGATCTTGAACGACTACCTCCAGAAAATCCTCCGCGGCCAGCCTATCAACTATGAGGCTTTTTTAAGAAAGCTCCCGGAACATTTCCGCCGTCGCCATCGGGAATTATTTGCGACAGAAAAGGTACAAGCCAACCGGTGGGTAGTTACGGTCCTGGATCAACCCACTTTCGCGGAGTTGCAGAATGTAGCGGAAACTCCGTTAAGCCGGGTAGACGCCGCGAAAAAGGGCAACTCCCACCGCCATGGTACTGACGTAAGTTTTCTCCTCGTTTACCATCAGGGGCTGACGTCCAGCCGGCCGGACGTGGTGGTTATCGGGAACGATTCCGTTGATATTGGCTTTCACCCAGCACGGTCTGTACTGGTAGTGGAGAACGAGCGTAATTTCTACCAGTACCCACAGATGCTGAACTTTGCCAGTGAGGCACTGGGAGCGCGTCTGGAGCTGGCGAAGTGTGATGTGGTGTTGGGCGGTGGCAACCGGATTACCCGGGGCGCGATTCTCGATTGGTTGAAGGGCTACGACGACGTATTCTGCGCATTCGATTATGATGCGGGCGGTCTGCAGATGTTCTCGACGATTGCTGCCGCTCTCGGTGACAAAGCCAAGTTCGTGCAGCCCGCCAACTGGCAGCTTTGGCAGGACCAGTTCTGCAAAATACCGGACAGTACCGAACGGTTCACTAAAGCGCTTTCGCTGGCGGAAGGGTTTGGTTTTTTGTCCCTCGCAGAAGCCTTTCGGGCCACCGGCAAATTCATGGAACAGGAGACGATTCTGGATGAGTGACTCCCAGGGGAGCCCAGGCAATTTCACCTTTGGCATACGCCGTCTGGTGCTGGTGGATTCCGCCGGCTTCTGTTACGTGGAAATTCCGGTGGATAACCACGGCCTGATCCTGGGCCCGGGCAACCTGGGCAAGTCCAGCCTTTTGAACTCGCTGCGTCTGTTTCTGCTGCCAGAAAATAACTTCAAGAACAGTCGCAAGAAATTTGCTTTCCGCAATGCCAGCGCCGGCAGCTTCTACACCAACGAAGAAAGCTACCAGCATTACTTTCCCAGCCAGTTCAGTTTCCTGATTATGGAAGCCGAAAACCCGGCCGGGATGCATTGCCAGATTCTGTACCGGGACAGCGCCAGCCAGCTCAGCTATGGTCGGGCCTTTGTACCGGTAGGCTACGAACAGCTGCGCTCATTATTCTGGAACGGTGATGACGAGGACGGCATTGGCAAGGCGGTTCCGGAGCTGTCGTTCAGCCGCTTGTCAGAAAATCTGAAAAAGCTCTCCAGGGAAACCCGGTTAGTGAATGATCCGGCCAGACTAAAGCAGATGCTTTACAGCAGCGAGCTGATGAACGCAGATGCGGTGCGCTATTCCGTGCTGCCCCTGGGTGAATCCGATGAGCGCCGGGTGCAGTCTCTGCGCACGCTAATCCTGTTGTTGTTTGAAATGAAGGCGGACGATCAGGCCATGGCCAATGCCGTGGCCAGCATCATTGAGGCGGACAAGAAGTTTGCCGACGACGCCTTCGATTTCAACATCGACGACTTCCTCACCCGCCATAACCAGTTAAAGCAGCAACAAATCCAGCTCACCCGAATCGAAAAAGAGCGCCCCCGGTTCGAAAAGCTCTACCGGGATTACCAGGCGTATCAGACCCTGCTTCGCAGTCAGCACGATTTTGCCGCTTTTCGGGATGGCGTGACGAATGCCCTGCAAGACATTGGGCGCAGGCGTAAAGCCGCAGTGGAGGCGTTCAATGAACAGAACGACACCCTGCGCCATCTACTGCAGGCTCTGAAAAAAGTGGAGCAGGAGGCGAGCGGCCTGAAAGGCGAAATCCGTTCCGCCGACCGTCGCATAAAGCAGGCGGAGCAGAACCAGAAAGATGGCGAGCTGCTGGTGTCCCAGTACGGGGAGATGACCCTGCAGGAAATCGAGGATATCCAGAAAGAGGAACTCGAAGGCAAGAACGGGCATTTGGCAGCATTGAAGAGTGCTGCCCAGGCGGAGATCCGGCGGGAGCAGATCCAGCGCAAAAAGCAGGAGCTGGAGCGCAAACTCGAAACCCTCAAGGATCGGGAGAGCAAGCAGCAATGGCAACTGCAAAACCAGCTGGACGACACTATTGCTGCGCCGCTGCGGGCCGTGGACCCCCGACTGGTCATGGCCAGTCCGGGCCAGGATCTGGACGCGGACAGCAAGGCCGCCATCGAAGCCTTTGTCCGGCTCTTTGTACCCAATGATCATGGCTTCGACTGGTTCGATATCGAATACCAGGCCCAGCCGGTCAGGCAGACCAACTTTGCCGAGCAGCGCCAGCATATTGAAGGCGAGCTGAATGGCCTGGAAAAGGAGCGTTCCGAGTTGGCGGACACCGCCAACCAGGAACATGACCGGCCCCGGCTGATCGAGCGCACAGAAAAAGAAATTCGCGCCATTGAGAAAGACCTGGATACCCTGAGCCGTTACCCGGCAGCCGGGACCACCCTGCGGGATGCCTCGGAAGAAAAGCAGGCGGCTGATGAACAGCTGGCCAGGCTGGAAGAGCAGGCCCGGTTGGAGCAAGAGAGGCAGGATGCCGTGCAGCAAAAAGCCGCGAGGGCTAAAGCCGAAAAAGACCGTATCGAAGAGCGGGAGCGGGAACTGGTTGGCCTTAGCCGTAGCGTGGGAACCGTGGAGCACCGTTTTCCGCATCTGAAAGCGGTGGAAGCCGAGCAGCCGCTGGCCATTGAACAGGTCTGCGCCGCCGCCTTTGACGACCTGCAAACCCAACTGGACGACTTGGAAGAGCGCCGTCGCAGTATCCTTGATCACCTGCGTCAGTTCGTCTATTCGGGCATCCATGAAGATGCCGAAGGCGGGTTGCAGAAAGACAGTCCGGCGTCATCCGTTATCCGGGAAACGTTCAAAATCCTGTCGGATCTGTTTGCGGGCATGGTTGAGCGCTGGAATGTGTTAGAGCAGCAAGTAGGGATTCATAACGAGACAGTTGCCAGCTACCGACAGGCTCTGAAATCCAACTACGAGCACATTACCCGTTTTGAGGCGCAGCTCAACCGTGAGCTGGGCGGCGTGCGCATCAACGATCTGGTGGAAATCCGCGTGGATATCCATACCGATCCGAAATTCCGCAATCTGGTGGAAGAAGCCAACAACATCGACCCTTATGGCAACCAGCTACAGTCGGACGCGTTTTACGATCGTTTGCGGGTGTTTGTGGCGGACTTTTTCGGGGAGCAGGGCGGCAGCAAACGCCTGACGATGGACAAGGTGATCACTGGCATTTCCTACCGCACCCGCAAGGAAAACGCCGCTAACCTGGACAAGAAAGGCCAGTCCACTTCCACCACGGCGCTCATTAATCTGGAACTGGTGTACCGGTTGCTGAAACGGGTGCTGTATCCGGGGGTGCAGCTGTCGTTCCCCATGGTGCTGGACGAGCTGGCCAGTGTGGACATCAGCCAGATGCCATCGTTGCTGGAACGATTGCGCAAGCAGGGTTTCAACCTGTTCTCCGCCGCCACTCACAGTGCCAGCGCGGAAGTGATTTACCTGATCGGCCGGCACCTGGAAGTGGGGCAGATGCGGACCGCGCGCCCCTACAGCCCGCAGCGCACCCTGGTGTTCTGGGGCGGCGCCGAGGGTTTCACCAACGGCGAACCGCTGAGCCACTGGGCTGATCAGACCCAGAACAGCCTGCTGGAGCCGGCGAATGAGTAAACGCTTCAGCACCCTGGACACCACCCGGCTGCTGTTCGAGCACCCAAAGATCCTGTTCCGGATGATTGAGCGGATGGGCCGGAACGAGGCCCGATACATTCGCGAAAGTGATCTGGTGGCCGAGGTGATGGACTATACCCGCACCCTCGGCAAGGCCGACCGTGAACGGGTGCGGCTGGCGCTAAACACCGACAATCTGTTCCGCAGCGGCCTGGTGATCGACATTATCAAGGCCGAGGGCGAGCGGCGGCTGGTGTTCCAGGATGCCCTGATCAACCTGATGCGGGCCTGCAACGCATCGCTGTACCAGGAACTGACCGATGCCCGCCTGAGAGGTCATCTGGTTACCCTTCGGGACGTGCGCAATCGCTTGGAAACCAGCAGTTTCAGCGACGCGGATCCGGACTACAAAGAGCTGCGGGACGACCTGAATGAGCGGGTCAGCCAACTGATCGGCCTGCTGCGCCAGAACGTGCTGCGTATGCAGACTATCAGTGCGCAGCTTGCGGATCTTTCCGGTGACGCCAGCCGGGCGCCGGAGAAATACCTGGCGTTTCGCCAGAACCTGTTTGAGCAGATCGTTACCCTGTACGAACGCCACATCAAGCCGACCCTGGTGTTCCTGAACCCGGACACGCGACTGCCCGATGGCAGCAATCTGTTTGAGACCCTGGAAGCCATGGTCCGGCTGCTGGAAAACCACGGCGATCACAGCCTGGCGGACCAGTTGTTTCGCTCCTCCATCAGCCTCAACGCCTTGTACAAACCGATTCAGGCGGTGGCCCAGGAAGTGGAGCACTTCCTGCGCAAGACTCGCCAGGGCATGGTTCAGTACAACGCCATGGAGCATTTCTACGGCAAACTGCAGGAACTCAAGAGCGAAACCGAGACCCTCAGCCTTAAACGAAAGTGGCTGGAAGGCGGGGGCTTTGCGCGCAGCACCGGCTTCCTGGTCGGCCTGCGGGCCCAGCAGCGCCCGAAACACTACGCCTTCGGTAACTCGTCCAGCTACTATCAGTTGCTGTTCAGTGAACTGGAACTGCGCCTGAACGATCTTCGCCGCAAAGCCGAGGTGCCGGTTCTGCAGGAAGTGGCGGGAAGCGGTCGCCACACCCGCATCGATGTTCAGCGTATCAACCAGCTCTATCAATGGCTGGGAACTCTGGAACTGCGGCCCACCGAGGACCTGGTGCGGGAACTGCACGGCCGCCTGGACGGCTTTATTCCCGGCTACCGCTTTCCCGATTTGCTGGCGGCACTGAACCGGCTGGTAAACTCGCCACCGACGGGCATGCAGGTGGTTACAACCAACCGTTTCCGGATACTGGAACAGGCATCCGACAGCGGGCAGTTTGTCTATCGCAAGCGCCGTCTGGAAACCAATGAGCCGGTCAATCAAGAAGAGCAACCCCATGCCTGAATTCGAACAGATCCTGCCTGCCCAAAGCGCCGCTATTTACCGGGAATTCCAGGCTGGCCGGGTAATTGTGCGTGATGTCTGGGACAGCAACCGCTCCGAACTGCGCGCCAATCCGCTCTACAACCTGCTTTACAACCATCTTTCCCACTTCCGGACCTTCTATGAACACCTTGGCAGCGAACTGGTGTTTAACGAAACCGGTGCGTTTTTCTTTCTCAAGGAAAGCAGTGACGACGAGAGCGAGGAGCACGATGAAAATGCCTTCCGGGTGCAGGTGATACTGTTGCTTATCGGGCGTTATTTTGCGCGCAGCGGCCGGGATCTGGATTACCTTGGCCGCCCCGATGCCGGATTGAATGAGCAAGACCTCGCGGCTTTGGGTGGCGATGAGGAATATCAGGAAATTCTCAGGGCTGCCCGTTTTGAGAAAGGATTGCCCGAAGCGTTGGACTACTTGGATAAGCGCAATCTGCTATTTCGCTCTGGTGCTAGTCGCGGCTTCTTGAGCACTGCCGGTCTTTATTTCCTGCAGGAATTGGTTCGGGAGTATGAGCAGGGTTAGCGTCTGCGACCAGGATGAGTTCTGCGAGACAGACATTAATGTCTTCAGCATAGGACCAGACTTCCGGTTCTAAGCATTCAGGGTAAATACATGCCAAAATTTCTGCACACCGCCGACTGGCAAATGGGCCGGTCTTTTAGTCGCTTTGAAACAGAAGATGCGGCAGCCCTGGTAGAGGCGCGTTACGAAGCCATCGAACGGCTGGCGAGGCTGGCGGTGGAGCAGGAATGTGACGCGGTGCTGGTCGCCGGGGATGTGTTTGATGCGCAGACCGTCTCTGACCGCACGATTCGCCGGGTGTTCAATGCTACCAAAGAGTTCAGCGGCCCCTGGGTAATGCTTCCTGGCAATCACGACGCGGCCCTGGCGGAGAGTGTCTGGAGTCGCGCCCGGCGCCTTGATGCAGTGCCGGCGAACGTTCACCTGGCCCTGGAGCCGGGTCTGATCAACCTTGAGGCGCAGGGGCTGGCGATCCTCTGCGCACCCTTGACCCAGCGCCTCACTCACGGCGACCTGACTGAACCTTTCAACACGCTGGAAACCCCGGCTGGCTTATTACGCATCGGCCTTGGCCACGGCAGTGTCCAGGGCCTGTTGCCAGACAGCGTGGATGCGACTAACCCGATTGCACCCGACAGAAACGAAACCGCCAGGCTCGATTACCTGGCCCTCGGGGACTGGCACGGCGCCAAGCAGATTAATGAGCGTACCTGGTACAGCGGCACGCCAGAGCCAGAGCGTTTCCGCAATAACGACGCCGGTTACGCGTTAGTCGTTAACATCTCGGCCCCTGGGGCGATACCGGAGGTCACCCGGCATAGTACAGCCCGCTATCAATGGCATCAGTGGCGCGAAACCTTGTCCGTATCGTCTGATCTTGACGAATTGTTGCGGCGCATTGAAGAACTGCCGGAAGCCTCAGTACTGGATATCCGGCTGGATGGCGCCATTAACCTTGAAGACGACCAACGCCTGAACAATGCGCTTTCCATCGCCGAGGCCCGGTTCCGAAGCATCGCCTGCGATCGCACCCGCCTTCAGCTGGAACCGACGGAAGAGGACATCACCGCTCTCCACGCCGACGGTTATCTCGGTGAAGTGATAGAAGAACTCCGAATCCGTCAGCAGGATGAATCGCCCGAATCCGCGCGAGATGCCCTGGCTATCCTCGCCAGCCTGCTGAAAGACAAAGGCGCGGAGGTGGCCCGGTGAAGCTCCAGCGTCTGCAAGTTGAACAGCTCCGACAGTTCCGCAAGCCGCTTGTTCTGGACGACCTTCAGCCAGGGATCAACCTCATCCACGGCCCCAACGAGTCCGGCAAGAGCACCCTTGTGC
>Ga0307963_1001782_pt1 | contig 16714 bp, 13 predicted proteins | sample OrgLakmetagen594_FD_201829 | JGI IMG/M metagenome (GOLD analysis project Ga0307963, IMG submission 201829) | Saline water microbial communities from Organic Lake, Antarctica - #594 | ecosystem: Environmental > Aquatic > Non-marine Saline and Alkaline > Saline | place: Antarctica: Organic Lake...
GTGGTATACGCCTGATCTGGTGTCTTGCTCTACTTCATTCTTTTGGAGGCTGCCATCAGTGTAGGTCCAATCCCGCCAATCTTTTACTTTACGGGTTAGGTTTTGGCTGGAGCTGTTTTGGGGTGCTTCGTCGATATTACAATGATGAGGTTGGTCAGTGCTAATCAGCAGGGCACTTGTTTTATCTGGGCCTTCTGAGGCTTGAGGGTGGTCATTGGGAAGCTTATTTACTTTGTTGAGTCCTGAGTGCTGTCCGGAACCTAAGGCTGTTTGGTAGGGATGGTTATGTATGTTTTTAGTTTCCCACTTTGCCTCGGGGATCGCTTTGGCAATTACTTAAAGCCAGTCTTTGTTGTGAGCATTGAGGCAGACCCTGCCCTTAGTGTTCCATATGGCAATGATCGGCAATTCCCAGGAGTGTTTGGAAAGTGGTATTTGTATGTTGTTCCAAATATGTTGTTCCAAAAGGGCACTTTCGCATATTGGAGTTGGTCTAATGGGAAGGTGCCCAGAAATTTACACATGTGTGGGTATTTGCGGCAGAGTGATGCATATGGATTTGTGGTCATAATTTTATTCCAGGAAGGGAGGAGCATGAATGTGGCTGTTTCCTCTGTGTTGACAGCAGCAGAGTAGATGGCGTGTCTTGTTGCTAAGAGCATGGTGTTTTTATCGTAAATGGGATGGCAGATGGAGAACCCAGAAAATCGGGAGGAAAAGGCATTGGTGTTTGCCCCAAACACTTTGTCCCTTGGGTGCTCACTCCAGTAATGGGAGAATTTGGGGTCATAGTCAAGGGGGAATGCCATTTCTTCTTTAGTGGCCAGGGCCCACTTTTGAAAGGCGGCGGTGATGTGGGAGGAGAGTAACCGTGCGAAAGAGTCTTTAATTTTTTTGTTCGTATGCTTAGAGGCAGAGGTGTCTTTACGTGTGATGAGGCCTACAAGTTCTGATGCAAAGCTAATAGGAGGAGGTTGGACGTAATCGTGTAGACCTCTGCGTTTTGCCCTGTCAAATGCCTTTTGTAGTATGTTAAGGCCCTCGGGAGTAAGCATACCATTACACTTTCCGTCGACATTGTATATACAGGCTACTGTGTCAGTGTACATTTCAGGAAGCATAGTGTCATCTGGGGAGGATAGGGTATCCTTTTCTTGATACTTCATGAGATCAATGGCTGTAATCCAGTACTCTCAATGCCCTGTGGCCGTGATGTCAGCCTGTGGGTTGGTGGGTTGGATGTCAAAGCTAATTTTGTTCTGAAGATCGACATTGTAGGGTTGGTATGTATTGCCCTCTTGGGTGGCAGAGAACCCTTGTTTTTGAAGATCACTTAGGTGTTCATCTGGTGCGGGCTGAGAAAAATTTTGCGCGGTGATTTGCTCTTCATAGTTTTTGAGGCTCTGCTTGAAGCTTACACATGTGTTTTGTAATTCTTCTGGCTCCCAGGTTGGGTTCCATGAAACCTCCACAATCTCTCTTTTCTGAGAGTAGAGGATACGATTTTTCTTTTCATTTTGGTACAGGCAGGGCAGGCCCATGAATCATTGGCATCAATAGCTTCCCTTTCAGTGGCGTTGCAGCAGCTTGTTTTAAGCAAGCATTGCCAGTGGTAGGTACGGCTGCAGGCGTCACAGATGTACATGTCTTTAAAAGGTGGGGAGAGGTCTGGAGATTCAGTCTTAGATGGTAGGAGCAAATTTCACAGCTTGCGCACTTAATTCGGCTCCGGGCAATAGTCTTACTGGATTTTGGCACTAGTCCAGCTGATTTAAAGAGGGGTAGGGCCCATCTTCCAATATTCATGGGGGCATAGTAAGTGTGGTATTGTTTCTGTCTTAGGGGTGTATCATTTCTGTCTCTTTTCTTGGGGGTGAATAACCTCCAATATCTATGTGCAGGATATCCATATCATCATAGTAAAATGTGTTGATGGCCTCTGTGGGTGTCATTGAAAAAGCCTTATCCTTCTTGTACGTCCAGAGTTCTTGTTGAATATGCGTGGTGCGCAGGGGGGTCAGGTTTAGGCTAGGAAGGTTATGGGGTATATCGAGGATCTCACATCTTCTTTTCCTTTGGGGTCTGCGCTGTGATGATGGTGCTGGTGGTCTGCTTCTTCACCAAGGCATGCTGCTTGATAGAAGGATGAATTCGAAGATAGCTGAGGAACATGCGGTGCGGCCTTACATGGCTGCACAGAGCAGGATTTCTGAGTTTGCCAAGAGTCACGGTTTAAAAAGCAGGCCTCACGCTATGCTCTGGTTATCTAAGGTGTATGGTATTCCTGCTGGGATGTATGCGAGTCAGGTGTGGGGCACAGTGTATCTGAGTGAAGGCCGTGAATTTGGTAGCCAGTTACAGAAGAGGCATCTGTGTTCCTTGAGGCGCATTCTTGGAGTGAAGAAAAGCACAACAAATTGGGTGGTGCTTAGAGAGTGCGGTCAGGAGCCCTTGCAATTTTTCTGGTTCCGTGCTTCCATCAGGTTTTTAATAGCATGCTTGATTCCAACAGTGAGACTCTACGTCGTGTGCTGAAGGCAGATTTGCATCTTGCTTCTTTTGATAGTTCTTGCTGGTCTGCTCAAGTCTCGAATGCGTTCAATGGATTGCAAAGTAGTGCAAGAATGTTCAAACAGAAAATGCTGAGAGCCACACAGGTTCCCATGCAAGAGTTCATTTACGATTTGCGTTTCAGACATTTGAAGGTATGGAGGGAAGCTGATTTTTCATGTCCTCGCGCAGTAAACAAGAAAGCAGTCACGTATCACAAGTGGTGTGGGAGTTCTGAGAGTGGTCCTAGAGGTTCTCCTTTTTCTATCCCTCCTACTTGTACAAGGATTTGGACAAACATTTGTTGAGGAATTTCAGCAGGTTCAGATTGCGTGCACACCATTTGAGAGTGGAGTCTTGCAAATGGCATGGTGGTTCTAGCATTTGTGATAAATGTGAGTGTGGAGAAGTTCAAGATGAGAAGCAGCCATGTGCTTTTCTTTTGCAAGTGTGCTGAAGTGTGCGAACTGCGCATGAGATACAGAGACCTTTTTGAAAAAATGTTTAAGACTCTGCGTGCGTTTGCTCCTTCGAGCTCTGAATTTATTCCTTTCTTGGCTGTCATCACAGTATAACTGATTTTGAGATCAATGCATTCCAGAATCAAGACTCATACAGACTCCTCAAGTTTGTGTCAGATTCAGTTTCAATTTTTGACACTGGTTGATTTTGTTTCACCAGCCAATTGCCATCAGCCAGAGTCTCGGGCTGTAGGCCATCCTTGTAACCCCCTTGGGTGGTCTGCAATCTCAAAGGTTGGGTTGTTGTGTACCTGGTAAGTTATTGGGTTGATGAATTGATTTGCTGGGTGGGAGGAGTGATAATCTGTGTGAATGCTTGTGTTGCATGGTGGTTGTGGCTAGTGATTTGCGAGCGTGCGGTGCGTTTGTTTGGCTGACTGTAAGTTGTTCGGTAGGCTGAATTACTATTTGTAAATTTAATGCAATAATGTCTAGGATTTGAGTCAGGGGCGTATGTGCCTCTATGGTGCTGTCAATGTTCGATGTGCTTGCTGAAAATTTTGTTCATTGCTCAAGCTTCCGCTCAAATGCCCCCCAGAGGCATATATATCGAAGTAACCTTACCTTGCTTCTCTTTAGCTTAGTGTGGTTACAGGCAGGCTTTCTCCAAGCTTCCGCTCAGATGCCCCCTGAGGCATATATCACGATGTAACTTAACCTTACCTTAGCTATCCTAACCACCTGGAGATAAATCTTGTTGCACTTTTTTCCTTAGCTAGTGGCCCATGTAAAGCTGTCTTTTTCAACGACGAGCCCTAAACAGTGCAGTTCTGCCTTTGACCCACTTGCTGAGCTTTTTTTCAACCCATTTCAAGACAATCCAAAGCTGCCTCAGGCGTACAAGGCATGACCAATACGTCATTTGGACATACTAGGACACCTTGCCGATGTGCTAGCTGGAAATCTTGTCCATTGCTCTTTAAAAAGTAGCAGGGGCACGTCTGCTGAAGTTAAGACACCCCTTAGTTATAGCATATCCTAGCAGTCACACTTTTTGACTGACGGCTGAATCTGTAACCTCTGTAACCTCTTAATAATTAAGCTTCCGCTCCCAGCGGGCCATCCTGCATCATTGCGAACATCTTACTATTTTGAGCCCGTTTATCTCTTTTTTCTCATCTACTTCTTAAATCGCAAAGCTTCATCAGACGGCTTTCCCGAGCTAAAAGCCCGCTTCTTCCAGGGCTGAGTGCTATCATCAGGTTGAACCACGACCCTGCACAGTGGAGCCGAAAACTCTGTCAATTAACGCAAGCAGCATCAAGCTGATTCTCTGCCGTTCATAATTATATCTATAAAAAAATACCATTTTCAGAACCTATTTTTAATGTCAAAAAATAATGGTCAAGCATTTATGCAACGGAGCGCAGAAAAACCGTAGTTGTTCCTTATGTTTCCATTGTAATTTGATAACTGTCCGATTTTTTGAAAAGGAGCCCCTGAGCTCCACTTGGGGAGGAAATTAGGATCAACTATTGGATCAACAAATTTGCGTTCCTAAACTACATGCAGTTTACGTCGTGAATAGTCTGATTACAATCATGGTCTCAGAGCAGTACGGAGCATGTGTGAGGCACAAGTAAAGTGAAGGTCAATACGACAGTGTATGCAGCTCTTGCTAGTAGTGTTAGTGATGCGGAATTTAACATGTATTCAAACAGCCGTCTAATTAGGCTAAAGGGAGCTTCAGGGGAATCCATGGATTTATTTTTGGCTACCTCTAAAGCGTTCAAGTTTGTTTCTCCCTTCCCTTCCGTCGAAAAACCCGATGTACGGTATAATTCAGCCCACTGCCACAAAGCATAACAATCACCCAGCCCAACACTGCACCCATTGCCTTGAAAAAACACCACAACGCCACCCGCACAAAATATATCAGACAGGCATGCCATCGATTCTATCAGCACGCCATGTGCACATCGTTTGTTGTCTCCCCCCTCTCCGTCAAGCGGTAGGTACATGCACGGCAACACGTTGCTGTTCTTCTGACACATACAAGCACAATTTTAGTCCCTGGCAAGTTGTGACATTGGTCACATTTGCACCCTGTTCTAAGTCATGTGATGATGAGGGCACTGCTGGGGCACGCTTATTCCTTTATGTACTCACCCGTTTAGGTGGTAATGAACCGAATACGGTATACAAGTGGCTGCCCACACTTCAGATTCCGCTTCTGTCAATAATTTGCTCATGTTCTGTGGGGGAGGGGAACAAAGAGGTACTTGCCTTTTTAGAGAGTGCCTTTCCAATTGGTACATGCCTTATTGTATTACACAAGGGCTGAAGTTCAACTCACAGGTCTGTAGGTAGAGGATGACCATCCAGTCTCTGCGTTTCTTGTGAGCCCGAACGAATTTGTAGTTGCCATTGCTCGATTGCAGCTAGAAGCTTCGAAAATTGATTATTACACTTATTTTCACAGTAATGTAAAAATAAGGTGTGTCCTGGTGTGTCTGTCTAATCCAATACTGAGATCCGCTGAACTAACTCTAAAATAATAAATTAATGAAACGCGATGCAAACTGAATTCTAGTCCTGCCTCAGCTTAGCAATGCCTTCCTCATCCTCATCCATGCACTCTTTTCTACACCGAGGTAACACTCTCATCACCTTCTTCGGGAGTGTAGCAGCGGTGCTGGCCCTAGCCACCACCATGACAGGTAAATGCAAGAATGTTTTCCTTGTGTTGCGCACACACGCACACGCAAGCACACACACACGCACACACACACATACACACACACACAACCACGCACACATGCACACACACAATTACATACATACGCACGCATGCACGCACACGTGCACACAGACAAATGCATGCACGCACGTACGCACGCATGCACGCACGTACGCACGCATGCACGCAAATGCAAACACACACGCACATGTACACGCACACGCACATGCACAACTACGCACGTATTTGCAGACCTGCTTCATAAATCTGAGCCCAAGGCCAAGGTCTCCCTGGCGGAAGTCAAGAGACTCGTGCCCATGACAGGCTCCAAAGAGCAGGTGCGTGCAGGTTAAAGAGTATAACTCTTTTTGTACCCGCACATTTAAAGTAAAGACATGTGCGGTGCAGCCGTACGTATTATCACTACTAAAAAACTAGCTGAGGGCAACATGCGCATAGCACTATTATGTTCGGGTAAAGGTGCAATGAAAGTCCTTCATTTCCCTTAAGTTCCCTGGCACGTACGCACACTTGCGTCCACACCTGCAGCTTAAACATATTAGATTGTTTTGTCACGCGCTAAGTTTTATATTAAAAGGTTACATTTGCCGCTTTGCCGATAGGCAGACATTTGCAAATACGTCTGTGTGTCCTTTTGCTGCTGCGCAACATGCAGGCTGTGCTCACCTTTAACATGGACGCAGACTTACGGAGCGTGTTCTCTTGGAACACTAAGCAGATATTTCTGTATCTACAGGTAAATGGAAGCTCTGTCTCACGTGTCTTCCTCCGTCACTTCCAGTGCTAACAAAAAAAAGGCAAAGCGTTGCGTCACAAACGCCCATGCAATGTGGGCCGCTTGTAAACAGAGGGTTTTTATTGACCAGCGGGTCAAATAATACAATAAAAGCTCAGCATGTAACCAGATGTATGCCACGACCGAAATGTGCACCTTTGTCACCTTTTGTATAATGCCTCCTTACGCACATTCATACGTTTGCTGTTTTCTGTTTCCCACCCGTGCCATCCAGGCGGAGTACGGAACAAGTGACAGCACGATAAACCAGGTGGTCCTCTGGGATGCCATCATACAGCAAAAGGTGATTAGGTTGCAAGAAGTACGTGTATGTTGGCGTAGACTAAAGATATATGACATTGTAGGCCAAGTCTACACTCCCTCTGTCGATGGAGTAGTGGGATGGTGTCGATGGAGTGTTGGGATGGTGTCGATGGAGTGGTGGGATGGTGTTGATGGAGCGTGGGAAAAAACCTAGGTTCAGCAATTCTCAGGGTATGTAATGCAGCACCGATTGTGCACAAGTGTAAATGTGTACATGTGTACATGTGTTCATTCCTTGTGTGCTAGCGTGCCAACAGTTGTTTCCTTCTCACAAGTAGCTGCACGTGTGCTTTCAAGTGTGTGAAGCCTCACCTCCTTTGCTCTGCACCAATTGCACCACTGGAAGTTATTGGCTTCCATGCATGCAATGTTGCGGCTAGGTAGGGGGAAGCAAATAAAGCAACGTCATGGTGTACGACGTACGTGTGAAAACGCTCCAGCATGCATTAGGAAAGAAATCTGTAGGGTGACACGTGTGCCCGTGTGCGCTAGTCTTCTGGCCTTAAAGAAGCTTTGCTTGCACTATGCTTTGGTACAATTCCGTTTAAGCATGCCTGAAGCCTTGAGTTATTCATTTGATGTGTTGATGGGGTCTTTTTGTGTGATACTTAGGGTTGGCCATAATTGTATAATTATATGCATGGCGTACATGTACGTACCGTATACGGCTGTATCAGGCCTATTACTACTTTGTTAGCTTTTTTACAGGAACTTCTTTCCAGTTTTCTACAGTATACGCCTTATATTTATGCGTGTAGAGGAATCTCATATTCGGTCCTGGCCAACCCTAGTAGTACTTCTCATTAGTTAAATTTTTGTGGCTGAGAAATATGGAGAGGATGCCATTGCTCCCGTGCTTTTACTGAAATGTGCTCATCCTAGCATATACCATTGATTTTATGATTCTACCAACCTGCGGGCTTATCAGTTCCGTACTACTGACCACCACGAAGGCGCCACAGACACCAACCCCTTTCCTGTGCACACACATGCTGACCGGTAGCGAATATAATGTGACCCGGCTGGTGCTACTGATATTCCTCTTTGACACGCACATACACACACACTCACACCCACACATGCACACATGTGCACACCCCTCCTGTAGCACTGTAGCATACTAGGGCCCCCCTGCACCTTGGCTGCAACTTCTTCGCTCATGTGGTCCTGTGCGCAGGAAAAGGCCCGCATCCGCCTCAAAAACCACAAGACCAAGTACTCGTTCATTCACCCAAGCAAAGGTCTCCTCGGGGCTGATGTCAACCTCACGCTCGTGTGGCACGTCATGCCACGAGTTGGTGAGTTTGATCTTTAAATCCAGATACATAGGCAGTGAGTTTGATCTTTAAATCCAGATATATAGGCAGTGAGTTTGATCTTTAAATCCAGATATATAGGCAGCTGGACGTAGCAAGCCCGACTCTGATACTCAACGTAGTGGTTGTTTGGGATAAGAAGGAGAACGGACACTCCTTGAATCGAGCATGTTTGCAAGAGGGCAGCACTCCGTTGTGGTTTAAGGATTTTAAAGGTTCTTGGCTTCAAGCTGGTGCGACACGCCACGCCATAAGTTGGTGAATCATTTCTAAAGCAGACGTTCAGGCAGTCTGGTGAAACGTTTGAGGCAAATGCTCAGGCGAATCCGTACCCAGCCTGCAATACTTTACGGTGCCATGGCCGGCATGGTTGGACTGCTGCGCTTGTCTCTTTCTGCATTGTTTATCCAAATGCGCATGGCTGGAAAGATTGGGGGCGATCCTGTGAAGTTAATGCTTTGCTTCATTAATGCACTTTTGAGAGTATATGGGAATTACCTGATTATATAAAGCCATAAATGCATGGTGATGGCTGCTGTAGAAATGCAAGAGATATTGGAGGCCCATTAGCTTCCGTTGAGTTGTGTTTTCTCATTTTTCTTGTTCATCCTCTTGTTCTCACTTTTACTTGCAGGATCCCTTTTTCCTGTTCATGCAGGATCCTCTTTTCTTGTTCATCATCCATCCTCTTGTTCTCAACACTGTTACTCGCAGGATTCATGTACACTCAATCTCAGACGTTTATGGGGGGGCGTTTGCCAGGTAAGAATTATGAGAACATGATTGAATGCAGTATAAACCACTACCAAAATGTAACCACCTTGTCTACTTGCTAGCTGCTTGCGTGTCCTGCTGCTTGCCATCAATTATTGACTGCTACGGAACAAACAGGGGCCATATAAACCAGAAGCACTTCCAAAGACTTTTAAGGGATTCAGTATAAATTTGCATCGATGTGGCCTGCTCAGAAAGGGAAAGAACAGGAGACGCAACTAACAACTTCCACGTCAAACAAAAAATGAGCCTGTGGGCATGCTACTTTTTTAACATATCGTTGTAGAACAGCGAAAAGCTAAGATTGAAAAGCGTCCTTCAGCTTTTAAAGATACTTTCACAACTTCTTACTGTTTTGATTTCCATGTCACACTCCTTGCAGACAAGCACAAACTCTAAGGGCAATCCACATCCGTCAACCTCTTTACCACACCGACCAAGCTCGCAGCTGTTGCTTATTGCAGCTCAGACCTCTTCAAATTTCACGTCTATCCCTCATACTGTGCCTAGCAAATCAAATGCACCATATTGTGGCGATGTTTGAGTTGCTTCTATCTCCAGCCATGAAGCTAATGCAAAGCAAAAAACTAGGGGGAAAGGGGGGGCTTTGTTTAGTCAACTGTCATTTTATGAGAGGCCAACGGCGATTTGAAGTTGTGACCGTTCTTCTGCCTTTGCAGCGGGCACTTCACTCTCTACATGATTCTTTTCATAAACTAACTCCTCTTGTTTAATCCGGGGAGTGTTTTTCACTGCTGTGCAGTTACTTTTCTTATAAATGTTGGAATGTTTTCTTTTCTTTTGTGCAGGATTGTTTAGTTCGGGATTTGGTCAAAAGTTTCAGGGTTTCTGATCACGATCTCCATTACAAGGTTTACAAGGAAAAGGCCTTCTGTCGAAAAGTATGACTGCTCGCCTAATCATAAAGTAAAGAGCGGAGTTTGTTGTCTCCTGGTGTAAAAAAGCAAACACATCCTGGGATCCTGCCTATGGAAAGGAGAGCGCGTACTTCCTGCAGAGACAAACTATCTGAGGGTACATGCAGTGGAAGAGGACTTGATTTCAACCACGATCTTCATTAAAACCTTGCTCCCAAGAAGCAAGTATGTGTGAGAAAGGAGAAGCTTACTTGCCTTCAAAGTTGTTGCCTAATTTTGGGCCTGTTATTACAAAAGCTTGCGTGCGACTGTACAATAAACATGTTAAACATGTTAGCCTGTTAATGATTTGTTACTTAAATCAGTTAGGGTTTACAAAGGGTTTATTAAGGGGGTAACCTGCAGCCACATACGCTGGGCTGATAGGCATTGCTGGATCAGCCAGCGTAAAGTAAACGTAAGGTTGTAAAACAAAGAACTGGTCTCAGCCAGTGCCATATGTTCTCTAAGGAAGTGATAAGTAAGAAATGATGAATAAATGATGAAAGGCAAAACCTGAGATAATAAAAAAACCTGATGGGGAGCCACAACAAGCAATTCAGGCGTATTAACTGAACACCAGAATATATAACCCAAGGGGAGGAAGGCTTAAATCAGTTAACCAGAAGAACAGGAAGAGGAAAAGCACCATGTCCTCGAAGGTTCCTCCCTCTGCACGCTTTTTGGCTGTGGCTTGAACTTCCCTTGGAGCGGTCTAAGATGAGCACGTCTGAACTTGCAATGTGCGGCTTCCTTCAAACTTTATCTGATTTAATTTTGAGGGCATTACATAGATCAAGGGGAGATAGAAAACTCCCTACTACGCTGTAGGAAAAAAAAGGAAAGTGACAGAAAGAAAGGCAGCACGAAGACTTTTTTCCATGTATGGGCACCGAACATTTACGAACCAGTTCAACCATTTATTTGATAATGTGACGGTGATATCAATGGTTTTGTTCTACAACATAACTCAGAGGTCTACAAATGTATTAGTGCAGCTGTCGATCTTTTTAATTGATTTTTGTTGGGACCTATAGGTTGAGCAGCCATGCCAGACTGGAGGCCTTTGTAATCTAAACTAAACCAAACTAAGTAAGGAGGAAGGGCCTGGTCTCAGCCAGTACAAAGTTATTTAAGCCAGCACAAGGCTAGAGGAAAGATGCTGAGACAGACTGGTCTTAACCAGTCCCGGTTTACAATTACTCGAAATCATGGATTGTGTAGACACTTCCCCTACTCAACAAGCAGGAAAGGCACGAGAACAACATAAGCTACTAATGCCTCGCTTACTTGGAAACCTTAAAACCCCTCACACCATCCTGCTAGGAGCAACAGGCACCAATTACAGCAGCCACAAGGAACCCACTCCACAGCCTCGGAGTTTAAAGAGGAGGTCAGAAAAGTGAGGGGAAATAAAAGAAGGCAAACGTTTTAAAGAAGAAACACTTTGCAGTCTGTTGGTAGCACTCACCAATTGGAGTAAGGAAAAATAGCCATTTTGGTACCAGGCACCCTTGTAGAAGTCGCCTGTCATTAAATTGAACTAGAACCTAATTGTGATAAGTCTGAATAATAGGCAACACAACTGCAATGCTTGTCACAATTTGGGTTCTAGTTCAATTTTATGACAGGCGACTTCTACGCACATGGTGTGAAAACGCACATGGTGTGAAAACGCACATGGTGTGAAAACGCACAATTGATTGCATCGGAGCAACTTTAATGGAACCAAAACATAAGCAGGGGAAGCAAGAAGCAAGGTTTGCAAAGTAAAATTGAGTGCAAGAAGCAGCATATCCAAAGGCTTAAGCTTGCAGCAATCATCTGATGGAATTCTGATGACAAGTGTCCATTGCAAACATGGAGAAGAAAATAGGCAAGTAAAGGTTGGGCTAGCGCCGTTAATTCAAACACAAACGTGCAGCTCTTCTATAAAACCCCCTTGCCATTTATCCACACAGTCCCGCGTGCGGAGAAATGAAACCATTGACAAAACATGGTGATTTCTGCAACCAAGAATACTGCAGGTAAGCTTTTGAGTTAAAGCAGATTTCCTGCAAACTCAATTTTACCATGATTCTTGAGGAAGGCAACGGTAGGCTGTGGCACTACCATAAACAGTCAGAACACGTGAGGGAAGAGGAGTGGCTTTGGTTTCTCGTGCACATTGATGGCAGCTTATCGTAATTCCTCTAACTTGTCTTGGTAACTTGATCCAGAATTAAAAACGCAACACAAATGCAGGGACAAGAAACCTCAGAAATGCAGCCAGCATGATCAAGTAAGGTAGCTACACAGTTGCTCACCCCCACCAACCAACCAGCACCATGTAACAGCCAACATAAGCATTGTAGACGTGCCAAACTAACAACCTCCTTCACCGCTCTGAAACACAGCCAAGGCTATCAGGTAGAGTAAGCTGTATATAGTGCTCTCTGCTCTACAATCCAACTACCGCCTACCTTCCACCACCTGCCGATTTCCCCATTGCCGCATCTCATCCTAATTTTGACACGGCCTGATGTTGGCGCAGTCCACGGATTTGCAGTCAGGGTTTTGAAGGCTTGCAAACATGCACAAACAAATCCTTTTTAGCTCATTCACTTTGAAAAATGTATACGTACAAGGGGACCAGGTCAGTGCACTGACAGATTCGGGCTAGAGGCGATATTTGCCTTTGCTGCCCCAACCCCCAATGCATCCTTTTGCCCCTCCCTCTCATGAGCATATGGCAATAGGGACATTGCACAGGTCTGTTGGTTGGAGCTGCAGATCTGACTGAGGCCTTCGTTGTGCGGGATGCGCGAGCAGCCAGACCTGAGGTGACACAGAACAGGAAGTGCTAGAATGGCTATAATATATGGTGTGGCCAGTCTGGTGTACATGTTACGGCGCACAACTACACCAGATGACACAAAGAATCTCAAATACAGCACAAAGTTTGCGCTTTCGAACGACTGGAACAATTAACAGTCCCTTGATAGCTATATAAGAAGACTAGAGTACACTGGAAAGGTGTATAGTGCATCTTTAAGTGATATCAGGCCCTTCTTACCATCTGCCAAAATCACAGTCATTTCTAGTCCTTGACCTCTGATTAGGTAGACAGCAATGCAGAGTATGAGGCTGATACCGTCAAAATATTTTGTTAGGGCCATTTACCCGTCAAATGTACCAGCAAAACTTGTTTTTGAATCAGTGTATCATTACCACCTTGTGTCACCATGAACTAAGGTACCCTAAAGGGGGAAATAATGCCCCTTTCCTGAATTGCACATCTGAGGTCACCCAATGGTTTCTTCTACATAAGTGTAACACTTATGCATAAAAAGTAATGAGTTTGGGGTCAAGGGTGTGAGTGGGGGGCTGGGTTTGTGCCGTTTTCCTGCCAGAAAGGTGGCATGGGTGTAGAATGCGGGTTTCGGTCCGAATTTCACCTTCTCAAACGAGGGGGGCAGACTTATACTTCAGTGGCTGGACATTTGGTCGAGTTCAGCAAAACAGACGCGACCCAGACGGTTCAGCGGTTGGTGCCTGATTGTAAATCGCACTTTTCCCTGCCAAAAGGGGGTCCGAAACCGAACCTTCACCCCAGACCCTCGGACCACCAAAATGTCCCCAATATGATTGCAAACACCCCTGGTAAGTCGATGGTACCGGGGAGGAGCTTTTGGAAATCCACTTTCTGGCAGGGATTTCCACCCTGTCCACTTAAACACCTCCCGCCACAAACTGAGTGTGCAGGGGTGCTTGGATACATCTAATCAAGGTTCCTACATACTTAAATGTAGCTTTTCTGATTTGGGGCAAGAACTCTCACAGGGATGGCTGGCCTGACTGAAAGCGTAAAACCTGCTGAGGAAACGGTAAAAGGGTGAGAGTTCACTGGGCTCAAACTTTGGTCTTCCGGTGACCTGCCCATTCAAATCATTTACTGCTATGTAGGGTACGCATGTAATATGATTAGGGTTGGCCGGAACCGTATACATGCACCGTATATGACCGCATATTTGGTGAATTTTCTGTCAAAAACATCGTATATACACCGTATATTTATGGTTCTGGCCAACCCTAAATATGATATATGATGGTTACAGCTTGGGGACAACAAAGAGACACTACAAGAACCAATGGAGGAATCGTACTTGAGGAACGACTAGAAGAAAGGCCACAATAGACTTACGACGTATTCATTACACACAACACACAACCAGTGGTTAAGGGTTATACGGATTTGTCAGGCATTGGACCTTTGTGACAGACTTCGTATGATTGGCACGGTTTCTCTTTACAGGACCTGTCCCTCAGCTACATACCGCCTTGATAACAAGAAATTCCTCAACGACACAACAATGACGAATGACCATCAGGTGAGACAGTCGTCACCTTGGCTTGATATATAGGTTGTAATACTGGGTGTCGGTGTGTAGCATCACAAGCGATACAGAGTGCTTAGAAACTGATGGCCTTATCTGTTACCTCTGTAAACTCAAAGTGCTAAAAAATCAACGTGTGTCAGTCCTCAATGATCCTCTAATTTGAGGGTCGCCCAAACAGCTGTAGGAAAACAGTTACTGGTTGCCAAAGCTGATGCATGAAGACATCCATCTTCAGCTGTTGTTAAGATTTCATTTAAAATTTAGCTTTGTTGAGACAGTTAAGAAGTGCGCAATAAACTTATACCCGGTATCAAGATTTGAAGATGGTACCATTTTATGCAGGGTGGTGGATGGACTCTAATTCCCACGAAATTCCCACAAAATTTCCCTCTTTTTGTGGTGGAGGGACTCTACGATGCACAATACCTCAGACGCTTTCTCTACTGATGTGTGTATAATCAGTTCCATCTTTTTTAGATGAATGTGGGACTCTACTGCATGCTCAATTATGTGTTTGTGAAACTGCAGGCACGCAATTACGCTGGCAGATTTTACATACCATGAGGCTTAGAAGCTTCTTGGTGTTGCCTATGGAGCATTCAAAAATGTAGGCCGTGTGAAACGCAAGCCTACTCATCTGGTCGCACAAGTCCTCCAAGCTAGAAAATACCTGTGGACGAGAAGCGTGGAAACTGGAGCTGTTCCAAAGAAGTCATACGTAGGGTTGGCCAGAACCATACCAGTAGATCAGGAACCATACCAGTAGCTCCCTCTTCCTGATCTACTGGCCGAGGGACCAGGTCTACCTGGCCGAGGGACCAGGTCTACTGGCCCCTCGGCCTCCCGGGTCTACCTGTAGACCAGGAACCATACCAGTAGATCAGGAACCATACCAGTAGCTCCCTCTTCCTGATCTACTGGCCAGAACCATACATTTATAGGTATATACGGTGTACGTACGGTTATTTCAGCAGGGAAACCACCATGCATACGGTCATATACGGTGCAGATATACGGTTCTGGCCAACCCTAGTTGTATGAAAACGGCACCTAGTGATAATTACCAAGAGAAAGAGACTGCGAAGGCAGTGATAATTAATCCCCATAACAATCAAGAAAAAGGGGCCGCGATATTTCTGAGAACCGTAAAAATCCTCGCCACATGAAGTAAGTTTAAATGAATGGAAATTAGTAAAGTGCACACGCTCCAAGAATATTGTGTTGGCTTCTTTCTCCTGTGCTTTCTCCTTTTCCAAGGTTTCGGCACAGCTTATTACTTAATGGCCCGTTATTGCGTAACGGCATCTGGTGCAAACAGAACAATACAGGTATTTGAGCACCCACGTATTGCTGTAAGAAAATACACATTGGCAGAAACAAACCCAGGAAATACGGGAAAAAGTTGTCGCACCGACTGAGGGCAGTTCTGTGGGGGGCATGGCTTTTCGTGGAGGTACAGGACATCGATTGCAATTCCCTGACCCTGGTTGGTTTTCCAGCACGGTAAGCGGTCGCTGCGGCAGTAAAACATACACACGCGTGCCTGCAGAAAGGGGGTAGATTGCGTTAAGGAAACCACGTGTACTTGCAGAGTTCAGTGGGTGCACGCAAACCTGCTGACATTCCTCGTCAGGTGCAGGTTAATGACAGCCTGGCCATGTCACCCTCCCGACCTGACTTTTCTGTTCTATTTTTGTGCGTGTAACTGATCTTGAGCAGCTGGTGCACTGTGCGCGCCCTTCAGCACGTGAGGCACGTTTCTATGATTTAAGAAAAAACTGCTTGAGCAGGTTTTATGGGTGACCAAAGAAAAAACTAGCTCAATCTCACGGTTGGAGTGATTTTGATCACCGTACCTTTGCATGCATGATCTGATCCAGGCGTGTGCGCCTTGCAGTGGCAAGCATATCATTGGTCTGGGGAACAAGGGTTCCCAGATCAAATTCAGCAGACTGTGGAGGCAGGGAGGCTGGAGGTTCTAATGCAGAACAAGAGAGCTTGTTTAAGGCATCCATGACTAGGACAGGATCTTGAGTTGGTTCCAAGTAGGGTTTTGCACAGTCCTGAGCGTCAAGATAAAACATAAAATGAGCTCAGTGGTCGGGCAAGATACAGGGGAGGTTAGCAATGGCAGCAAGCCTATTATTCTTATTGTCGTCAGCCTAAGGCTTCATCAGATCCACTAGCTAATTGATGAATGGCACGATCATCACCTCAAAGGCGAAAATCGCAAATAAATGGCTGGTATCCACTCTCCGCTGCAAACACGGCCAATTGTGTGTGTGTGTGCGTTGGTGCTAGTGCTCATGTATTTTTGCATGCATGTGTGCATGTATGTGTGTATGTGTGTGTGTATGTATGTATGTATGTATGTATGTATGTATGTATGTATGTATGTATGTATGTATGTATGTATGTATGTATGTATGTATGTATGTATGTATGTATGTATGTATG
>Ga0307963_1001784_pt1 | contig 16704 bp, 19 predicted proteins | sample OrgLakmetagen594_FD_201829 | JGI IMG/M metagenome (GOLD analysis project Ga0307963, IMG submission 201829) | Saline water microbial communities from Organic Lake, Antarctica - #594 | ecosystem: Environmental > Aquatic > Non-marine Saline and Alkaline > Saline | place: Antarctica: Organic Lake...
CCCTTTCTCTTTCTTATCATAGTCGCCTCCCCTTTGTTTACATAGGTTAGGTTGCAGGCTTTTTCCAAGCTTCCGCTGAGATGCCCTTTGAGGCATATATAGTGATGTAACCTTAACCTTAACCTTATGAGCTCAGGATCTGTGACACTGTGACTGGCACACTGTTCAAGATGAGGAACACATGTTACTGAACTGCCCGCATGAACATCTCGTTAGCCTTCGCACACAGCACCGCCAGCTGGTCTTCCCACCTCAGTATGAGGATAGCCCAAATCGTTTGCGAACTTTTATGAACCAGCCAGATATGTATGGTGTGGCCTCTTTTGTGACTGAGTGCCTAGCCCTATTACCAGGATCTTTTGCTTTGGTTACAGGCTTTTTCCAAGCTTCTGCTCAGATGCCCCCCAGAGGCATATATAGCGATGTAACCTTACCTTGCTCATCAAGATTACTGCCTGTACACCAAGAAATCCTAGAAAAGACAGGATGCGAGAATGTTTGACACCAAAAATCATGAGGCATGCAAGAGCATTGTTGGGCTAAATTGTGTTTAAGGTACGATAATAAGACATGTACGAGCAATATAAATGGGAAAGGGCAAGGGGAAAAAGGAGATGAAATAATGACGGAGCGGCTCCTGACAGCACAGCGGGTCAGTCACGTGTCATCAAGTCATTAAGTTACTTGAGATCCAAGCAGAAAGATACAGAGATAGCTCAAAGATCTGGACACCATTAGCTGCAGCAGCCGCCCTTCTTGGCTCCCTCTTCTTTTTGGTCATCCACGACGATTACGTCTCGGCCTTCATTGATCTGTAGCACAATGTGAAAACAATGGGCATTTTAGTCCATGGGGGGGTTCTCATCTACCGTACGTACATGTACTCACCACCCCCCCCTTTTATTTTACAGAAAAGTAATAACATTCAGCAACCACCCCCTCTCAAAGGAGTAAGCACTCTTGCTGTTGTTGCCGTCACTGCTGCTACTGCTGCTGCATGCGCGTGCTAGCTTTGCGTGCTGCTTGGGTGCTATAGCTAGAGTGTGTGCATGTGTGTGTGTGTGTGTGTGTGTGTGTGTGTGAGCATGTGTGTGCAAGGGTGCTAGAGAGAGTGTGTGTGTGCGCGCACATGTGTGTCTGTGTGTGTGTGCACCTGTGTGAGTTTGTGTGTGTCTGTGCATGTGTGTGTGCGTGTGTGTATATGTGTGTATGAGTTTGTGTGCGCATGTGTGTGCATGTTGTACGCCTGCGCATCCCTGTCAACTTGATTAATTGCATAACCAGAGAATGTCAATGCAGTGCCAACTGTACAATCCTGTGGGGTCAAAACAAGGTTTGCGAGTTCTGCATGGCTGCGAGTCTGTTCTTGCGCTTCTGCATGGCTGCGAGTCCTTGTTCTTGCGCTCCTTTGCCTCTTGCTCAGCCCGGTCCGCTCTTGCCTGCTGCAGGCGGACGGGTCTGGGGGGGAAGGTGCAGGCGGAGCGGGGGAGGCATCCTCTCCGCTCGTCACTTGGAACAATAAATATGTTTCGCTACCGCCCCCCTAAGAACCCGAACTGATCCCCCTAGAAATAAATATATATTTTACCACCTTTGCACGAGTAATCTGTCACCGCCCCCTCCAAAAACAATAATTAGGGGCGGTGATATACTGTATGTACGGTGATTAAAACTCCATGCCCACAGGAACGGCACAAAATCATGCACATAATTCACACGCAAAGCTGTAGGCTTTCCAACTTTCAACACTTTCATGCTAGTGCACAGCCTTTGTGTTATTAGGTGTGTAGTATTGCGGTGGGGTGATTCCCTGCAGTAACTTGCCGCACAAGAAAGCAATTTGATGTCTCAACCACACGAGTCTTGTGGGATGGTTTTACCCAGATAGCCAAGGGGAAGTTATCCGCGAAATTCTTCAATCAAGCCTGCAATGTAAAAAGATATTTTGGTCCTCTATGACCAAATCCCACCCCCACACCTCCACCCCACCTGTACCCACACATGCGGCAATTACATGCTTAATTGAGGGTCAAGACGTTGCTATAACGTGCAGCAGTTTCCGTGGAAGCATGGAGGAATTCTACAATTAAGGTATCGCCACTCAAAATAAGCCGATGGCACGCTAAGGCTCCAGAGCAAACCACAAGCAGAAAGAGCGTGTGCAAAAACGGATGCGCTTACCTCAGCAGGCAAATGCAAGATAATGACATAATGGACATGTTAGATACGAGGCAATGCTTGATGTTTTGTTTAAGCATATGCAACTGCCGGCATTGCTGTTTTGTTCAAGCACGTGCACCTGTTTGTGTTTCGTGTACGAGTGCAGAAACTGCCTGTGCTTTCACGCACCGGTGGCCGGGAGTTGTCCTCTGTGTCTAGGACTTTCTTGCTGACAATGTGGTAGATGTCTGTCAGTATATGCTGGAACGCCTTCTCCACATTGGTAGAGTCCAGAGCGGAAGTCTCTATGAAGGACAGGCCCTCCTTTTCGCAGAATGATTGGGCATCCTCAGTAGACACGCTCCTTAAGTGCTTCAAGTCACTCTTGTTTCCCACGAGGCTAATGACAATGTTGGAATCTGCATGGTCCCGCAGCTCTTTGAGCCACCGCTCCACGTTCTGGAATGTCACTGCAGCGTGCATTTGAAAAGACTGCAGTTTGCATTAAATGTGGCTGCGCAAGAGATTGAAGTTAGCACCAAAAGATTGAGGGGCACGGGGTCGTTCGACCCACGTTTGAACTCCAAGCTTAAAGGACTGAAGTTTGCGTCACAGGGCAGAATGCAAGGGCTCAGCAGCGGGTGAAAGCAAACAAGCACCCGTGAAAATTCAACACCTGTGCCCATACATGTGTAGGTCTTTAACATTGTGCTTGGGGGGCCCAAGGGAAGGCAGTCACGGGTGCACGCACACGATTGTGCATACGTACGCACGTACGGGTGTACGTGCGCATAACACACTCCTCACCTTCTTTGGTAATGTCATACACCAGCAGGGCACCCACAGCTCCTCTGTAGTAAGCACTGGTGATGGCCCGGTACCGTTCTTGTCCTGCCTGGGATGTTCATAGGCCAGGTTGCGAAATTTGTGTTAAACACAGGGGAACAGGTGTGTGTGGAGGGGCAAACATTTTTGGGACCAAAGCTGCGTCCCCTCTCCCCTCCCCGCTTACCGTGTCCCATATCTGAGCCTTGATGGTCTTGCCGTCCACCTGTGGCCAAAAAGGGGAGAATGGGACGGGGTGAAAGGAGGAGCTGCGTGGCGCGGGTTCCTGCTCGTTTGTTCATCGTCCTTGCCGATCCTATTGCCCGCGCACCGCTGCATACGCAAACAAACACTGCGTCGGACCTGGATGCTGCGGGTAGCGAACTCCACGCCAATCGTGGACTTGGACTCCAGGCAGAACTCATTCCTGGTGAACCGGCTCAGCAAGTTGGACTTCCCCACTCCTGAGTCTCCTATCAGCACAACCTTGAACAAGTAGTCATAGCTGCACACACATGCAGGAGGAGTAGGATTGGGGGTGGGTGCACGGGTCTGAGGACAGATGCAAGCACGAAGAAACACATCCACGATCAACGGGTGATGATGCCTCTCAGATGCAGCACATATTTGAACTAGTACAGCATGTTGCGTCCTTACTCGTCGTCCGGCTTGTTCTGCCCCATCTTCTTTTGCTCTTCCACTGCTTCTTTTTGCTTCTTGTTTAATTATTGGAATATTTATATAATCCGAGGCCAAATGGCTATGAGCTGAAATTTTGAATCCTCTACATAAAAATCTGGAAACCCAATTCAATTATTTTAAAGAGTAACCCATCGTTTGCTCCCGGGATATTCCAGCCTTTTGGAGTATTAGCTCGCTGCTGTTCCAGTTCCCGGGTAGAACGTCCCAATCTTTGTACACACCACAATCAGAATCTTGTATAGTTTCCACTGCCCAATTAGCACACGACTTCACAGAGCGCCATTGTTTTCAAGTGCGAGGAAAGTGTGTAGGTGATTGTTACATGTATATGCAGCAGGTTTATTTATACCAGGCGGCATCACCCGTGCCCGCACAGGACAGTAGGCGCTTTTCAGGAGTTATTTTTGTCAGTTTGACGCGTCTTGCTGGGGGGCGTCTGTTGTGTGAGTCCCAGTCCAATATCTACCTCAACATTCTTGAGCCCCAAGTGTCAGGACGCGACCAAGAAAAGCGGGGCACCTGATTGGATCTGTTGTCCGCAATGACGTAGCGATACAGCAATTAGCTTCAATATTACAAGGCAAAGTATAATTTAATAATCAAAGGCAGTGGTAACAGGGGACCTGATGGGGGGGGCTAAGGCAGAGCAGCTGGCTCAAGGATTTGGTGATTAACAACCCTCAGCGCTTTCCACTTTCTGAGTTGCATCAGTTCGAACCAAGCATGCCGTTTATAATTTATAATTCAGTTTGAAGAAGACAATGGCACGATTTGTCCGATCTAAGTTTACTTAACAATAGCCAAGAAGTGGCGGATCTGAGGAGGACCATGGAGAGAGGGGAGAATTTGTGGATCGTGCTCATCCCTTAATCGTAAAAAATGGAACTGTGCAGGCAGTATAAAGCCTGTCCCCGCATTGATCAACGAGACGGAGCCACTTTGGTATCCCCACAGAAGAAGAAGAAACAAAGCGGATCAAGAGGCTTGTCCTGAATTAGGAACTTGATTACAGTTGGTAAATGATACCGGAGAGGGCACGTCTGGTTTGGACAAAATTAGCATTGCCCTTGACCATGTCGTGATTGAAGAAGGCTTACTTTCTTTCACTAAATGCATGCTTAACAATATTGTTTGGGTGGTGTATGCACCTTCTCCTATTTGCACGAAATCTCAGCTCAAGCTGGAAGGCTTTGAAAATGCCGTAAGGGTTACGTTGGTGATCCTTGAAACTGGTGGCGCCCTTGGAAAAAGGTTCAATACTATGTTCAGTAAAATGTACAGTAAAATGTTCAATAAAAGGGCAGGGGTGGGTCCAAGTATGAGAGCAGAGCAGCAACAAACGGCACCATGAATAATCAGGTACATTTTGATACCTGTGTTTGTATTGGTGGGCGCAATTAATCAAGGAAAAACATGAGAACAGAAACGTTACAATAATCTTTTTGGCACGCATGCTGCAAGAAATATGGCACGGGTACATCGAAACCTAGGTAGCATACGGTTCTGGGTTCACCACACTTTGTTAAAACGCGTAAATGCAGTTTGCGCCGGGGGCGCGGTCTTTTCTCCGCAACACATTATATACTGCGGCACCCTTTGTTAACTGCTTTTTGAGTTTAATTAAGGTAAAATGAGGTCAACTCCTTTAATTTAATATAGAAATGAGCGCTCTGTTTGACTTCAGGTCTTTCTTGAGTGTTGTGCTGCTCACCATTTGCACATGCACGTACATCAAACTTATGCGTCCTCAGCTCCTTTCCCACAAGACAGGGTAAGGCTTGCTGGGCTCAGAAATCATCTTTATCTATCAAGAACTCAGCTCCTCCCTTTGCACGCTCACAGGTTCAAGGGGTTGTTTTGGAAGTCAGCAAGGATAGGTAAATCACGGATAACACACACACACACACACACACACACACATACACACACGCACACATACACACACGCACACCCACACACATGCACACACACTCATAAACACACACAAACGCACACATACACACGCACACATACACACTCACGCACACATACACACACGCACACCCACACACATGCACACACACACACTCATAAACACACACACGCGCACACACACTCTCTCCCCCCTTACCCTCCCACCCACTCACACTCCCACATAACACATAACACACACACACACGCACACACACACACACACGCACACGCACACAAGCACACGCACACATAAACACACGCACAAGCCCTTGCTTCCTCTTTACATTACTAGCCCTTTGGGTGCAAGCACCTGTGCACGCACTGACCGGCATTGCCTGCTGTCACTCCATCGTATCAAACCCTTCCTCATCACGCCTGTTGTTCTTCAGGAGAGCGCCTGAGCCCATGGGTGGCTGCAGCCTGCATAGCCATGGGCATCAGCATCTTGTTTTTTTAAAGCTGGGCCTCCTAAAACTGGGCCTCCTTAAAACTGGGCCTCCTAGCTATTGTGATCTAGACGCTTTTCTGGGCAGCTTTCTAGCTTTGTGAAAAGCGTCTTTGAAGTTGATCACAATTATCAGGGCATTGTTGAGATGATGCTCATGGACTTGTAGGTGTGTATGTTTTAGGATGATGGCTTGTGATGATGGTGTGTCAGGGGTTTTATTACAGCTTGGCTTTTTATTGACCTTTTTGGTGGCTGCAACTTCACAAATCTGTTCTTCTCTCTTGCTTCTGTGTTGGTGTTGGGAATATTTAGCGCTTTTAATAAATGAGGTAGAGGTGTTCATAAGAACAGCATGATTGGATTTTGACGGCGTTACACTACTAGTATATCGTGCTTGATGTCTTTTTCAATATTCACCTGAGTACTAATGTTTGTCTTGAGCGATGAACAGACATTGTTGTACTGATGACCTGTCAGACGAAAGTATATCACACACTCCCAGGACCTTGACTATGCTAGGTCTGTGTAGAGTTATGATTGTAAGAAAGGGTTATAATCGTAAAATCCATTTTTCTTCCTCCGAATGGCACACACCGTCCTTGCGAATGACTGACGTAAAAGCAAAAATTCCCATAGGTGGGTGCAATTTGATGGCCAAATCTGGCCCAATTTACAGAATTTAACGGTGAGCCCTAGTGCACTCGGAGGCAAGAACCCAAGACCTCAATTGCGTAAAAATATCGTAATGCAATCCGCACAAGCAGCCTGCTAAGCTAGCCCAAACTTCTTTGTCCGCTACTTTTTGGCGAGTGACGAGCTGCCCCGACTGTTGTGAAGAGAATTTTATAATATATATCGTGTATTTTAAATATGCTGGCCTCCAAGCAATTACTTCGGCCGGTTGGGAGGGCTCCGAGGACATGCATCTCTAGGCCGCATCTTAGCCGGCCGCAAATACGCAGCAGGAGGAATGCTGGAGGTGAGAGCACAGTGTGGCGTTTCTAGACGACCGGACCTGATTTCATCTCATGGTGTGACCTGCACACACAATCATACAAACACACACACACACACACACACACACCCACACATACACACACACGCACACACACACACATACACACACATGCACACACACACACACTCATACACACATGCACACGCACACGCAAGCACATGAATGCAAGCATATGCACTCGCACGCGCGCGCACACACACACACACACACGCACACACACAACACACACACATGCACACACATACTCACACGCACATGCACACACATACTCACACACACATACACACATACATGCACACGCACACGCAAGCACACGAATGCAAGCATATGCACTCACGCACACACACACTCATGCACGCACACACATGCACACACGCACACACACACATACACACACGCAAGCACACAGACATAAGCACTTGCACACCCACACATACGCACACGCACACACACGGTATACGCACACGCACACATGCACTCACACGCACACATACACACGCACACGCATGCGCATACAGACCGCATATGCATACACGCACATGCACACACACATATCCACACACAAATACACACGCATGTGCGCGCACACACGCACGCCCGCTCGTACACACATTCTCATACGCGCACACACGCACACATTACACACACACAAGCATGTATATACACGCTCTCACGCACATGTGCTACCTACTCACGCATGCACACACGCATACACGCACGCGCACACATTACACAATTATCCGCACGTGCAGCAACCATTTACACTACACACACACACACACACACACACACACACACACACACACACACACACACACACACACACACACACACACACACACACACACACACACACACACACACACACACACACAAGCGTGCATAAAAACTCCCATGAATACAACATTGTCTCTTTTGTTCACGCATACGTTTGTGTACACATGCACACAAGTCTTCCCAGCACGCACGCACGCACGCACCACAGTAGCACATGCGCAAACATGCATACAAACAATATACACACTTGGCTACACAGTCTCCTCTCATACACAGTACGCATACACACAGAAACACAAGTATGCAAATAAGTGCATACACTCTAATGTATGTGCGCACATTCACAATCACATCACATAATCACACGCACGTATATAATTGTGTGCACAGTGAAAGTGGAAGCCATTGGCAACCTATTTGGATTTTTAAAGCCCTCTGGAGGTGGTGGACAAAAACGCAAAGAGCTAGTGGAGTCACTGCTTGAAGCGGCCACAGAGAAGAAGCCTGATGAGGATGCCATCTCCAAACTGGTGGGCTGTCACATGCACATAACTGTCTTGTACGCATCCGAAACCGTACGTATCAATAACATTCACTGCGAGGCTTGGCTTTATAGGAGAAAAGCCAGTGGCACCAAAATTTGAAGATAATGGCATTACTGTTTCATGAGGCTGCAAAAATTAGGACAAGATAGGGTGTGATTTGGTATAGCAGTGGATTCTGTAGCAAAATGAACGTGGTGTGGCGTCTATGACATTGCTGCAGCTGTGCGTTTCATAGCCACAAAAAGTAAAATGATATCGCATTGAAATCAGATTAATTTCATGCAGAGTGAGGCTGAAGTGATTTGTGGTCTCCCTGCCAAAGGTGAGTCAAAAGAGTTTAAAAGTCAGATTCTTAACCTGGATCCCTGGACCTTCACCAAAAATGTCCAAAGTTTTTTGTATAACGCTACTGATTTTTATGGCGCCCAAGGATAGCTTCTGGAAACCAACCTCCTGAAGGGAAAATTTCCTGCATACCTGGGCACCTCCCACCAACGATTTGAGTTTGCAGGGACACATATATATGTCTCACTAAGGTTCCAGACCACTTAATTACTTTCTGCATTTGGGCAACAGTGCTGGCTGCAATGGCTGACTTGACCCACAGACCCACGGTTCTTACAATCACAGGTCGAGCAATTAGCACCCTTTGGCGTGAAGAGGCCCGTTCGGAGCAGCTCTCTGTTTGGGGAGTACATGGTAAGGACCGGGGCTCGGACTCTAGCCTGCATCTTCATTACATGTGAACTGTTTGAGTTGTGTGCCAAACAATTGCTGCAGATGTGTCGCACCCGACCATTTACAAAAGACTCCACATTCTGCATCAGCAACAGCCAACCCGCGGGTGCTAGTGAAGCTGTAAACAACTTATATCCTGTAGTTTTTGAAGCCAATCTCAGAATGAAGGAAAAGCGTCTGCTTGTCCTTATAAGATTAGATCAGCATGCCCACCTCTGTTTGTCAACCTGTAATACACCCAACCCTCCCTTTGTCCTCAAGCGTTCTCACAACGCACACACCCCAAGAGGAGGAGCACCCTATGCCCTGCACGTCATAACACATACTTGTAATCGCGTTGCTCCTTCTTTTTGGCCACTGACTCTTGATTGCTGTCCACCCTTGCAGCCCGTGTTCTCCACCAACGCGACAAAGGCCAAGCTGATCTTGCAGCCCGATCTGGTGAGAATTCCCCCTTTGTTAGAGAAAAGAAAAGCACACAGCTAGTGTCGACATTATCTGCATGGATTAAGAAAAGATGTTTTGTGTTCTGCACCATCCAATCCATTTGAATATGTTGACTTTTTGCCGCATGCAATCAGTGCGTATGGCCAGACGTCACAGCTGCTCATGCATCCACATCGTACAGTTTTGAGCTCGTTGATTTGTTTTGAGTGCTTCTCATAGTAGGCAAGAATGTTAAGCTTTCGTTTTGAGTACTTGCATAGAAGCGGTCAGCGCGTGCATGCTTACAAGCTGCTTGCATATAAAGCCGGAAAACTAGAAATAAAGCCTAAAGACTTAGATGATCGTGACAATCGTGTCAGTCCTCCCACGCAAGCACAAGTTGCGGTCATTGTGTCTCCAGGAAACAACAAAGAAAGTTATGCAGGTATATGGGAACCGCTCGTTATAGATCAGGGATTAGGAGCCAAATTGGTGTTGTGCGCTGTAAAACTCCACCACCGTGAAGAGGAAACAAAAATCAATGGGCTAGGTCTGGGGTGCACAGTTGAAATGTTGTGCAGCAGCTCTTTTGCGGATAAGAGTGATGAAGATGCCAAGTAAAATGGAAGGACGGTTGTCATGCCAATACCCCTGCGTGCAATGACAAGTGCCCTGCTCTGACACTGCCTTGTGCTTGATCTCTCTTTGTGCTTGATCTCTCTTTGTGCTTGATCTCTCTTTGTTCTTGATCTCTGTTTGTGCTTTATCTCTCTTTGTGCTTGATCTCTCTTTGTACTTGATCTCTCTTTGTGCTTGATCTCTCTTTGTGCTTGGTCTCTGTTTGTGCTTGATCTCTCTTTGTACTTGGTCTCTGTTTGTGCTTGATCTCTCTTTGTGCTTGATCTCTCTTGTATTTGATCTCTCTTGGACACTGCGCTTATAGCGTTACACAGTTGCAGTGCGCTCTCTGTTTTCTACGACCTCACCTAGTATTAAGGGCATGTACCAATGCTACACCTATTTGTTATGTGCGGTACAGGCCTCTGAGGTTTCTGAGGTCAAACAGTTTGGTTTCATGTCCGGAATTGCCACCCTGTCTGGCGAGCTCAACGACCTGGACGACAGCACTTTTGAGGTGTGTATGCATGTTCTCACGCACGTACACGCAAACAAACACAGAAAGAACGATGCCTAAAGCGCTGCACAGAGTCGCATAAAGGCCACTGCCTCACTGTTTCTGGATCTCTGGCACACCCGAACCAACCAAGGTGAAAAACGGTGCCCAGCCCATTTTAAAAATCTGTCCATCAGCACCCTTACCAGGCACAGCGCTGCAGTTGCTCTCACAAAGGTTAAGTTTAGTGCATTACTCCCTTGTTCGACTTTGCTATGGCCAAACTGCGTGATTTCCCTGCCAGGAACAAAGCCAATAAGGGGGTTGTTGGGAGTGACATGCATGTGCACTCTTCAAACACACATTACGCATATACCCCACACCCCGGCCCTACCTTGTGGATTGTAACGGACACTACACAATATTACTTTGGCAGTCTGTGCTTTAAAAGATTCTTGATGGAAGAATGTGTATGCACATGTGTGCATTATTGCTCTTGTAGTTTCTTGTCTTACTCATGCGTGCCTGGTGTACTATCATCACCGCCCTCTCCTTTCTTCCCTGCAACGTTAAAACCGACAGTTATGAGCACTCTGTCTGGCATTTTCTTTGGATCTTGCGAGAACCTGGTCGGTCTAATTCTTGGATTCTGTTGGAATGATTTCGCCAGAGTGGATTGGAAGTCCATGTGCGCTTGCAGGAAGGCAGGAGAAGGGGAAAAAGCACCCTGCCTAGCTTGCCATTCTTTTATATGGTTTCCTGTTTCCTCTGTCCGTGTAGTTTTTATTTCCCCTCTTTTTTCCTTTCACTGCACCTCGCCTAGCTCTCCATCCTTGTATTGATTCCATTGCATGACAAAGGTCCACCGTGCAATGCAGACTACCTTGTGCCAAGAAACTCGTGTGTTTTGTGGCTTGCCATGCACACATGTGTGCACCAGGATTTTTGTGTGTGTGCTTATGTTGCTCCTTGATGTGTCACCGACCACACCTTGGGCAAGATCCTTTGCCACTGCGGGACCCGTCTCTTTTCTGACCAGCCTGTATCTTTTCTGACCGGCCAGACGCTCGTCACCCCAACGGCAAGACAAGCCATGTGATGGCCATTCAGTGGTATGCCATTTACAAAAGTACAGAAAGAGGGCCCCGCTGTTCATCTTGCCTTACCTTTAGCTTGCAGCTTTAATTGATCAAGGGGTAGGTAATAGGCGAGCAGAGCGGCGGCAACAGCTCCATTTTTGACTCCGCTCCTCAAGATGTGCATCACCTTAACGATGGTTCACTAAAGCCTTCTTTCTTCTCCTGCCTTTCCCACAGATTGAGTTCACAAAGGAAGACATCAAAGGCGGGCTAGGAGGCTCAAAGAAGGTGGACATGCCTCGCAAGTTTTCAATCGTGTACCTTGACTCCGAGATCCTTGTCACCCAGCAAGAAAAAGCGGTGGGTGTTTTACTCTTCCTTTGAGCAGCAAAAAGCAGAAAGATTGATAAGCATTTGCTTCCTGGCAGAGTCTGTGCCTCCCACACTTTGCTTCCTCTTGTGAGCTTTGCTTTCTCGATCTCTCTAGCGGTATGTGATGTAATGCATAGTGCTTAAAATGCATGAATTACTGTGCTGCCAACTTTGTGGCAGTCAATAATTTTAAGTCTGTAGGACAGAAACCCCATTTAGACTGCATTAACGCACCTAGAAACAAGTATGTAAGTGCTTTCTTATTCCAAAGTGTTGTAATATCTGTGTCATACTCACACGCTCATACACAACGCGCGCGCGCACACACACACACACACACACACATACACACACACAACACACACACACACACCAACAAACATGTGTGCACTCACAGGGAGCTAATGCTGAAGATGTTGTCATTTACAGCAAAGTCCAGGTAAAGTCCAGCAAAGTCCATAGGTTACCAAAGTCAAAGCTTGGAGGATTAGATGAAAACTTTTTGGGGGGATTCCTTGGCCAATACCCAAGTGCGTGTATGAACACAGAACATTCAATTGCTATATATAATTCTTAATTACTGTGAAGGCAGGGCGCATGCTAATTGCACCCAGACCTTCATGTGCACATCCTCAGCAATCAGATGTACACACACTTATACGTATATTATGGTTATTTGCTGTGCTTGTCCAATTGACACAGGACAAAGAGTCGAGGGACTAAGGCTGCACCGGCATTCACCATCAGCTGACGCGCACATTCCATCACATGCACACACGTTGCACTCACAATCCTTGCAGGATGGGGAGGACGACGAGGAGGCTGCCCCCAGCACCGGCAGCAAGAAGAGCGGCACTGGCACCTTCTTCTTTGGGGGAGCAGGCCCTAAGGAAGGCACCGCCACCATGACTGAGCGCACTGTGAAGCGCAAGATGGCTGAGGAGGAGGGCGCACGGGGCAGCACCAGGTGAGAGTGCACAGGGTGTTGCTCTGCACTGGACACTATGTAGATGGGCGCAAGTGCATCAGGAAAACCTTGGTAGATGCTGCTGATCTTGCTTGCTGTTCTGTATATTACGCCAAAGTGGCTGTTCCTGTATTTGACAGCGAAGATGGTTGAGGAGGAGGGTGCGTGGGGCAGCACCAGTTGGGAGAGCACAGGGTGCTGCTCTGCACTGAACGCCTCTGCATATTACACAAGATGACTGTTCCTGTATTTGTATTTGACATCAAAATGGCGAGGCAGAGGGCGCATAGGGCAGCTCCAAGGGAAGGTACATATGGGTATGCAATGAACGCTACTACTGCATCTGACACTAAAATGGCTGATCCTCTGTCGAACAGCACAACACAAAAGGTTGAGGAGGAGGGCGCACAGTATAGCACCAAGTGAGGGCGTATGTGAGGCATCGTGGTACTTGAATCACTGTTGCTGTGGTGGCGTTCTCTTGCCGTGTACTGAGGGTGGCTATGTCGAACAGCAACCATGGCTGATGTGGCATGTACACGGGGCAGCAACATGTGAGGTCATTGATCATAGAGTACCCTGACAAGTAAGCGCTGTTAGTGCGTTCTGGCTGCTAGAAGGATGTGCTTGTATATACTGGTAAATTGCATTAAAGCTGCTGCAAATTCCTCTTTGTCCAACAGCCCTGACAAAGACGAACACACAGGATCAACAACAGCACAGGTGAGCGCACACACACACACACAAGCGCACCCACAGATACACATATGACACAAATGCACGCACATAAACATGCACATAAACATGCACAATTACACACATACACCAGGGTGCGTCCGGGCACCACCAGTTCCAAGGCCCCTGCCAGCGCACGTGAGCAACTGGAGCAGCTAGCAGCGGAGCTCAAGGACAGGCAGAACCAGACCAGGGATTTGACCAAGGATATTAAGTGAGCGTATGTGTATCGTGCGTTTGTGCGTATGATTGTTCCCTGTGAAGAACCCGAATGATCTGCCCGAGGAAATCCTCAGCGTGGAGCCCGCATAATCTGTCCCATATAGGTCATAGAGTGACTCAGACTTGCACCCCAATGCTTTCTATGCTTTAGAGTTGCAGCCTTGCAAATTGTTTCTGTGATACATAAGGTATACTGCTCTTGCTTGTTTTTTACATGTCACATGTCGCTCTTTCCCACGGCGCACTCCGCAGGGAAGTTGAGCGCCGCAATGCGACAATTCTGCGCAGCGCCGCCGCTGCCAATGCCGAAGTGGCCAGTGCTGCAAAAAAAGTGCAGACAGCGCAGGAGCAAGTGAAGGATGCCACGCAGGGACGTGTTCAGGCGGAGCAGGTACTGCTTAATGAGTAGCCTATTTGAAAATCTGCAAACAGCATGCTCGGATGAAAAGATCACTTCTGGGATGCTGCATGAACAGTGACAGCAAGGCTTGCGCTGGGGGGGCGTCTTTCTTAATATTAGCTGAATGCAGATGAAGGCCAGTGCTCGTGTTTGTTTTAGCTGAATGCAGGTGTAGGCTAGTGCCCATGTTTGCATAAGCTAAGTGACAGGCGGGGGGAGAGATGCATGTGACTCTGAGGAAAGGATGTCTTGGCCTGTTAAAATACCATGCTGTTAATCAACGCTCGCTTTGCGTGCCAAGCTGCGAGTCGTTGTACGCGAGCGGTAAAAGGATTACTCGCTGTCCCCCTAACTGTGCCTTGATTCGAACTAGTGTAGCCTAAGTTGCCAAGGTTTCTGTTTTTACCAAACCACACGTGTACCTTCCACTTAAGGCTGCTATCCTTGTCAGAGGGCACCCGTCATGTGCAACCTCTTCCCACAGCCACATTGGCAGTGTCATCTTTATCAGCACTCTTTCCACTCGTCGTTTCTTTCTTTCCCCCCGTTTTGCATGGGGTGACCTCAACCCTATGGAGGGCACAAGCATGCATGTTGCAAGGGCTTTAATATATGTCCAAGGCCTGCTTACTAACGTTCCATAACCCGTTTGACAATGCAGCATGGAATTGGACTGAGTTGAGCCCTTAACTTCCACAAACTGTGTTGCAGGGACTGAAGAGCATCCAGGCTGAAATAGCACAGGCACGAGCAAAGCTCAAGTAAAGAACAAGCGCATGCTGAAGCAAGCATAAGGGGGCTCCTGGTTGGACAGTAGGGCAGCGCAGGATATTTTTGCCGCGTGTTATAGATGCTTAACAAGCAAGACAAGGAGGTTCGTATATATTTCTCATGACTGGTTAGCATGCGTTACCATCCTCTGTCTTACCTAGCTGTTTTTTCCTAAATAACTAGGGAAGTGGGCCTCTCCTTCTTGGTAATGCTCTTTACAAGGTTTACAATGCTCTTTACAAACAGTGGAGGCGTAGCAACTCTCCAATGCAGTGCTACTCGGTAGCAGCTGGCAGCCTATCAAAAGCTGTTGATTGGTTGCTCTAACAGCTTTCAAACGATTAGTAGTGGAAATTGAGCCATGCAAGTGGAAGGGGAACCCTACAAGAAGACACCCTTCCCCTCTCCTTTTTCTGATCTTTATGGAGCCTCTCCGAGAGCCGGTGGCTTCATGTAGGAGGAAGAGGGTATGAACACGGCTGTAAGAGGTAAGTAATGCCAAGGTGTATGCACGGCCGGTTGGCATGGACGAACATGGCTGTACTTATAAGGACATGCAAGTTGCTCCGTTGGAATGTAGTAGACCGCTACCAGCCTTACTACTTACCAGGCTTACTACTCGGTTACCAATTCCTGGCTTACTGGTAACCACCGTAAAGTAAGCGGTGGTAAGCGGTGATTACCAGTAAGCCATGGTAACCGAGGTTGGTAAGCGGACAATTATGTGGTTACTGAAGGCGCTTACCATGGCTTCCCAGTAACCACCGCTTACTGATCACTTACTAGTAAGCAGAGGTAGTTAGCCAGGGTTTGACATTAATGTGCGCTTACTGAAATGCTTACTGGTAAGCCAGACTAGTATGCCTCGGTTACTACATAGCTTACTTGTAACCGAAGCAATAAGCCATTGAATATGCTGGCTTACAAGTAAGCCACACTGGTAAGCCATATTTGGCCAAGATCTGTGCTTACTGAACCGCTTACTGGTAAGCCAAACTAGTAAGCCTCGTTTACTACGTAGCTTACTGGTAACTGAAGCAGTAATAAGCCATGAATACGCTGGCTTGCTAGTAAGCCAGCCACACTGGTAACTTAAGCAAGCTATGTTTCGGCAAGATCTGTGCTTACTGGTAAGCCAGACTAGTAAGCCTCGGTTACTAGGTACATAGCTTACTGGTAACTGAAGCAGTAAGCCATGAAATATGCTGGCTTACTGGTAGGCTTACTAGTAAGCCACGCTGGTAAGCCATGTTTGGGCAAGATCTGTGCTTACTGAACCGCTTACTGGTAAGCCAGACTACCGTACAGAGATGTACCAAAAAAATTATTGGTTTTGCAATTCCGCACCCAACCCGCACCCCTTTCACTAATTAATTTTATCCTATCCGCACAAATACGCAAGGCCAAACAACCCCTGATGTGGCCCCAGACCTAACCATTCCTTCATTACAT
>Ga0307963_1001786_pt1 | contig 16702 bp, 19 predicted proteins | sample OrgLakmetagen594_FD_201829 | JGI IMG/M metagenome (GOLD analysis project Ga0307963, IMG submission 201829) | Saline water microbial communities from Organic Lake, Antarctica - #594 | ecosystem: Environmental > Aquatic > Non-marine Saline and Alkaline > Saline | place: Antarctica: Organic Lake...
TTTTTTGACTTTTTTGAATAGCTGGTGGTTGAAGGCCTTGCACTATGAACCCTCTCACTCAGGTCAGTCAGGCAGAGAAGGCCACTCTCACACACACACACACACACACACACACACACACACACAACACACGCACGCACGCACACACGCATACACACACACACGAACACACACACACAAACACACTCACACGCACACACACACACTACACACACACACACACACACACAAAACACGCACACACACACACACACACTCGCACGCACACGCATACACCCATATATTTACACACACCCCAAACACACAATCACACTCACACGCACACACACAATGACAAGAACACACACAAAGACAAGCACACACACATACACACATGCACACACACAAACAGGGCGTACATAGAGACCACCGTTCCACTGCTGCAAGCGGAGAACCCACAGATGAATTTGAGTTGTACTGGAGTGGGCAGCCCAGCCACCCATCCACACCTCTTCGCCTCGTACCGTGAGTGCATGCATGTAATTGCACACAACAGGATGCGCGCACACACAATACACACGCACACAAACACACAAAGACGCATACACACACACATACGCACATGCACGCACGCACACAAGTTCACACACGCACATACACAAGCATATGCACACATGCACGCATGCATGCAAGCAGGCACACGCACACAACACGCACACGCACACGACACGCATTTGATAACATATCATATATGCACATATATGCACACATATGCACATATCATATATGCACATATATACACACATGCATGCATGCAAGCAGGCACACGCACACAGCACGCACGCACACGCATTTGAAAACATAACGCATGAGTTTACTCAGTACGCAACCCCAACGTTGGACTCAAAGCAGTTCTCAACACATTCCACTATTCAGGCAACGGACGGCGGAAATCTGTCTGTGTCAAGAATTACCAGCCCGCACAAATCCACACTGCTATCAACTGGCTGAAGGACTCGCACGGCCGAGGGCAGGTAGGCTTTTCTGCAACCTACACACAAGCATACGATTCGGAAGATCCTCCCGTTGGCAATGGTATTAAGGAACACTCCTTGTATGATAAAGCTTGAAATAGCTTTAACAGCATATCATCTTTCCTTCTGGTTTCTGTTGGACCTCTCTCACTAAGCAATTTTGGTCTACTGGTAAAGGAGGTTTTACGGTGCTCGGTGCCATAGTGGTTTTCTGCTCTTTTATCTTTAATCAATATGGGAGTAATTTTCACTGCCTGCGTAGTTTTACTTTTCTGAAAAGCATGTGCCGTTGCTACTCCCCCGTGACGTCCCTGACTCCAGATATTAACGGTGATACTGATTTCTCGGCGCCCTGTCAATATCACATATAAGTGTGCATGTGGTTCAAATTATTTCTGAAGCTTGAGCAACTGACAAACATCACATGGTGAAGTTCGTAGATACATGCTGTTATTACTCCGTGCGTGGGGGCAAACGTCGTCGCATATTAAGGAGACATGGAATACATGTCATAATGCCGTGCGCAGAAGGGGCGCACTACAGGCCTAAGAATATATGCGTAGTACATACTTGTTTTGCATACTCACATACCCACACTCTCACTCTCATTCGCATGCATGATGCATGCATACGGAAGGGGGTTTGTAACAAGCGTTATGGTGATTCTCTTCCACACACACACATCCACTCGTATGCATGTGGAAGGGGGGCACTACAAACTTACAAGCGCTACAAACCTACAAGTACATGCGTGTGTGCGCGCGGAAGGGGAATACAGCACATGTTATATTGTATAATATACACATGCATTTTAACCGTACACAACTGTTGCACCTTCACTCCCGTGCACAGCAAGACAAGGTCATTGGAAAACGTCACCTGTCTCGCAACCCCAGCATCCAAGGGATGTGGTCCCCCAGCAGTTTCCCAGAGCTCGTGATAGAGGCAAATGCTGCAAGGCTAAAGGCGCAGAGAAATGAATGAGCGACCGCTTCGCCCGTCAGGGGGAGCCCTGACGAGGCTGTGTACATGTGTGGTTGACTGTGGGAGTGGTAAAAAATAAGTGTGATGCAGCCGATAGATGGTGGTGGATATTGAGTGATGGTGGATGGTGATAGATGATGGTGGATGGTGGTGGTTATGGTGATAACAATAGGTGTGATGTAGGCGATAGATGGTGGTGGATGGTGGTGGTTATGGTGATAAAATTAGGTGTGATGTAGCCGATGGATTAGCCGATGGATGTAGCCGATGGTTGACTGGGAGTGGTAAAAATAGGTGTGATGTAGCCGAGGATGGTTGGGAGAATAGACCCCGCCGACAGCAATGCAACACAGCTAGCACAATAAGGGTAAGGGCCCTGATGCTTGGAGGTAGCGGTGGTCACCCGCTCCTTAATCGATACCAGAAGTGTGGCTACCCCTTGCGTGCATCCTTTCCTAGTTCAAGCCAGTGGTGCTGATACTACCTGCGTGCACTGTCTTGTCTTTCCTCTTACATACACTTCCTCTTCTGTGATGAGGCCATTCAATTGGGCAGAGGTTACGCAGCGTGCACTCCTCTCGACCCTGGAAAAATGCCTCATGCTATCGTGTGTCATTGTGCCGCGTCCTCTTGTTCGTGTGTGTGTTTGTTCTCCTCTCCTCCTCAAAATTGAGAGGAGTACTCAGCGGTGCTGCCTTGCTTCAATGCACACATTGCTACAGTTTTAACCTGGTGTTACGTGTTTTATCTTGCACTTTCGACAAGTAGCTGCAGGGCAGATTCGGCAATTGTTTGAAGCTTGTTTGTAATTTGTCGGGTTAATTGAGCTATAACCTCCCACTTACCCAAACAGTTATCTAAAATGGCTTTCTGCTTGCACCACTGACTAGGTTTACAAAACCCAAACAGTTATCTAAACTGGCTTTCTGCTTGCACCACTTACTAGGTTTGCAAGGTTAACAAGAAAAAAGGCCTGTAGTCAAGAAGTGCGACTGCTGATAATAAGCAATTTGTTTATGAAGGAAAAATTAAAGTTATTGTTTTGGTTTAAACGGCACCACAAGCTAGGCAGCAGCAAATGGCTCAGCTGGTTCCAAATGCTTAAATAGGGGATTCAGTTGAAAGGAGGTTTAATGAGATTCAGCTGAAAGGAGGTTCAAGCAGGTGATTGTGTAGACGCTGGAAAAGGTAAGGTAAGGTTACATCGCTGTCGTTTAGACGCTGGAAAAGCTTCAAAAGTTTGCCTATTAAGCTATGGGTCTACTACTTGTTTGCTTATTAGACATCCTATTACTTATTAGACATCTTATTACTATGGGTTTGTTATTTTTAGACATCCTATTACTATGGGGTTGTGACTATTGGACATCCTATTACTTGTTAGACATCCTATACTATGGGTTTGTCAATTAAGCTATGGACCTACTACCTGTTTACCTATTGCACACCCCCTTCCCTTTTCATTCCTCGAAAAGATGTGTGCTGCAAGTTTGTTTTTTTGCCATTGGATGCTTTGGACACAAAAGCCAGTACTGAGCGACGCACTTAACTCAAGCGCTGGTTAGTAGGTAAATGCGCACTGCTGTGGCACACAAGTCATGGAGAAGAATATGGAGTGAGAATTGCTGCGCCTCCTTCATTGCTGCTTAGGAAAGAACACGGATACACATAGCTAGTATGATATGTAGCACTGCCGGCATGGATTAGTGGGAAAGGATGTTTTGTGTTCTGCACCACCCAAATGCAGAGATACACAACACTGCTTCTCTAAGCTCTTGCTGCTTTGTGCTGCCGACCTTGTCGTGTATATAAATGAATGTTTGTGCTTGCTGTTGAGGTTGGCAGGATTCTGGTGCCTATTACTTGCTTCTTATCTTAGATGCATCTTGCCGTTGTTTTGCTAGTCTCTTATTCTTGCTCTTGCTTACCTCCACTGATCAGTGCGTGTGTCTATAAACATCATGATCTGTGTGTCTATATCATGATCTGTGTGTCTATAAATAGCGGGCCTTGGTCAATCTTTAGCCTGGCCATCTTTAGCGGGCCTGGCAAAGATTACAGAATGGAGATCACGTGGATCTCAGACAGATCACAAGCAAACCAGGCTTAAGCTTGCACCATGACTTGTCGTGTCAGGCAACTTTCTTATCGCATTCCGCGTTCTTTATTCCCTCCTCTTCTTTTACACCATGCTTTTTGGCAGTAGGTCGGGAGGTGTTTAAAATTCTGTCTATTGTGTTACAAGGGTTTCACATACAACTCTTGTCCGAGTTGATTTATAATCTTAAACGCCATGGCATTACTGAGGTCCACGTGCCTGAAACAAACTGCCTGTGCTGTGGCACATTACACTGCAACAAACAGATGTTTGGCAAAAAAAACGTCAGTTATAGCTTCCACTACCTGGTACACAAAAAATCATGCACTGTTATGTACGTGTTGCATTTGCGCGCAAATAGTACAAACTAAACTTGAGCATCAACGGCGAAAAGCTGAACTGAAAGGTAATGAGAAGCAAGGGCAGCAAAAAGTGGAAGGCATGCCTTGAAAAACACAAATAAGCAAACTGCAACACAAAGAAAGTTAAGCAGAAGCAGCACCAATTATTGGCAATTATGAATATGAGCAGCCAGGCAAACGTTCGTTGGAACTAATATATCATATAAGAGACGTATCTTCCAAAAATACAAGTTAGAAGCGAACCTGCTTGTGAATCGGAGATGGGTAAAATCAAATGGCGCAAACATGTTTTTAGCATGCCTAGGTATACAATTAATGGACAAGGACTCGCAATTACAAAAAGAGCACGGCATAACTCTACTATTAAGCGCATCCTGAATAAATTGCTATTAGGTGCGTTCAAATTAGAACTGCTACTAGCAGTATCATGCGCAGATAGAACGGCACGGGGCTGCAAATTCAAATTGTAAGTACCAAACCCCTTCCTGGACTCTATGTTCTCGCGCGCTCCTGCTTATTATACTGAAACAACTGACTGGGTTAAGACGTCAATCGGCGTACTCCTGCAAGGCTTTGATGAGCAGATCTGCAAAGCAGAAATGAAGCACCACGTGTTTAAAAGGCTTTGGTCAACAAATCTGCAAAGCACAAAAGGGGAATTGGTGGCCGACAAGGTGATCAAGCTTGGTAGCAACCAATACAGGTGATCAGGCTTGGTAGCGACTAATACAGGTGATCAAGCTTGGTAGCGACCAATACAAGCTTGGTAGCGACCAATACAGGTGATCAGGCTTGGTAGCGACCAATACAAGTGATGAAGCTTAACAGCGACCAATACAAGCTTGGTAGCGACCAATACAGGTAATTAAGCTTGGTAGCGACCAATACAAGCTTGGTAGCGACCAATACAGGTGATCAAGCTTGGTAGCGATCAATTCAAGCTTGGTAGCAACCAATACAGGTGATCAAGCTTGACAGCGATCAATACAAGCTCGGTAGCGATTAATACAGCCTACATCAAGAACGATGCCGCTTAAAAAAAGGAGCGCCTTCCCTTTTATTAAGATGCTTGCGTAGTTCAGCGAACTTGCCTGCCTTAAGATATTTTAGGCATTGTATTTACAAGTCGCTTTATATATTATTACAAGCCACTTTATTACAAGTCCCTTAAAGCCATTTAGATGACCTTATAATGACACCTTCTGCTTACCAATCAGGTGAAACCTGGTAATGCTGAACGTACAATGCACTGCCACCCTCTGAAGCAAAATCTAAGTGCAATCATTGGTGTGCATGTCACTAGTAAAATGATGATCAATGATCAAACAAGCTCGAGCTTCACCAAAACAAATGCCCACCCCCTCAAGGTTGCAAGCTTAAATGTCGAATCTTTTAATACTGCACCTCGACATGTCTTCCTCAAACCTGTGCTTTGCCTCGTCAGCATGTCTTACTCAACCTGCCTCTCACACACCTATTTATGACCCTACCTTCCTGCGCCTGAGAAGCCTCTCCAGGTTCTAGTGGCGTTGCGTCTGTGTGTAGGATGTAAAAAAACGTGGTATGCAAGTGATGCATGCTTGCTGACATGTGTGCACGTGTGCACGCAAGCATCCATATTTCCGCTAAGCTACTTGGCATTGCCCGAGCTTGATAAGTGTGATTTATTTTGTGTGTGTGTGTGTGTGTGTGTGTGTGTGTGTGTGTGTGTGTGTGTGCGTGTGTGTGCGTGTGTGTGCGTGTGTGTGTGTGTGTGTGTGCGTGTGTGTGTGTGTGTGCGTGTGTGTGTGTGTGTGTGTGTCTGTGTGTGTGTGTTATATAAGATGGTCAAAAACAAAATAAGAGGCCCTCAGTCTCTCCAGCAATGCAAAAGCCTTGGGCACTTTGTGTCCTATGGTTCCAAAGCGGCGTAGGCGGGTTATTTGGAGTGGCAGGGCCAAATTTTAGGGGGGCTGGAAGCAGTATCACCAGCCACCAGCAGAGCCAACAACCCTGGGCTGATTCATAATGAATGTTATGATAGCACAAAATTAGATTAATGAAGGGGGGTGGGTCCCTCGTAGTGGCAGGGGGCAACTGGGAAAGACTGGGAGCAGCCCAGCAGCACCGCCAGACACCAGCAGAGCCACCGATCTGAGACAGCTCCGACCTAAATATCTCAACATGTTCCAGCACGAAGCACAAAATTAGATTAATGAAGGGGGGTGGGTCCCTCGTAGTGGCAGGGGGCAACTGGGAAAGACTGGGAGCAGCCCAGCAGCACCGCCAGACACCAGCAGAGCCACCGATCTGAGACAGCTCCGACCTAAATATCTCAACATGTTCCAGCACGACACCATCTCATTGGAATTTAGTACTGTGAGAGCACAATACCCTAGAGCCAGCTGAGTGCTGCAAGTAGCAGCACAGATGCGCCGTGTCGATCTGTTTGAGTGCACAGATAATAGAGCATATGTCGCGTGTGCAGCAAACGCATCCCTCTACCACGTACACATACCTGAGTATACATACCTGAGTACACATACCTGAGTATACATACCTGTGTACGCATCCCTCTACCATGTACACATACCTGAGTACACATACCTGAGTACACATACCTGAGTACACATACCTGAGTACACATACCTGAGTACACATACGTGAGTACACATACCTGAGTACGCATCCCTCTACCATGTACGCAAACCTGAGTACACATACCTGAGTACACATACCTGAGTACGCATCCCTCTACCATGTACACATACCTGAGTACACATACCTGAGTTGCCCTTCCCTTTCCTCCCGCTCTCTGCTGCCACTGCCACTGCTGCTGCCGCTGCTGCTTTGCTAGCTGCCTCCCCCTCTGCTTCTATGATTGCTGACAAATCTTGCGCCGAGGCTGCAACATCTGCACACAGCATAAGGGTTTCCAGACTATCAGAAGAATACAGTTCATAAACTATTGCAAGCACACTTTGTCGCAACATGCTGCTTTCAACCGCACTTCATTTCCCAGTTCAAGTTTAGCTATTTATCTAAATATAACCATGACCCCACGGTTTGTAACATAACTTTCCCAAAGAACACAGCCAGATGGCACGCTACTTAAAACAATCGCATTATCTAGCTGCAAGGCCACAGGACAAGGCCTACTGAATCATGAAATCATATTTGATCGAATATTTACCTGCAGCAAGGCCGCCAGCCGTGGCTATATCCCCTTCAGGCACAACAGCCCTTGCAGCACTAGCCACGGCAGGTGACGGAGCTTCTGACTCTTCCTCTGTCACTTCCCCTGCCAAGCAGTCAGTGATTGGAAGGTGATTGGGCACAGATCAGTTGCAGTTATGTAACTAGATGCGGTTATGTAACTAGATGCAGTTATGTGTAACTAGATGCAGTTATGAAACTAGAAGCGGTTATGTAACTAGATGCAGTTATGTGTAACTAGATGCAGTTATGTAACTAGATGCGGTTACGTAATTAGATGCAGTTATGAAACTAGATGCAGTTATGTGTAACTAGATGCGGTTATGTAACTAGATGCGGTTATGTAACTAGATGCGGTTACGTAACTAGATGCAGTTATGTAACTAGATGCAGTTATGTAACTAGATGCAGTTATGTGTAACTAGATGCAGTTATGAAACTAGATGCGGTTATGTAACTAGATGCAGTTATGTGTGACTAGATGCAGTTATGTGTAACTAGATGCAGTTATGTAACTAGATGCGGTTACGTAATTAGATGCAGTTATGTAACTAGATGCAGTTATGTAACTAGATGCAGTTATGTGTAACTAGATGCAGTTATGTAAATAGATGCTGCAGGTGAAGGTCTGTTGCGTCTTTGCCGAGCAACAACAAAGAGGTTCTATCAATGAGCAAGCTCTCTCTGTTTGTGTGTGTGTGTCCTTGTTTTTCTCTATGAAGACAACTAGTAGCTCAGCGACACTTTTCTCGATTTCTAATGCTCTTTTGGAATTTAAGGATGTTAAGGCAGTCACTGTGTGCCCTTCATTTGTCAACAGCGAGCCCAGACAAAGCAACACCCTGTCCATCCCACAATGTACTCAACGATCTGGACAGGGATGACAAGGAAAACCCTGTGGAAATCCCTGTTTCCCTTTCACATATTTTCATATTTTACTTATGATTATTCATCTTATAATACACACGCATCACTCTCTTTGGCACTCATTCTAGCCCTTGTTATCTAAGCACCTTATGATACACACGCACCACTCTCTTTGGCACTCATTCTAGCCCTTATTATGATTATTCATCTTATGATACACACACATAACCCTCTTTGGCACTCATTCTAGCCCTTTTTATCTAAGCATTTTACAAACACCGATGCTAATGACAAAGTGTGCATGCATCTTCCCCTTCTAGAGTTTTCGCCATTGCCGCCGTAAATGCTACAATTGTAATACAGACCAGCACTGGCAACCCATCCCGCCTGCCTTCAACAGCCCCACTGCATCCAACCCACTGCAATGATCACTAGCGTGATTTAATTGCTGCTGTATATGTCACAAATTAGATACACCCACAGCACACGCACGCACGCACACACACACCACACAAACACAAGCACCTGCTACTCCCCCACCACAACCACTGCACTAAACCCACTGCAACGACAACTGTCGTGATTGCTACCGTTGACGTCACAAATTGAATACACGCGCAGCAATCACGCACACCTGCTGCCTTCCCTACCCCCACGGCTGCTGCCGTGACAGCTGCTGTCACCGTTGCTGCAGCAGGAGCTGCCGCCGCAGCAGGAATCTCAGGAGCAGTGTCTGTAGTGATAGACTGTAGCACGACGCTTGCTTCAGAGGGGGTAGGAGACTCTTCCAGCTCGGATGGTAGATCGGGTAGGGGGTTGGGGTTGGGGAGGGTGGGGGGTTCGTGGGAGGCGGTAAGTCCGAAGTCCAAGTGACGGGCTGCCATTGATGGCTGCTGTCTGTTGTCCTCCGTGCTGTTGCTGCCAGTGTCTGCGGTGAGAGGTTGGGAAAGGTGTGATTGGAAAGGTTTGATGGGAGAGGGGTGTGGAGATGGGGGAAGTTGGGAGAGGTGTGATGGGAGAGGTGTGATGGGAGAGAGGTGCGATGGGAGAGAGGTGTGATGGGAGAGAGGTGTAACGGGAGAGAGGTGTGACGGGAGAGAGGTGTCATGGTGTGTGAGGTGGAAAGGTAAGATGGTGCGTTGGGAGAGAGGTGTGTTAATGCATTGGGAGAAGTGTGATGGTGCGTTGGGAGAGAGGTGTGTTAGTGCATTGGGAGAAATGTGATGGTGCGTAAAGTGGAGAGAGCTGTGTAGCAAGGAGGCAAAATCATGCGTGCGCTGGAATGTTGCGCCACTTTGCGACAGAAGGAAAGCCATCAAGCAAATGCTTTGCATAAATAGGTCCTCACAAAGCACAGCATCTGTTGTACGAGTACGTTGTGTGGTTGTTTTAGCTGTACACCTCGCTCTCTCAAGGCTTCCTTGATTGTCTCTCTCTCTCTCTCTCTCTCTCTCTCTCTCTCTCTCTTTCTCTCTCCCCCTCTCTCTCCCCCTCTCTCTCCCTCTCTCTTTTCTTACTTTAACATGTGAAACCTCCAACATCTTCTTGCTCCACAATGTGAAACCTCCAAGCAGCGCTGCTTGTGCCTGTTCAAGATGAACAGCAACCCTTCCTGCACACCTGCCATGATGCCCAAGGACTGGCTACTGTGCTGCCAGGGCGAGCTAGAAAAGGAGGAAGAAGGGACGACTCCAGACAACGTTGGAGTGCCCCCCGCGCTAGCAACCAGGCGCCTGCTAATTGGCTGACCGTCATAGGAGGGAGATAATGGAGTGTGTCCGAGGCTGGCTGCCATCCTCTGGCGCTGGAAGGAGCCTGCTGCCCGAGTGGCCTGTACATGCAATTCCACAGGAGCATCGTGTAGCTGCAACTGTATCTGTTTATGCAAATATATGTGCAAGTGTACATGCAAGTCCGTAGGGGCACCATATATAATACAAACTAGCTGCAATACGTGGCTTGCTTTTGGTGGTGAGGGGCTATGAAGTGCGTGCAGAATCCTACTACCTAAATCGTTTGTGCTGGGTATTAGCATCACTGTAACTGACAGCCACTGACAGCCACTGACAGCCATATGGATAGCCACACTGACAATCACACTGACGGTCACACTGAAAGCCACACTAGTCATTAAGTGTGGCTAGCAAGTGAGCCATGCAACATTTACTGCAGATCTGCTGACCATGCTTTTAGTTATATAGACCTTCCGGAAAGTAGTTGCATGGTCTTAAAAGTTGGATGGTGGGTTCATGAATTTGTCACCCTCTGACCATCGTATAGAAGTTTGTCCCTTTGATTTTACGCATTCTCTGTCACTGCCACACACAAACGCGTTATAGACAAGGGAAAGGGCAAGAAACATCTGATGCAGTTATTTAAACCCTTTCCTTTCCAGCACGCATAGGGCTGGCCAGAACCATACATGAACATACATGTATATCATATAAAATCCAGTACTGTTAGCATGGGAATTGGGAATTCACACATGTACGAGCATATACGTAGGGTTGGCCAGAACCGTACATTTACTGCCATATGTGTCCAAAATTTCATGTAACCCCTGCCAAACATACCGTAACTATGTACACCGTATGTATATGGTTCTGACCAACCCTACATGTACGGTGGGCGTATACGGTTTTGGAAAACTCTGTATATACATACGTGGAAATAAATGCAGTCCTCCCTTTGACTCCTCGCCTTCCAATATGCATGATATAGCACCAGCCAATGTTTTGCTCCCTCTGTCTCCGCGTCAACCATGCCAGGTAAATTGTCAAACTTGATTAACATGCGGCAGTTTGTCTTTCAAAGGTACCCAACTGGCATTATTGATCTCAGGCTCTATGTTGATCTCCTGCTTCACACTACCAGGAAACACTATGTTGATCACCTGCTCCACAATACCAGGAAAAGCGATCTCAGGCTCTATGTTGATCTCCTGCTCAACACTACCAGGAAACACTATGTTGATCACCTGCTCCACAATACCAGGAAAAACGATCTCAGGGTCTATGTTGATCTCCTGCTCCACACTACCAGGAAACACTAGGACCACACTGCTCAACATTATCAGGATCATCTGCTCCACATAACCAGGGTCACCTCACATCCCCAGGATCACCTTACCAGGATCATCCACACTGCTCCACATTACCGAGATCACCTGATCCACATTACCAGGAAAACGGATCTACATTCTTGATGACTGCCATTATAACTTACTGCTGGTCCTGCCGAGTTTATTGTTTCCGTTGTTTGTTTTTGCCGGAGGTGCCTAGCAAACTCGTGTTTATGAAATTTCATGTCAGCCTAAAAAGGAACTGACATCACTGGAATTGGGCGGAGAAAATGCAACTTATTCCATTTGATGTTTGATGTTTGATGAAGGCTGCAACCCTTCTGATCCCCATTATATTCTCCTTTTCTGTGGTGAAAGAAAAAATAAGAAAAAAACTTCGCAGGCAGCAAAACACTCCCTGCATCAATTAAAAAAAAAGAAGACACATTGGCCTGAATTGCTGTGTTCCCCACCAAAGCAAGTGGAGGAGGAGATTTACAGCACTCGGTACCAGAGCGACTCCTTTTCCTTATGTGGGCACGATTGTTTATTGTTGTCTTCGTATTGTCCCTTCCTTTCTTTTTCAATGCTTGATGCAAGAGAAAAGTAAACTCACTTGAGGTGTGCTTGCTAAGCTGCTGTAGTGGTCGTAGCTGCTGCCCCCTAAGTCACTTCCCCTGCGCTTAAGTTGTGCAGGGTCAGAAGGACATTCAAACATGTGGTATTAAGTGAAGCATGGATCTGCCCCTGCGCTTGAATTGTGCAAGGTCAAAAGGACATTCAAACATGAAGTATTAAGTGAAGCATGGATCTGCCCTTAGGCTTAAGTTGTGCAGTAGCCAGATCAGAGTTTTAGATAGGAATAGAAAAGCGATTCATCAAACTTTATCTGAGTAAAGTACATTTGTGAGTGCCCTCCAGCTAAGCTCAGCAGTAGCAAAAGCAGGCACTCCCCCGCAGGTGAATTAGTACGCAGTGCATAGGCTTGCACACAAATGTTTATGCCACACGTTCGCCTTTTATGCTCAGGTAGCTAAAGTACCAATTCCTCATCATTCGCTCCAGTAAAACTTGACAATACCCACCCACCTTTGCGGAGCTAGGCTGCCGCTGCTGCCTCCCACGCTCCTGTGTGTGCTACGTGTGATGATGCATAAGTAAACAAAATACACGATACGTGTGTACATAGGGGGCCAAAAGTGTATATATATACACCGTATATGACCGAGCATCCAGTGATTTTCCTGCCCAAATACCATATATACACCATATATATTTATGGTGTTGGCCAGCCCTACGTATACATATATTTAAGTAGTCAAAATGATGAACTGACATGCTTAAATTACTGGGAGTGGCAGACCATATTCGTTCATTCATTAAAATGTGGTCAGAATCAGAGATGAGTCAAACATCTTGTGAAGAACAGAGAATGTGTAAACACATTGAACCACTGCCAACACAATTGTGTATGACTGCATGTGCGCTGAGTGGACCACAAGACAGTTATGGGTGTAGGCCATTTGGACGTATGGGCAGCAAAATGCATGCACGTACTCACTCACGCGCACACACACACACACACACATTCACACCCATACACGCACACACTTACTCACTCACACACAAACACAAACTCACACACACTCATTCACACCCATACATACACACCCATACACACACACATTCACACACATACTCACTCACAAACACACACCTGCTGAAGCTGCCTGGCCGCACCCGACTGCCCAAAGCAGGCCCAACCTCTCCACCCCTATCTCCCCCCTCAAAGGCAGAGGGTGGGCTTTTTGGAGCCCCCACATCCAGCACAGTTTCACCAAGTGTGCGCGCAGAGCCCCCGCCACTACTGTAAAATGTACCCTCCTCGAACTCCCAGCCTTGCTGCTGCTGTTGCTGTTGCCTATGCTGCTGCTGGCTCTTTTGCTGCTGAGGGTAAGGAACGCTGGCCGTGATGCCGGAGCCGATGCTGTGTGAGGGTAAGGACAGAGTCAGAGCTAAGAAGAGGATGAAGAAGGGGTTTAGGGTTTAGGGTTTAGGGTTTAGGGTCACCATTTTAACTAATTACCGTTTTTATCATGCATTACGATATTACAATTGTAGAGTCACAGCTCCAGGGATAAAGACTCAGCACGTGTACTGGGCCAAACATCAACACGACACAACACGTGAACTGGTCAAACATCAACACGACACGACATGTGTTCTTGTCAAACATCAACACTACAAGTACAATTCACGGTCGGCAATCATTAGCAAAAAACGACGCTCCCAAACTGCAGCTGCTGGCTTTGCTAATGTGTCTAATTCGAGTGGTGATCAGACAACTGGTGTTGTGTTATGTGTTATGCTTGCCTGGTGCCAAAGCTCGTGCCGGTGCTCAAGCTTGCGTTGTTGTCGGAGGGACTGACAGGATAGTGGCCAGATCTGGCCTGGATTGCTTTCAGAGCCTCCTCTCTCCTATTGCCGGCCATGCTGCTGTACAGGGAAGGATCTATGAGAGGGGGTGTCGGGGGCTCAACTGCTGGCGACAAGCCTGGCTGCAGCTCGGCATCTGCATGTGTGAGTTGCACATGAATCGAATGCAAAAAAAACACCAACATATCAAGGCGTATGCGGCGCTGTGTACGGACACTTGAGAGGTTGGGCCGACTCTGTAAGAAGGCACAAGCATTAAAGCCTGTCTATCAAGCAGTGCAAGGTGATTTTTACAAATGAGTCTATTTAGTACTTGTCGCAATTAACAAACTCAAACGGATGGTCTAATCTCGGCCATCATGCCAACCCAGCACACACACACACACACACACACACACATAAACACACACACACAAACACACACACACAGACATGCACACACACAGACATGCACACACACACAGACATGCACACACACAGACATGCAAATACACACACCTTGGCCCAAATCCCAGCCCAGGTCAGATACGTCTCCCCATGGCATCTCAGGCACACCCACACCCACACCCACACACATATATACGTACACACCTTGGCCCAAATCCCAGCCCAGGTCAGATACGTCTCGCCATGGCGTCACAGCCACACCCACACCCACACCCACACCCACACACATATATACGTACACACCTTGGCCAAAATCCCAGCCCAGGTCAGATACGTCTCCCCATGGCGTCACACCCACACCCACACCCACACCCACACACATGTATACACACCTTAGCCAAAATCCCAGCCCAGGTCAGATACGTCTCTCCATGGCATCACAGGCACACCCACACCCACACACACACACATATAAACGTACACACCTTGGCCAAAATCCCAGCCTAGGTCAGATACGTCTCCCCATGGCATCACAGGCACACCCAAGGAAGTGGAGTTTGCTCCTGCCGGGTAGCATGGTGTGTTCGGAGAGTACAGCGCATGCTGCGCCTGTGTGCATGAGTAATGAGTAACGGTCGCATGATATGTTAGGATGTGTTAGGAGAGTACAGTGCATGCTGCGCCTGTGTGCACAAGTAGAAAGGGTCGCATGGTGTGTTAGGAAGTACAGTGCATGCTGCGCCTGTGTGCACAAGTAAGTTTTCCGAGTGGGTTTTAATGTTTTGAAAGGAAACCCTCTTTTTCTGGAGCTGCTTGGGGGGCAGTTTTCCATTGTAATAAGTAGGGGGTTGTTTTAGGGGGCTGTCTTATCATCATAAGTAGGGGGCTGTTTCATACAGTAATAAGTAGGGTTTTTTTAACACTGGTTCTGGTAAACACTGTGTGTTTGGAGGCTGAAACGCACCCATCAACATCAACATCAACATCAACAAAGTCTGGCCTTGTCAAATGGGATTTGCTTCAGCGTGTGCGTGCGCATTTTCCAGGGTTATACAGGGTGTGTGTGTGTGTGTGTGTGTATGTGTGTGCAATTACAAAACGACGCATCAGATCTTGCCTTGTGTTGCCCTAAATCCCTTGTGTTGAAACACACTCTCTTGTCCGCGTTTACTCATTTTGGCCTGCCGCCTGCAGAAATGCCCTTTGCTCACTCATTTTTTTGGCACTTTTTCAGACTGACTTTTAGACAACAAATGTGGGTACTGTGCGCTTTACTTGCTGCTACCCCACCTTCAGTGCGTACGGCTGCAGAAATGCCCTTTGCTCACTCATTTTTTTGGCACTATTTGATCAGCTGTGTGGGTACTGTGTTCTGTACTTGCTGCTACCCCACCTTCAGTGCGTACGGCTGCAGAAATGCCCTTTGCAAACTCATTTTTTTGGCACTATTTGATCAGCTGTGTGGGTACTGTGCGCTACACTTGCTGCTATCCCACCTTCAATGCGTAAGGCTGCAGAAATGCCCTTTGCTCACTCATTTTGTGGGCACTTTTTAATCAGCTGTGTGGGTACTGTGCTCTGTACTTGCTGCTACCCCACCTGCAAGGCGTACGGCTACAGAAATGCCCTTTGCTCACTCATTTTTTTGGCACTTTTTCAGACTGACTTTTTGACAACAAATGTGGGCACTGTATTCTGTACTTGCTGCTACCCCGCCTTCAGTGCGTACGGCTGCAGAAATGCCCTTTGCTCACTCATGTTGTGGGCACTTTTTGATCAGCTGTGTGGGTACTGTGTTCTGTACTTGCTGCTACCCCACCTTCAGTGCGTACGGCTACAGAAATGCCCTTTGCACACTCAATTTTTTGGCACTATTTGATCAGCTGTGTGGGTAATGTGCGCTATACTGGCTGCTACCCCACCTTCAGTGCGTACGGCTGCAGAAATGCCCTTTGCTCACTCATTTTGTGGACACTTTTTGATCAGCTGTGTGGGTACTGTGCGCTATGCTTGCTGCTACCCCACCTTCAGTGCGTACGGCTGCAGAAATGCCCTTTGCTCACTCTTTTTGTGGGCACTTTTTGATCAGCTGTGTGGGTACTATGCTCTGTACTTGCTGCTACCCCACCTGCAAGGCGTACGGCTACAGAAATGACCTTTGCTCACTCATTTTGTGGGCACTTATGGCAGACTGACTTTTTGACAACAAATGTGGGCACTGTGCTCTGTACTTGCTGCTACCCCACCTGCAAGGCGTACGGCTTCAGCTCAGGTGTGTGAGGGCTCATACGAGGAGGGG
>Ga0307963_1001787_pt1 | contig 16693 bp, 17 predicted proteins | sample OrgLakmetagen594_FD_201829 | JGI IMG/M metagenome (GOLD analysis project Ga0307963, IMG submission 201829) | Saline water microbial communities from Organic Lake, Antarctica - #594 | ecosystem: Environmental > Aquatic > Non-marine Saline and Alkaline > Saline | place: Antarctica: Organic Lake...
TCTCTCTCTCTCTCTCTCTCTCTCTCTCTCTCTCTCTCTCTCTCTCTCTCTCTCTCTCTCTCTCTCTCTCTCTTACACACACACACACACACACACACACACACACTCACTCACTCACTCACTCTCCAGCCTCCAGTGCACCCAAAGCGCCATACAAACTGCTCTCACGTTTTCCCGTTCATTCCCTTATCCATCTCCCCCTCTATATAAATTGTACCCAAGAATGGCAAGCACTGTGAAGGCTGCAGCATGTTCATGTACACACAAATTACAATTCCTCTTATCTCTCATGTCCTCAGATTGCTCCCCTTCTCTTCGCAGCTCTGCATCCTGAAGCCCTTTACAAGCTGCGCCGCCAGCAACGAGCGCATGCTGTTTGCGTGCGGCCGCATTCCAGGAGACGCCTCCTCTGGAGCTGACGTGCTGCTGGCTGTTCTTGCGCAGCAGCATGAATTACAACAGCAACAGCAGCACCTGACCAGAGGAGCAGAGCCCAAGGAAGTGGGTGTGTTTGTGCCCCCCAACTTGCTCACCGACCCCAGTTTTTTCAAGTATCTTCTGCAGCGCAACATGGAGCTGGCCAAGCACGAAGCACGCAGCCTGGTGTCCATGGTTCAGCGCAGCAGCAGCAACTCTGCCAGCAATATATCTCACCTAAGCAACAGTGTAGACGTCAGTGCGTGTTCTGGAGCTGTGGCCAGCCATGGCGATGGTGGTTTGGGCAGCGGGGGCCTGGGCAGTGGGATGAATGGTGGTGGTACTGAAGGTAGCTGTGCCGGTGGGTTGGGCAGTAGTGGCGCAGGTGGTGGTTTAGGCAGCTGCATTGGGGGCGGGGTGGGCAGTAGTAGCAGGGGGGGTGCTGGCGGCTTTGTCCTTGGAAGTAATTCGCTCACCACAGACCAGGGCGCACATGCAGGCCAGGTCATTCAGGGGCGGTTGCAGGTGCTGGCATTTGCACAGCAACAGCTCGACAAGCATTTAAGCGAGCGGAAGAATTACAGCTACAGCACCCAGGGTGAGGAGCAGGACCAACAAGGCCAAGATACAGGGGGGCCTCATCATCCCTCAGAGTTTTGCAAGCCACAAGGTGGGCTTGCCTGTGTTGTGCTGCTGCTGCTGCTGATACTCCTTTACCAAGTCAAGGTGGATTACGCAGCCTGTATGACCTAAGGAATTGCGTGAGAGCACGGCTCCCGTGGTGCTGAAAAAGAGGATTGCAGGGAGAAGCCTTGCGAGCCTCCTATTCGAGACCACCCATATGCACCAATCAAGAGACTGGAGGTTTCGCGTGGACCAAATTCTTGTTTTTGTGTTGTCGGCCACCTTCTCCTCAACGCCACATTCCTGCTTCTTCATTGCAACTATTGCAACCCATTGTCCTTCCTATATTGTCCATTCAGCTTGCGCTGCCAATTCCTTCCCAGGCGGAAGCAGACACGTTCCCCCCCCAGCACAAGCGCATAGGCCACCCCCCTCATTCAGGCATCCGCCGCCACCTGCGTCCTCTCGAGCAGCCCATCCCTACCAGCAGCAGACAGGCAGCAGAGGAGGGCATGACGAGAGGGGCCAATGGACGGGCAAGCTATTTGTGAAGAACGCTAAGGGTAGTGAACCTGTCTGCGAGGTCAGCATGAGCGCAAAGGGCATGCAAAAGTAAGTGTCTGTGTGTCCTTGAGTGTTGTATGTGTCTGGTGTCTATGTATGTGCTTGTGTGTGAGTGTGTGTATACGTGCGTGTTTGTGTATGTGCGTATGTTTGTGTGTGTGTGTCTGTGTGTGCATGTGCGTATGTGTGCGTGACCACGAGGCAATTTACTGAGCAAATTGTCTAGCCTTCAAGACTTTGCCTCATCTAGCCTTTTGAGAAGGCATTTGGTTTCAATTGCACTATGTGCAAGGACTTTTCACGCTTTTTGCATGACAAAAATGGGATGGCTGCCAGTAAAAGGGGTTTTGGTGTTATTGCAAGTCGGGTCAGCACAAGTGTCTGGACATTGATAGGATCTAAGGATCTCAAGGTTATCCCGTCTAGTTCTCTGACTGCAAGCCTGGATACAAGAAACAGAATCGGAATTGAAGCAACATGAATTAAATTTAAGGGAGAAGGGAACGAAATGTACTTGAAGCCTGATAGCTGAAAGATGGGTTGTTCCTCTTGGAATTTGCGTTAAATAGTTTTTGCATATTGCCTGGTCAACATGTATTTAAAATCCAATAAATTTCTTTGTTTGCCGTCTTTTTGTAGAGTTGACCGAATTTGTATCATGGACACTTACCATGAGCGTGCCAAGATGGAAGGCCTGCTTCAAGGCAGTGACCCAATTCGCATAACAGCAGCAGGCAAAGGAGACGCCGCAAAGCTAATGGGGTTGTGTGGGTACGTCATTGTATTGCAAGGTGCTCTTAGAGACAGGTCACAATTGCAAATGCTCTCCCAAGCGCCCAGCGAACAAGTTCTCAAAGCCTTTCCAGTAATAGGCCTTGCTTGTTCTTGCCTCCACTGTTTAGACACATTTTAGCCTTTGCAAACAGGCAACGTGCCTTCATTGGAAAAGGTCGCACAAGCCTCTTTTCTTCCCCTCTGCCATGTAGGTTCATGGCAGGTCACCGAGGCAAAGAGCACTTCAAAAGCTCAGAAAAAGTGGGCTTAGCCGAATTCTACTGTGTGCAAAACAATACTAAGACTGTCATCCGAAGGTAGGTGGATGCATGCTTAAGTTGCTGTACAGACAATTGTGTCACATTGCATTAATTTAAGACGTTGCTTTCAGGACGTCACTGGTTATCCTTTTCAAGCACTGACGCTAGTACCATGTTGCCATGCAGGGCTTACCTGGCAGTACCAAACGCCCGTCAAAGTATATCTGACGGCCTGCTTTGTTGGGTGATTGCTTGAACGTCTAGATGGTGGTTACAATCAACAGCCTGCTTGCCTGAGGCCACGGCTCCAAGCTACTTTGATGGGATAATGCGACGATTTTGCAAACAGCATCACCTTTGCTTGCTTTGATATACAGTAAGAAGCTGCTTGGTTTGGGTGCATGAATTTGCACTTCAAATAACCAAGTTGTGTTATGCATGTTTAACAAGCAGTGCTTTAGATACGCAGTCTAACACTTTTTGACTAGTGGCTTAACTTGTTTACCTCTGTGTTGTGCTATGGAATGTCGGTTACAATTGCTGATTCATTGTGGTTAAAACAAGTTAGGATGTGAAGCACGCATTGCTTCACTTAATTTTCATGATATGAGCTTAATGCACGAAAGAGGGTTACATAGGACGGCACGACCTGATCTTCCATATTAGATCCATGACATATTTTCCGTACTTCTGTTTTTAATAGATGCTTTTGTGTACACTCTCTTGATTCATGAAGACATGCTTGCCCCCTCATTCGTTTAGCCTGTACTTTCCTGAGGAAAGCTTACTTCCCAAACTTTATTATCAACTATACAAAACAGAAACATAGCTAATCCACCCAGTTAAGCTGGAGTTTTGGGCTTGGAATTGTCACCGTGGCCTGCGATCTGGCTCATCTTTATCTGGTTATACCTGCAAAGCCAAGCAGGAGAGAACAGCGGCAATTCAGTCCACTCATGAGCTTTAAATAAACTAAGGTTTTACCATCATGGTCATGCTCTCAGACATGGCTTCAGCTTGCCATCCATCCACACCTTTTTCCTTAAACTATGCAGCGGGATTGCTATACGGTGTACAGTGCCAGGACAACATAAACAAACTAATTGTAAACTGGCGATGATAGTGACAGTGGATGATGGGTTTTAATCATTGCAGCACACAAAACTGACTTACCAAGCAAAGCCTGCCAACGAAACTGCGTAGCCTGCTGACTGCATGGCTGTCACAGCCTCCCCCATGAACATCACGCTGAACAGGACCAACAGCGTGTTTTTGACAGTCCCAAGCACCTGCATCAGCATTCATGTCTGATTGTTATCTTACAACGCGCTTAGCAGTCGCACTTCTTAACTGATGGCTTTATCAGTAACGTCTGGTATTTTACAAGCATGATGCTTGTTACCTCAAAACACTGCTACGGGATGATTAAATGTTGTCGTGATGCAGAGCATGATCGACAGCAACACAGCGTGCAAGCTATGTTGCTGGTACTATGCAAAGAATCAGGCATACCCAAGAGGATTAGCAAGTGGTCTGGCAAAAGAAACCACGATGCAAGGAGCTAAACTCAAAGAACACGATGGCTATTACGACAGTGGGCAGGATGTCAACAGGTTGAGCTGGGGTGCTTCAGCTATACTTTGAACACAGCTGCATCCAGTGGGTGGTGCAGGACACACACCAAGATCCTTCCTAATTTTATGCCCATAGTGTACACACTAACTGCACTCTCTTTCACTTTTCTTGGCCACGGCTGCACCTTGAGAGTCAGAGAGGATGCCAGCTTAATGCTGGTGTAGGCCAGGGTGTTGACCATGAATCCCATCACGGCCGCAGCGCCAAACTGGATGGGGTGGCTGTACACGATGGAGATGGCCCCTGTCGAAGCGATCTGCAGGTGCTCGCAACGTCTAGGCGGTGAGATATCGGGCCCAAAAGCAGAGAGTGATGCAAACCAGCTTGGGGCATCACATCGACGGTGGTGGTCTACAGTTAAGCCTCACACACACACACACACACACACACACACACGCGCACACACAAACACACACACAACCCCGTGCAAAAGCACAGCTACTTGATGTAAACCTGCGGTCATTCTAGCCATGTGTCTATTCTATCAGCCACCCTCCCAAATCCTCCACTCGTGAAACCACGTAGCATTTACTAATTTGCTCTTTACGTCCGTGATACAAGGGTTACAAGCAACTGATTTATTCAACAGTTTTTTTGTTTCCTTGATTGAGCATGACCAGGCAAGGTCACTCCCCTCATGACCAACTGTCCCTCAACTATGGCCATACAGGTTTTCAGTATCTCTGGACGCGCCTTTATTTGCGGGCAAAAATGTTTTCTTGTTCTTCGTTTCAAGGTTGGTTGACACTTGACACGTCAAGAGCTACGAGAGCTGGGGGGACGGATTGATGCAACTTAGCGGAAATGACGCTGCTGAGGGGTACGAGGTCCCTCTAGGGCTAGTTTAGTTTAGTGAGAGTAATGGTCAGTGCCATCGTGCCATCTGTACCCTTAATTACTTGACAGGGAGAAGGTGCATGCTGGGACCCATATTAACAGACTGGTCACACATGGGGCGGGAGCATCGCATTGGGCTTTAGGGTACTGTGAGTATGCAGGGGGCATCCTTGTTAGGGAGGATAGAAAAAGCTCCTTCTTGCAAGTTCCCTGGAGTTGCGGGATGTTGCAGCTTAAAACTAGGTCTACCTGTGGTTTTGGACAGAATTAGCAATGCAGGTGTGAGAAACTCCTTACTTGCAGCAATTGCCTTGCATGCATCGCCTTTTTGCATTGCCACAATTCCACACATTTGACACACACACACACACACACAATGGACTTTGCAACTGCACGGCTTGCTTTCTTTGCAAGCTATGAGAGGGAGGAGTAGCTATTTGGCAGAAGATAAGGGTTGACTGGCGCAAAGGGCGCTTAGATTGCAAGTTGGGCATTACTTGCCTTGCGAGGGACGTCAGCTGTGCGGACGACCTAAATTTATTTGACAAGCAGACCTTGAACATACTGAATTTCCCTGTACTTCTCTCTTTTTCTCTCTCCTTTGCCTCTTGTTTCTCTATTCCTTCTTTTTCTTTTTTTCCTCGCTTTTCTCTCTCCTTTCTTCTCTCTCTTTCTTTGACTACGCTCCTATGCTTTACACGTGCAGCTTCACAAGCACAGCGCAATGTGCTTCAGAGTTGTCCACAGCAAGCACCTCATCAAAGCACCCCACCAAATGAAAGCAGCAAACAACCCATCAGAGAGGAGCAGCAAACACCACGCCAAAGAAAGACAGCAAACATCCCACCTGAGGGAAACAGCAAACATCTCACCTTGGGGAATTCAATGAACAGGGCTCCAACTGTTAGCCACAAGCAGCAGGCTGGTGCTAGGTACATGAGACCCTCAATGGGGTGAAACTTCATCCCGTTCAACAAGTACTGCGTGCAGACACGCAGAATTGGTTGGCCATGAATAAATCTAGTGGATGAGGCCAGCTGGTATGTGTATTTATTGTGAGCCATTTTTGAACAATTGAGGCATTGGCTTGGGCTGTGTGACTACCCACTGATTGGCCAGGCCCAAATCAAAGACTGCTGCAATGCCACGTGAGTCATGACTGTGTGCCATGAGTCATGACTGTGTGCCATGCATGACGCACACGTCCATTTTACACAAAAAAATGAAAGTCTACAGCAGTTAGAGGGAGGGGGTGTGCTTAGTGCTCAGTTGTAGGGCTTGTGCACATGTGCGCCAAATGTGTGAAAGACATGACAAGCAAGAGAGCGCTCTCACCTGTGTCATCACCAGACGAATTGCCTCCCCCGTTTCGGATGAAAACATGTATATCAAGCCTATTATAGACAGGTTCAGCTCCCCATATGCAGCCATTGCAGTTCCCCCTGTGTGTGTGCGCGCGTGTGGGTGTGCATGTTGTGTATGTGCGTGCAGCTTGTCGTTGATTCTATACAAGTGCATGCACTCTACTTCTCTGGATGTGCATGAGCAAGATTCATACGTGTGTGTAACAACAGATGCATTTGCTCCCTGCAGATTCAAGTTTAAGCGGCGAACACACACATATACTTAAGCGAGAACTTTGCTACATGATGATGTTCCTAGCCTTGACACTAGAAGTGCTTGCTCTTTGTGCGTGAGAATTGTGCGTGAGAATTGTGTGTGAGAATTGTGCGTGAGAATTGTGCGTGAGAATTGTGTGTGAGAATTGTGTGTGAGAATTGTGTGTGAGAATTGTGCGTGAGAATTGTGTGTGAGAGCAGGCCTCATGTGCCTCCTACGTATCGTCGCATGGATTGCCGTACACATATGCACCATTAAAAGACTGTAGACTGTATACGGGAGCCTTTATCAAACAAAACACCAAAGCTTTACGTTAAAACAAGGTACCTCAGGCAAAAGCCTCACTCACCTGCAGTCAGCAACACAGAAAAGATCATCTTAGATGTGGGGTCCTCCAGGCGGGCCATAAAGAGGCACACCATGGTGATGACGGGTGTAAAGGCTTTGAGCATTTGAATGAAAGCAACAGTCAGGTGCATGTACACCAGGTTGCCCGTCCACAGAGATAGACCCATAAAAAAGCCAACAGGCAGCATCCTGCGGATCCAGAACTCCATCGTGATGACAGTCTTGGCCTCTACTAGGTTGGTCATTCTGCACGCCACGTAGCTGAGCAAGCTGCTCGCCAGCATGCCCATCCCTGACACCGTCATTGGGTAAGCAAAATTCAAATCCACCATGAGGTGCCTGTGTGTTTGTGTGTGTGATGTGTGTGTGTGTGTGTGTGTGTGTGTGTGTGTGTGTGTGTGTGTGTGTGTGTGTGTGTGTTTTGTTTTTGTGTGTTGTTGTGTGTGTGTGTGTGTAAAAGTGTGTCTGTGTGTGTGTGTGTGTTGTTAATGTGTGTGTGTTGTGTGTGTGTGTGCAAGCGTGCTAGCGTGCTGTGTGTGTTTGTTTGTTTGTGTGTGTGTGTGTGTGCAAGCGTGCTAGCGTGCTGTGTGTGTTTGTTTGTTTGTGTGTGTGTGTGTGTGTGTGTGTGTGTGTGTGTGTGTGTGTGTGTGTGTGTGTGCAAGCGTGCTAGCGTGCTGTGTGTGTGTGTGTGTGTGTGCGCGCGCGCGTGCGTTCATACTCACTTGTTCAAGACAATCAGGCCGGAGCTTACAAGCATCCAAGCTGTCGTGGCCAAGGCTGCAAGCAACACCCTCATACACCCCTGCACAGTAGAAAAAGCAGCGCATGTGTATCAACGCAGTCAATCTTGCTCAGAAGATAGCACACAATGCATCCCTCCGTACCGGTGTTAAAGGGTTCATCTTCCCTTGTGCCTTGTGCGGCTGCCCCTTGCTCACAAGTTTTATCAAATCACTCATCCCAGAACTAATAACGGCATTTTGCCTCGGAGTTATTTCTCTTTAACGTTTTGCGTTTTATGCCTTGTTTCTTGCGTTCCCGGCTGAAACGACGTTATGGCGGTTCGCATTTATGATTGCCACCCGACACCGAAAAAAATAAAAATTAGATAATTCTAAAAAAATAGGGGGGAACTCACTGGTGATTAAGAGGAAACGCGGCGTTGCTTGGCCAGCATGCAACAGCCTTCGATGCTGCCTCTGAGCTCTCCATCTCCCCCTGGCCATCAGTCCGTCAGACCTTTCTTGGCCCTCTTACGGAAGGAAGGTTGTCCCCTCTCCGCGGCCATCATGGCGGTGTTCAAACCTACGCCGCGCGTCCTCATAAGCACCAGTGCGCTTTCCTTATTTTTTAGAATTTTAAGTATTTCCAAAAATTCGGCGGAACACGCGCTTCGTCGTCTAAAGGTGTGACATGTCGATTGTCGCCGCACATGTGATTCATAGCTTCGGTATAAGATCTCCGAATTTGGCACTCCGAGGCAACAAGCACCGTCAAATTGTGAGACTGCATTTGAATAAGTAAAAGAAGAAAGACTGCATGTAGGCTTGATTTTTTCATGAGTGTTGTGGCCGGTAACTCTGAAGCTGTGGAGTGGGTTTGTGGCTGCTGTGGCTGCTGTAAATGGTGCCTGTTGCTCCTGCTAGCAGAATGGTGTGAAGGGTTTTGCAATGTCCGTGTAAGCGAGGCATTAGCAGCTTATGTTGTTCTCGTGCCTTCCCTTCTTCCTTGTTGGAAGGGAAGGGTCTACACAGTACTTATTTTTGATCGCGTCTGTTTAGTTGTATGTCTCTGGTTTCAAAGCCAGGGGATACAGATTGGCGCCATCTGTTGGTTTATTCCGGGCAACTCTTCTTGCATTATTGGCAGACCTGGTTTGATACGTGTTTGTTGGGTTTTGTTTGGGGCGTGGTTGCTGGGTCGGAGAACTGGCTTGCTAAGTTTCCGCCGTTGTTGTTCATTGAGATTGGAAGGTAAGAGCCAGGTTGGCGCTTTTCCTGTCTGTGTTTCCGCAGAGGGCGTGCAATGCCTTGTTGTACCATTGTTACACGACTCTCTACATATGCTTGTGCTGACAGGCAGGCACCATGTGTACCTTGTTGGATCACTTCTATACCATTTGTCCAGCAGTGTTGTGCCTGTTAATAATCATTGTATTTATAATGGGATGACTGCAGCCTGAAAGCATGTGGTAGGTGCCGTCTAGCTTCTGGCAGATGGGGCAGACTAGCGGGCCTTCAATATGGTTGCACTGAGTGGCACGCTTTTGGTTGTATATCAAATCTGTGCGACAGAGCATGACATTCTTCTTTTCTCCAGAGGTGACACTTTTCACAAATGAGTTACTTATGTCTTTCTCAACAACGATTTCCTTGATCACTTCTTAAATTTTGCATAGCATTTTTTGGACTGATGGTCTGAAACCTTTTTTAATTTAGGATCTAAATTGTATTGGACGTGCATCTGTGCTTTTCCAGCATCAAGATCTGAGAAACTGGAGAGCCTTGCTGCTGGAGGCCCTGGTTGGCAGGCGCTATCTGGTAGGCAAGCTGGGGGAGGGTCTACCACCCTTTCTGGCCAGAAGATAGATGAGTGGGGATGGGCGTTAGTGTAAATGTGGATGTCTGGCCACCTTTATCTTCCACAGAGCACTTTGCTATGGCATCAGCGCACTAGGATGCCATTATCGGCTTTGACCTTGTAGAGGTAGATTGTGCCTTTACATTGCTGGATGTTGTGTACGATGGTTTCTAAAAGTGCGTGCTGGGGGTAGAGGATGCTATTTCTTGTTTGCCATTATCAACAAGCGCTCTGTCGCAATATGGGTGTGTTCATTTATCAAAGCAGCAACAGTTCCTGCTAGCTCGGCTCTGTTTAGCATTGATTTGCATTGGGGAGTATGCCTGTTGGGATTTTTCAATCCTTGTTGGGCCAAGTTGTCCGTATTTTTGTCTGTGGGTTCATTCCTCCTTTCAGAGGTGGTCATAGTGCTTGTCTCTTACTCTTTAGCCGTTTTTATGTAGTTAGGGTTGGATCGGATCATCTTTGCTGCTTCTTATGTTAACTCCCAATGGACCAGCCATATTTTTTTCTCTGTCCGTCTATGCCAGATTTCCGTTGCTTCTCGGAGAGGCTGGAAGGCTGGACAGTGGTGCCATTCTTCTGATTGGTCTGTATTTGGGCGGGCATCTTGGTTGTGATAAAGTTTACAATTAAGTTGCATAAGGCAATCCCGATGGTAGTTGCGGATGCATGTGCTACACTGATACATACCTTGTTCGTGATCATATTTTGCTTCATCCGTTCTTTCTTTGCTATGGGGTGTCCAACAGGCTTTGCAGCAGAGATTTTGAAAATCGTTGCATGTAGCTGCAATCTTGCTTGCAAGTTTAAAGGACGCTTTTACATGGTATTGAAGGGCCCATTTCTCAGTGGCACTAGGTTTCCAGTGGACCAAATACTGCTCCTGGGATGCTGGTATATGCCAATCCCCTTCAATCCTTGTTTTTTTGGGGCGGATTTTGTTTAGTCAGTTTATCTGTTAGTGCCGTTGTTGAACTCAAATACCTGGTTTACAACTCTGGATGCCCCCGACTTGTTTGCCAATCTTTTTGCGTACTCTCTTGTATTGCCAGAGCACGTTTGTGGGTTGGTGGTTGTGTGATGGACAGAAGTTATGACCTGTTCCATCCTCTTCATCAGACGCTTGTTCTGCGTATAAGAAGCATTTCTTTCGGTTTGTAGGTTGCTGTGTTTCTTGCGCATTTGCGTATGGAGGTGCTGAGGTGTTTTGATGGTTACTAGTGATGGTTATTAGTGATGGGGGCTTTGCGTGGCTTAAGCTGGAGGTTGTTGGTGTTTTGGTATTCCATGAATGCTCTCATTCTCTTGGCCTGCCTAAATGGTGAGAGAACGTAAATTAAAAGAAAATGTAGCCCACAACAGAGCCCAACATTGCACGAGTTCAGGCCGCCGACCAAGCCTGGGTCAGCAGGCAGCTCTGCACCCCCGCCAAAAAAAAACGCGCAAACTTTCTTTTACTTCCATTAACACCAATATCGTCAATTTCTGCCTATCACATCAGATCAAACACATAAGCACATTAACATTTTAAAACACCTCCAATTTTAAACAAAGTTCCTAGTTTTCCAGCAACACGTCTTTTTAATCTTTCAAGCCTTTGCTGTCCTCCAACCATTTCAATCTTGCGGCATTTTATTTTGCCTTCCTTGCCTCCAAACATTTTCCGCAAAGACTCCTTCGTCAACCACTTGCTTGAGCAAAGTACAGGGTTGATCTGGAAAACGCGCAAACAAGGGGGAAGTGGCACAATATTAGAGGGCTCAATAAAGCATCTCTGCCTTTCTGTCTCTCTCAGCTGCTGAAGGAATGTTCAGGACACACACTGAGCCTTTGAACATGCTACTCCCCCACCTGTGACTTGTGTGATGCTGATGATACCCAAGACGAGCAGCATGTCATTTTCCACTGCGTCAATCCTCATGTGATTTTTCTCCGTAGGAAATTCTCTGTTGCCCCAAACAGGAGCCCACGATGTGTTTACTTTCTTAAGCTAGAATAACAACCCGAACTGGTCCTTTTTGTGAGCAGGCTAGCAGTCGCACTTCTTGACTGAAGGCCTTTTTTTGTAGACCTTGTAAACCTCGAACATGCAACTCATGAGGTCCTGCGCAATCATACATGCAGTGCCCTCCCACACAATGCAAGAGAACGAAGATGCAAGCACTGGTGCCTGCCATTCAAGTATAACAACAAGAGGGGGGGACAGACCCTACAACGAACCTCGAAGAAGCTTATGATACGGTTGGTTGGTTCTGGCAGGTGCTTGATTGTTTTACTGCTTTTATTTAGAGCCGTGATGTCACAACAGCGTTGTGTCTTTTTTCCCTTCAAAGCATTTTTTTGTAGGTGTTACAAGTGTGGTCTACAACATACTTCCTCATCAAGATTTTGCTTTACATACGCAGTCTAGCAGTGGCACTTTTTGACTGATGGCTTAATCTGTGACCTCTACATGACTGCGTAATGGTCCTATTGTTACAAGTATCATATGATTGGAAATAATTATCTTTTTATTACACCTTTTTTTGAGGACTTCTCAGAAGCTCGCCCCTGTTTGCAACAGGTCAACAATCATGTTCATAATCTCCTTTCTCAGCGGAACACTAGACTTTTCCCCTTTCTTTCTGAACTTATAGATTTATTTGTGGCTGGCCGAGAAGAGTCAGCAGCCGCTCGGCCAAACAACCTGGCTGAAGGTCCCCCCCCATTGTAACCACTTCTCTCCACAGGAAGTACGCGCTTTTTTTTCCACAGGCAGGATCCCAGGATGTGTCTGCTTTTGCACCAGGAAAACAATTGTTACAGCAGACTCCATCTTTTTATTCATGACTTCTTATTTTACTTTATGAACAGGCCGGCAGTCAAAATTCTTGACTGATGGCCTTTTTCTTATGACGGCACGCAACTATCCTACACCGACACATTCAAATACCTGGGCATGGTGTGTGATGACAAAATATCAATCTGACCATTGCGGCTGAGGCCCTTTATGGCTGGCACTTTTAGAGTAAAAAGTTTGTACAAGAGAATGTCCTTACCAACAGGTCGCATGCTCACATTTGGCTCCTCAAAACCTATGCAACTCCTGCTGGCATGTACGCGAGCCAGATCTGGTCAACTCCTTGCTTAAAATTAAAACAGGGCAAAGAGATGGACAACCCAGTTCAGAAGTGACAGTGTTAAAAGAATCCTTGGGGTCAGGGATACTACTCCTTATTGGTGCGTTATGCGAGAGTGTGGCCTTGAGCCCCTACAGTTCAAATGGTTTCGTGCCACAATGCGTCTTTACAATTCTCTGACCCAATGCAACATCACTACTGCCAGACAGTGCCAAACAGGTTCTACAAGCTGACATGCAACTAAGCTCCAGGCCTGATGACTGCTGGTCCTCCCATATTGTTTCAGCCATGACTGTTCTGATACAAGAGTGCATGTTTGAAGAAACACTGCGGAACTGTGAACCCATTGACCTCAGTCGTTTTGTTGTGGACTTTAGAGAGAGACACTTCGAGTTTTGGACACCCTATTCTGATGGCTGCCCACGAGAGCACAACAGCAAATTTCTCACTTATAACAGATGGTGTGCAATGCCCCCAAAAAAAGCCCTGGCCGCTCGCTCTCCCTACAGCCTTCCAAAGTATATGTTCCTAGACCTCCCACGAGATATGTCATTCGCAGTGTTGCCCGTTTCAGACTGCGTGTCCACACCCTTGCTTCGCTTTGAGACCGCAACATGGAACCCCACCTCCTCCCCTACCTGTGATTTATGTGAAGCTGATGATGATGTCCAGGATGAACAGCATGCTATTTTCCACTGCACACATCCCCATACAGTGTCTCTTCGCAGGAGACATGAGCGAGTCCTTATTTTTTGAGGCAAGAGCATAGGATGTTTCTACTTTTTTGCACCAGAACAACAACAAACTCTGTTTTTCCTACATGACTGATTAGTTTTTATGAGCAGGCTAGCAGTCGCACGCTTTGACTGAAGGCCTTTCCTTGTAGACCTTGAAGGCCTTTTTCTTGTAAACCTTGTAACCATTGTGCGTATAGGTCCCGCGGTTACAATTACATCTGAACAAGAAAATGAACAACAAATGGAGCTAATTGGTCTCCGAACTAGTCAGCGATTCTTTCAATAATTGTTTCTTAGCAAACACTCAAAAAGGGGAAAAGCAGACGGAAGTTGAAACGAATACTGGCACGAAACACAAATTAGCCAAAGTATTCCCAGGATAGTCCATCAAGATAGGTTAGCCTGTGATCAGCTGGGAGGCGTGACAAAATGGCAAGCGTTGGATGAGCGCTGGGGCAGCAAAGAGAATGGAGAGATGTCGTGCATCAAGGAAGGTAAAACACTGTGGGATTACTTGACACCTTTTCAGCTTGAACACCTGGTTGCAGGCTAACAGAAACAAGCTTAGAAATGAGCCACTGACGCTAGAAATCAAAGTTGCGATTCGGCCTTGTTTCTTGAATTTGTATCGGGGGTACGCCTTCCTGGTCTGCTGCCCACTGCTGGGCGGCTGGGGGAGGGCCACCACCATCTGAGCGCTTGGGACCGCGGGGCACGGCGTTGTGTTTCAGAATAGTCCAGTCAAACACATAGTCCCACTGGTAACCTGGAGGTGTAAAGCAGGATATGTGCACAATACGTTAATTAAATGTTATCAGGAATGTGCCAATTCATAGGGATGGCCAGAACCGTATATATATATACAAATTGTATTAGGTATACCGTGTATTTGGGCATTCCCCTGCTAAGATTACCGTACATACGCCGCATATATCTGGTTCTGGTGAACTCTAGTCACATGGCATATTTGTGTGACGCCGTATTTTGTACGACACACGAATTTCACCGCATTATTTAGTTTGTTATGTCCAGGAGCTCCAAAAAAGGCCTTCTTTTCCAACCAGGACACTGTTCAACAATCGGAAAGCACCATCTTACTCAGCATGAGGTTCTTACTCAATTTGGAGCATAAAAATTCTGTATGCTAAAAGGGTAACTTTTTTAAGCGATAAGGCTCTCAGTTTTCCTGCAGCGCAAAGGGCTAGGACACCTTGTGTCCTAGTGCCCAACAACAATTTTCCGGATCTCGCAAACTTCGACTTTATAGCGGGGACGATTCTGGGCTCCACAAAGGACCCCCATCGTTTTCAGGGGCAACAATCATATTCATGGCTGAGATGCACCATGAGAAAAGCGGACAGGGTTCCGCGTTGGCAAGCTTCTGGGGCTAACATCCCTGAGCTTGCAAGCAGCAGCAAGCATCATTCTTGCCCCATTTGAACGGGCAGAACCATGCCTACCAAGAGGGTTCAAGCTTCTCTAAGAAAGAAGCATGAGTGCAAAGCTGCTGCAACTCAGGTGCAAACTCCTCCAGGAAGGAGCAGCACAGCGGTGTGCTTGCATGCAGAGCATTCTTCAGCAGCAGCAGCAGCAGCAGCAGCAGCAGAAACAGAAGCTCCCAGAGGCACCCAGAAGAAGGGAGGGAAGCCCAGTAACACCCCAGTAAATCATTGATTTTGCAAATTGATTAACTTTTGGTGCGTTTCTGAACTTTTTGGTTTGGAAATGGTACCATGTCCTGTTAGCTTAATTGTCCCGAGTTGCAAAAAATTCAATTGAACTTTCAGAACTGGAAGCGATTCTGAGCCTGTTCTAAATTGTTCAGATTGTGGTAGTTAACTGACATTTAACCAGTGACAGACCGTCAAACTATGGGCAGGGGGGGGGCTTTCGTCCAGGATGTTACTCTGGACTGTACCTTGACTCCTGCATGCATGGGAATGCCTGGGAGGGGCATGCAGAGGGGGAAATGGGCTCGCCCAGCAAGAGAGGGCTAGAGGAGGAGTCTCTTCTCCTCTAGCCCTATGAATGGGGAAATTTGGGGTGGAACTTGGGAGGTCAACTGAAAGGAGGATTGCGAGATAGAAGAAAGGTGATTTCCAATTTGGAGCAATTGAGAGTCCTATATTTTGCGACAAAACAGTTAAAAATGTTCTGGACAGCTGGGTGGTAGTTAACTCAGTTTGGAACAGAGAAAGTAGTTTTAAACTGGTTTTGACACACCTTTCCTGTACCAATACAGAAACACTTATTCTGTCCTGAACTCATTAATCCCTATTCGGAACAAATTGAAACTGGTTCAGAAACACATTGTTTAAAAGGACCTCGTAAAAAGCGCAATGCTTACAAAATAAGTATCTAATTATTATGGCACCTTGCAAAAATCAGAAAATCAGGCCTTGCACAGGAGGGTGTTTTTTTGGAAGGCACATTTACTTTTTGGGGTGGACCCCCCTGCCCCCCCCTAAACCCCCCTTCCGGTGCCCCCACCAGGACAAAAAGGGTACCAATCTGCTCCTTTATTGAATAGGCATCCATTTGCATACTCATCAAAAACCGAAATTGAAGCGTTGCAGAGTTATGGGGGGGAAACTAAGATACGAACGCCCCCGTGCACGTGACCTACCAGGCACCCATAACTGGCTTGCATAGTCCAACATTGCTTCCATTTCTTCAGAATTCCACTATCTAATGCTGACACAATCCTGTAAGTTTGGGGTAAATTGCTGCTTCCTTGGCTTGACTCACCCTGTGGCCTGCACCCGAGCGCGTGTGCCTCTGACTTTTGGACATGTCCACAGACCCCCCCTTTTACCCAGTCTGCCCAAAAAGGGTGGCAGTCGACTGGGCTTGAGCTGAGGATTCTGCTGATTTGTAGGGGTGGCCCATTAAATTCTTGGAGGGTCGGATCCCCCCGTCCCCCCCCCCTGATTCGACCCATACATATATCACTTGACAGCTCTTGACAAGAGGATCCTGAATACCGTACAGAGAATATATCACGCCGCAAAAAAAATGTTTTTGAGGGATGCAGCTAACTGCGGACAGAAATTAAAATAAATATTTTGGGGCTGCGGATTGGGTGCGGATTAGTGAAAATAATATTTTTTATTTATATTTGAGGATGACGGTGAGGATGAGGGGGGGGGGCAGTGCGAGCGAGGAAGATGGGGAG
>Ga0307963_1001789_pt1 | contig 16684 bp, 15 predicted proteins | sample OrgLakmetagen594_FD_201829 | JGI IMG/M metagenome (GOLD analysis project Ga0307963, IMG submission 201829) | Saline water microbial communities from Organic Lake, Antarctica - #594 | ecosystem: Environmental > Aquatic > Non-marine Saline and Alkaline > Saline | place: Antarctica: Organic Lake...
TCCCGGTCCCCGAGGGTGTATAGTGCGGCGCCGAGGTTCATCTGCGTCATCGCCCAGTCGAGGGGGTTGCGGTCGCGGGTGTGTTCTTTGAGGGCGGCGCGGTAGGCGGCGACGGCCTCCTCCAGCCGCTCGGTGTAGCTCTCCCGTTGCCCCAGGGTCTGGAACGCGGCGCCGAGATCGTTCAGCGCCACGCCTTTCTGGTCAGGAGTGTCGGCGCGATTACGGGCGATTTCGGCCAGCGCGATGGCCACGCTCAGGTCCAGGTTCAGGCCCTTGTCGCGGCCGCGTTTGTACCAAGTATCTCGTTCCCGGCGCAGAGCGTCAAAGCGGTCGGCAGGATCGGACGCTTCAAGATCGACGCGGCGGGCGATCTTTGTCGCCGCACCGTTGGCGTCGAAGGCCAAAAGGTGCTGGTCAATGGCGACGTTGAGGATTTCCGCGAACGCAGCCTGCTCTCGCTCAAGGCGTGCCTCGGCGGCGGCGACGGCGCGGTCGACCACAGCGACACCATCGTCGAACTCGCCCTTCTCGTTCAGCACGTCGAGTTCGGCCATGACCGCGTCGACAAACGGATCAAGGTTGCTTGGCGCGCCCACACGGCGCCGCATTCTGGCGGCGATATCGAGCGCGTTGCGCAGATCGTTCAGAGCCTGCTCCAGATCGTCCGTCCGTGGTGCGACGCGGTTGGCGAGTTCGAGGATCGTGGACCTCGGAACGTTCTGGCTGTTTTCAGCAACCGCCTTCGCGACGAGTGCGGCCACCTGGTCTTCGTCGAGGCCATATTTGTTTATGTCGCGTCCCGCTGCGTAGCTGCCGCGGTCAGCTGAAACGTGTTGCGGCTGCTCAGCCACGGCTCATGCCTTTGGCGGTGTAGAGATGTTCACGTCGCGCCCGGCGGCGATACCATGCCGGTCGGCAATCACCGTGATCCTGTTATCGACGCTCGCGGCCTGACCGTCGGCGGCGAGCGCGCCGCTGAGCGCCTCTGCGAGGGCCTCGATCTTGGCCTGCGTGTCGGCGTCGAGATCGTCCACATCCTCCGCAACCGAGATGGCACGGTGCTCGGCCTCGGGATTGGCTTCAAGCTTCTCGACGTTGCTTGGTGAGGCGGGCAGAAGCGCCGCCTTCAGAGCTGCATAAGCATCCTTGGAGGCGGTTCCAACGACCTCCTTCCCGAGCGCGGCCGCGCCCGAGGCGAGCGCAGCGGCAGCGAGCGTCCCAATGGTTACAGGATCGGCCAAAGTGGCATCCTCATGGTTATGAAGCTGTCGTAGCCTGTCCGACTTGAGCTTGCGAGGTCAAGGGAAAGTGATCTCGCGCTTCTTTACAAGGGCGGAAGATCTCCGCTCACGCTGCGCAGCGCGTCTTGGACGCAGCGCTTCGTGCATTTTACACTATTGGTAATAGTGTTAAGCACTCAAGCACCTGGACCCGTGGATCGAGCGGGCAGGGGGCCGATTTCCGTTTCGCGGTTTAACAATTGTCGCGTAGACTGTTAAACATGAACGAAATGCGCCTCACCGACACCGCCGGAAACCGGCTCTACCTGAACGCCGAAGAGCGCGCGGCCTTCCTGACCGTGGCGCGGCGCAAACCGGCACGGGATCGCACGCTCTGCGAGACGCTGTACTTCACCGGCTGTCGGCCGTCCGAGCTGTTGGAGATCACGCCCGCCAGGGTGGACCTGTCGGGCGGCACGATCGCCATCCGCAGCCTGAAGAAGCGCAAGGAGGCGTCTGGGCGCTCCAAGGTGGTCTACAGGAGCGTCCCGGTGCCGCCGGACTACTTGGACACCCTCAATACGGCCCATGGCCTCAGAGAGGCCCAGAAGTCACGCAAACGTGCCGGTACGCCGATCTGGCCGCTCAGCCGCGTGCGGGTCTGGCAGATCGTCAAAGGGATCATGATCGAGGCCGGGATACCGGACGCCCCGCATCGCAGCCCGAAGGGATTGCGCCACGGGTTCGGGATCAACGCCTCGGTGAATGGCGTACCACTCAACATGCTCCAGAAATGGATGGGGCACGCCCAACTCAGCACGACCGCGATCTACGCCGACGCCGTCGGCCGCGAAGAGCAGGACATCGCAGCCAGGATGTGGGGGTAGGGGTATGCATCTGAGAAGGATAGAGCCAGACGCCAACTTGCACCGGTTCTACCGGATGGAGATCGTGCGCGGTCTCTTCGATGACTGGAGCCTGGTGCGTGAATGGGGACGGATCGGCAGCTCTGGCCAGTTGCGGACGGACTGGTTCGACACGGAAGCCGACGCCAAGGACGCCCGCTTCGAGGTTCACATGGCGAAAGCCAAGCGGGGCTACGAGTAGGCTGGCAAAATGACTGGCAAAACGGCCCGTTTCTGTATTGCAGTGACGGGCAACGCTCGCGCAGCCTGACCAAACCCAGCCGTTGTCTCTCCAACGAAAACGGCGGGCCCTTTGCAGGACCCGCCGTTCGCTATCTGCCGATCGTTACAACTTGCAGCTTCAGGCTGCTTTCTTGGCCGCCGAGCGGGCCGTCTGAGCGGCGCCTTCGGCCGTGCTGGTCACCTTGTCGCTGATCTCTTCGCCTGCCTTGGAGGCAAATTCAGCGGCTTCGGTACCAACCTTCTGAGTTTCGTTCGAATAGCTCTGAGTGGCCTTCGTGAGCAGTTCTGTCTGCTTCTTCACGAAATCCGTGTAGGCAGTGCCGTACTCGGAAACGTCGTCGCGAACTTTGGTCAGGTCGCGCATGTTCGAGATCGCTTCCTTCGTGGTCTCGCTTGCGATGTCGGTCGCCCGGGTGCCGGCGTCGACGGCGATCGATGCCATGCGCTCGTTCATGCTCGCCAAGGTCTTGAAGACGTCCTGATAGCCTTGCGGATCGAACAGGTTCTGAATGTCGGTCATTGCGGATTTTGCGTTCTGCTTGGCCATCTTGGGTCTCCTTTCGAGAGCGTTTCGTGTCTTGTTTGCTGTTAAACTTCAAATAATGCTGCACTGCAGCATTTCAACCCCCGGCCCGCTGCGGTGCAGCAGAAAACTCGAGCCGGTCTGGGGGGGGGCACGGCTCGGACGAAGAGCGGGCGCGTTGAGGTGCGGAGCCGCAAGCAGAGAACCGTTTTTGATCAACCTCACACCCCAAGGCTTGTTGCATGACGCGCAGCGCCCAACGTCACGCAGCGCCCAACGTCGTTAAAAGTCGGCAAGATGTCGCTTTTAAGAAAAAAGTACAAAAAACGTGAACAGTTTTCGGTTGCCTGAGCACTAAAAGTGAGTATATTAAACTCAGTGGAAAAGCACAGAGTGAGCATAAGATGTTTTTTCTAAACTGCCGTGACCGCTTGACGAGCGCAAGTACTTACCGTGTTCAGTATGTTTCTTGAACCGAATATCGTGCTTGGCCCCTTCATCGATCATGACAGCGCATCTGCGCTTACTCTCTTACATCAAGTTAGGAGAAAAAAATGGCAACTACCCAAATTGCGCGAGAAACCACGGCACCTGAGACCGCACGCAACACAACTGTTCGATCAAAAGGTCGTCCACCCAAGGGAGATAACTCCTCGAAAGCGGAGTACCGCCTGCAAGTCAAACTTACGCCATCCGGCAAAGAGCGCCTTGACGCCATCGTTGCGCGAGTCGACGGGGAGAGTGCCGCACATGTCGTGCGTGATGCGTTGCGCATCTATGACATTCTCACTGAAGAAATCATGGAGAACGATTCTCAACTGTTCATTAAAGATGGTGAAACTGGCGAAGCCATGAAGCTTCGCCTTTGGTAAGTCTTGACCACCCCCTTTATTGTGAGTATATTAAACACACAATAAAGGGGGTAATACCATGTCCGATACTGACAGCGCTGCCTTTTTCAAGTTCGTTAAGTCACGATTTTCTGCTGCATTCTCTTCCGCAAAGACAACCTTCCTAACCGTCACCACAACATTGTTTGTGATGTCGATTGTACTTCAGCCGCTTCTTAATGCGACAATCGTCACCTCCCCAGTCATCACAATCTATCTGCCAGTTCTGACCGCAACTGTTGTAGTCGTTGCGGTCGTTTTCGCGCGAGGGGGCAACTTGTCCGTCAAAAGCAAAGGGATTGAGGTCCTCTTGGAGGAGCTCAAGGAGAAGGACCTGAGCAAAAAGGAGACCGAGACCTGGATCGAGCAACCCCAGCGCAAGAAAGAAGACCCCGACGGTTAATTGTGAGTTTTTACGGCATAATTTCGATGCTTTTTTGGTTGATAATTTCGTCCCCTTGTGTATTCTACCTTAGGGACAGAACAGATAACGGAGGCGTTCGTAGATAAGGAGATCGATATGCCAAAGGAAGACAAGGAAGATTTTTTGTGGGGGATCAGTTCCTCCCAACAAAGAAGTTGGCCAACCATTATTCATCATGGATGGACCAAGAGCGGGTCACTGATGTGACGCTGCGTAAAGTCGAAGTTTCCGAAAACCAATTCGGAAAATACACTGAAAAGCTGAGCGAAATCAGCGAAGAGGCAGATGCTTCAGTTGAGGTCTGGGTACGGCTGCGTTCCAACAAGAAGAACGACCCATACAGACACTGAGTCAACGGGAAGTAGCATGAAAAACCGCGAGCAGATAGTTAAATGCCTGTCCCTCATTAGAGGGCGATGCTCGCGCAGGCACTTCATTTTTCTTGAGATTAAACCTCGCTGAAACAGCACGGGTTACTCATTCTCCATCCATTCAATCACTTCATCTTCAAGGGGCTCTGTTGCAAACCTTGCCGCCAGCCATGAGCATTTCTGGCGTTGATAGTGCCCTGCTCCCCAACCTTGGACCGCCGGAAGCTGGAATTTTCCGGCTCTTTCACGATGACGGGCTGGTGACGCCATCGGGATAATGCATGGCGATCGGGACCACCAAGATAAACGGCGTTGAACCCTTCGCCTATGCCAAAAACTCAAGAGTTTTGGTCGACCGTGCAATAAAGTTGGTTGCGGTTCGGCCTTGATGACCGAACCGCAAAATGCTCAGGCCGAAGCATCCGATGGAAAGGCCAAGACGTTCTCACTCTCTGGGTCAGAGGCATCCTCGGGCTCATGCTCCTCAGTTAGCTGCATGAGGGGCGCGATTACCGAACGATCCCAGAGCGCATTCAATCTCCCGTCGAGGGTTTTCTTCAAGTCCGGGCGGGTGTCGTCGAACCAGGTGCGAAGGTGCTCTTCGATCCGGTTCTTAAACCCCGGTCCCCTGCCCCACTCAGAGGCGCAGTCGTTCCAGACCGAGTCTTGCGTCAACGGCTCGCGGTAAATCTCCATGGCGATCCGCTGTGCTCCATCGAGGAAGTTGCGTCGCGACGCCTCCGCCACCGCACCGATCTGGTCCACCGAGTGCTTGGCGAGCACCAAATCCTCGTCGGCCTTGAGCTCGTTCACATGCCCCTCGATCTTGGCGAACCAATCCCGTGACCGCAGGCGCGCGTCCCGCGCCGCCCCGACACCGAGCTGGTGGACGATGTTGAGGCCGTAGTACTCGCCATTCCGCCGGGTCGCGGCCCACAGGGTTGAGGCATAGCGCACCCCGCGCACCGTGCTCAGAACCTCTTCGTAGGCGTGCCGCTCCCGCGCTCCGAGCTTACCGTTCCCTCGAAGAAACGTGTTGAGCCGCCGGGCGACCTCCTCGATCGCTGCCGTGACTGCGTGCTTCTCATGGTTCTCGATGATCTCGGTCGCCGCATCACACAGATCGAACAGCCGCTCGGACACCGTCTCGCGCATCCGCGAGATCTGCCCGAACAGATCGGCGCGCACCTGCGCCGCCGTGTCGCCCTCGACGTTGAAGAAGAAGACCGGCACGTCGCTCAGATCCTGACTGTTGAGCTTGTTGGTCACCTCTTCGCCTTTCAGCGCGTAGCCCTCTTCCTCGTTGAGCACCCGCTCGCTGGTATCCGAGTTGACTTCCAAAGCCTCGCCGGAACGCGGCAGGGACAGGATCGCGATCTTGCCGGTGTCGAACCGCTCCGAGAAAGTCTGCTTCATGTGCTGAAGCAGCGCCTGGGACGTGGTGTCCGGCGCGCTCTCGAACCGGCAGCACAGCACCACCGCCGTGCGCGGGTCCTTCAGCCGGTGATCCAAATCCTCTCGGACCGCGACGTCCTCGACGCCCTTCGTGTCGACGACGGTGATCTCGAACTCGCCGAAGCTCTTGCCGAAATCGGGGACGATCAGGCCGATGCTCCGGGGCATCGGTACGTCGCCCATCCGGCCGTTGTTCACCGCCCGGAAGGTCTCGCGCATCCACTCCGACGGGTGTTTGCGGGTGCCGCTCTCGTACCAGATTTCCGTGGTGGTCCGCTCGTCGAGCTTCATCGCTCCCAGTACGCGCGCCCGAAACTCGTCCTCACCCTGACAATCCGTGATCACATCGTGGATTGGATCGCTGTATTGCGGCTTGCCATCGACCATAATCCGCTTGCGCACCAGCGCCGACATGTTCCGGATCGCCCGCTCGATCTCACGGCTCACCTGCGGCGTCTCCGCTTGTTCCCCCTCCTTCCGGTGCGCCATCGCCCATTTCGCAGCACAGAAATCGGCCACCAGATCGGTCAGGTCGGCATCGTCCATCGCCGTCACCGACAGGCCGAACTCCGGACCGCCTTTTACGTGAACCTCGCAGATGGTCGTGCCACCTGCCCCGGTTTCCAGAACCGGCCGATTGATGTTGCGGTCCTCGGCCTTCGCCGGGATCAGCAGATCGAAGATGAAGCTGATCGCCGTCGATTTGCCGACGCCGATATCGCCCACAAAAGCGATGTTGTGCTTCAGCCGGGTCAGGAAGCTCGACGCCCGCAGCAGGTCGCCCTTGCGGCGCTCAAGCTGACGGCGCAGCGGCCAGGGCTGCTCTTCGTCGCCGAGGAAGGCCTCGATCTTCTCAAGGGTCTCTTCGGCAATCTCAAGCGATGCTCGTTCCGGGTTCCAGTATGACGGCGGCTCGATGAACCGCCACTCACGCTCCATGAACCGCAGGAAACCGCCCGCTTCCTCGGACCCGAGCGCCGCCAAGGCTTCGAGGACGCGCCTGATCTCATCGGGCGCGACCACCTCGCCCTTTTCCATCCGGGATAGGCGGCTCTGATCGACCCTTGCCTTCTTCGCCACGTCCGATTGCGTTGCGCCCAACGCGCTCCGCAGGCGTGCCACCGCGCCCGCCGTTCTCGTGATTTGCATATCCATCGCCGCATCCTCTCCTGCCTGCATACTTGCCACATATATGCGTATCATATGCGCAGGCAAGGGCTGGCTGAGAATTCCTGATAAATGAGGCAATCTCCGCCACTCTTTTCGACAGGTCTCCAAATAGCTATTCGCCAAAAACGATCGTTTTTGTCACGTGCGCAAATTCAGCATTGCTACTATTGTAAAACACTCAGCCTGATCCTGAATTCTTTTCACCGGACGCAAAAAACGTCACGGGGCCATGACTCAGCCCACAGCTGGCTGACCTCCAGGCTCGAAATGGATCGGTTCACCTCACTGGAGAGGTGTGTCCGATGCCTAAGAGAAGGAGAAAACATGGCAGAACTCACCCCATACATCGAATTTGCGGCCCAGACGGCCAAGCTCATCACCTATCTCATGGTGATGCGACAGCTCGCAAAACGCAGAGGGGCGCGCAAGCGCCCCTAATCCTCCGTTTTAGGGTGTGTACGACAGCATCATTGCGCCCGCGACGGTGTTTGTGGGCCTCGTCCCGGCACCGGCGCCTCCTTGGCGATCAGATCATCGGCAAAGCATTCGGGCGGCACGAGTCCGGCCTCGATGTCCGGCACTACCCGCCAGGCCTGCAACAGCCGCAGGCCGCTTCGAAAACCGGACCGCTTGGCCCTGTCGCCCTCGAAGTGCGCCAGAACGCCGTGCGCCCAGCAAGACGTCAGCGCTTCCGGCCCGAGACCGTCATCGAGCGCGGCGCGCCGCACCGCGTAAAAGCCCGGGATGCGTTCGCCGGTCCCGTCCGGGCGTGGGTTGTGCCTGCTCGCGGCCTTGACCTGGGCGTGGAGCGTTCGCCACCGGTCCCCGGGGGTGGCGTAGCGCTCATCGGGCCGCAGCACGCTCGTCCTGCGACGCGCCATGCTGAGTGCGGCCTGGCTGACGACATCTGCCCGTGCGATGGCATCGAGGCGCGCGGAACACAGCAGTTCCGCGCAACCGATCTCCTGCCCGGGCTGGAACTCGCCCGCGGTTCGGGCCGCATCGTAGAGCGTGTGAAGCCCCGCGATCAGCTCGAAACGCGCCATGCCATCGGGGTCGAGATCAAGTGCAGCCGCCTCGGCCTCGATGCGGCGCGGCAGCGGATAACGTGCATGCTGATGTCGCTTGCCGCGCCGCAGGGCACTGGCTTGGAGCGGCCCGATCCGCTCGGCGGGCAGGAGGGGCACCAGGGTTTCGTGCGCATGCAGCGCATCGAGCTGGTCGATCGCCTTGGAAAACGTCTTGCGCGGATCCGGTGCGAGGCTGCGCTCATGCGCCCACGCCCATTCCCGCGTGATGGTCGAGGGAGGTCTCTCGCTGCGGGTTTTACGGTAGAGGCGCGCGGCCGGATCGTCGGTCTTGGATATCCCGGCCCTGCGCAGCGCCGCCAGGAAATCACGATACCCGGGATGGCTGCACATCCCGATGACCTCAGACATTTGCTGACCATCCGTTCGGGCATGTCCGGCCATGTGCCGCGCCATATAAGAGACGACCTGCTCCAGCGTCGCATCATCGAGGAAGGCTTTGGCCTCGAGGCCAGCGGTATAGCCTTTCCCCAGCCTCGCGAGCATTGCCCGCTTCGCGTTTCGCCTGTAGCCGCACAGGTCCAGCATCTCGTGCACCTCGGCGCAGAGTGCCGCCGGCAGGGCCGGGACCCGGCTGGGCGCTCGGACACGGTTCGGTTTGGCCGTCTCGGTCGGACGGGGCGTGCGGATCGTCTTCGGGAGCCGTGCTGGGACCGGGCGCGTCGCCTGCCGGGCCCAGAGGCGTTTGGCCTCCTCGATATAGGCGTCGACGGTTCGGCGAGAGAGCCCGCGCTCATGTCCGAGCAAATGCATGGATGTGGCGACCCGTGGCCAGACATCCCGCGTCAGCAGAACATCGGCATCGGCCGCGATCGGCGGTTGAAGCATGCGGACGGCCTCCCTGGCAAGCCGGACCCCGGCCCGCTCGGTCTCTGGCTTCTTGCGCCGGGGGCGGCGTGGTTTTCGGGGCGTATCGACATGTCTGATCTTTTTTGCATAGCGGGTCGGATCATCGACGCGGGCCAGCAACGCCTTGCGCGCGCACTGTACGTAATTGCGCCATGTGCTTTTCTTGACAGGCTCCACACAGCAGGCCGCGTCATGCGATAGCTTGCCCGCATCGATCAGCGCCAGAAGGTCGTCCGGTGTGTCGGCCTGCATCTCGTGATGTAGAATCGTACGCCAGATCCAGGCCAACGCATTGCGCGCCCTCTGGTCGCCAGCCGTATGACTCTCCTGGAGCCAGTGCGGCAGAACAACCGCTTTTAGTTGCTGCCGTCGCGTGGCCGGCATAGCGAGGTCGCAGCGGAGCAAGCCTGTGCGCTGGACCCGAGGCCGGCGCGACAGCCGCACGAGAAACTGGTAGAGACTGCGCTGCTTGACCTCGTTTTCCGCGGAAACGGGCGCAAGCTGTTCGGCGATCCATGCCGTGTCGATATCGCTCGGTCGCAACCCGTCACGCGCGGCGCGCAGGCGTACCTCCCCGACGATATCGGCATTCACGGGTATTTCCACCTCCGCGAGCAGTTGCAGCGCCGACCACGGATCAAGGTCGGGCCGAAACCACCCGATCGCACGCTTCATTCTCGAGACCAGGCGCTTGTGGTTGACCGTCGGGTTGCCGGGGATCCGGGCGCGCACCCCGGGAGCGACCTGAGCCCAGTCATCCGGAAGCAATGCGCCGAAGTCCTCGACGGGGTGCTCCAGCCCTTCCAGGACCTGCGCCAGGATTCGGAAATCCATCGCCCTGTGCGGCCAGTCCGCAAGGCTCGGCTGCCCGGAGCAGGCCGCGGTTTCAAGCGCGTCGCCCAAATCCATGAGTGTTGCGACACGGTCGCGCAGGCCCGGAGCGTGGGCCTGCGCAGATTGCGGGGCGAGATCAGGGGGGTATGCGATATCGGTCATGGTCATAGCAAATCCGTGATGTCGTCGGGGGAAAGACTCTTGCCTCGAGCGGAAAACGCGTCGGCGGCCTTGCGTGTGGAAATCTGCCGGGCATGTTCATCGCGATACTTTTCCATCGCGCGGTGGCTGCGGTGGCCGATAGCCCGTCTGCCGTAGTCGAGACCGACCTCTCCGAGATCCGCGAGAAAGGTTTGCAGCAGCGTGCGCGCCAGATGACCCGAAGATCCGATCGCTTCGTCCCAGGTGCGTCCGAACCAGCCATAGGCCACGGGGTCGCCGTCGTAGCGCAGGAAGAAAGGCTGGTGCTGCGCGATCGCCCGGTCGCGCAAAGCGGGCAGATACCGATGGTCATTGTCGCCGAGCAGAAGCGCGTCGAAGAACCTGTTGAAGCCCGGCTCGAAGCCGATATCGAGTGTGCTGCCGGGCTTCGACTGCACGTATTTGAACGCATAGCTGTTGGTTTCCGGGCGGTAGAAGACGCCCTTGCCCCAGAACATCCGGTCGACCACGTCGCGCGCGCGCGGCGGACAGGCGACGGTGATGCCGCGCGCGCAGGCTTTCAGGCGGCGCTGGTGACGGTGCGCCGCGTTCGGGACCGCCTGGGCCTCTTCGAGCTCGATGCGCGCCTTGGCGAGGGTGACCGGCAGATCGGGTGCCTGCAATGCGGCGAACATCTTCAGCGGCGTCTGGCGCTGCTCCAGGCCGGTAAAGCCGCGATAGTTGCGGTCGAGCCTCTCCTCCGTCGCGTCGGACACACCCAGGTACTTGGCGAAACGCTTCAACTCCTCGGCGGTGCTACGCAGATACGCCCAACGGGGTTGCGCGGTCGCCCGATCCTCGCCGTTCCGGATGGCCTTGGCCCGCGATCGGTCGATCAGGTCGTCATAAAGCGCGCATTCGGCCTTGGGGTCTTCGAGATCGACAGGTCGTCTCGCACGTTCCGCGGACCATGCAAACATGCCGAGCCGGCGCTCCATCCGGTCCAGGATCGACAGGCTGTAGACCTGTTTGCGGCGCAAGTCGCGCAAGGTCGTTTGCCAATTTGGCGGCAGATCGGCGACCGGCAGGGAAACGGTGCGCACATAATTCCGGCGAATTCCGTGATTATAGCCCCGGAAAAATCCGCTATGCCGGACCTCTTCGTCGACCTTGCGCGCCGCCGCGATCAGCGCGGCGCCGAAATCCAGCTTGCAGAGGACCCGTTCGAGCGCCGCGAGCCGCGCCAGCCTGTCATGCACTGGGCGCTTGACCGGATCCGCAGCGTCGGGCGGAGATGACAGCGTCAGGAATGCCCGCAGATCAGCGGCTTTGGGTGTCGTGACGAGGTGGTTCGCACAGAACGCGACGAACGGCTCCAGCGCCTCGATCTCATCGGCCGTCACATCGTCAATGCCCGGCAATTGCGCGACGCCGACCATGTGGGGCTTGCGCAGCAGGGCGCGAGCACGCGGGGTCATGTCCGAGCTCCCTTGCGCAATGTCGGCTCTACATTGTTTGCGGCCCGCATCATCGTGTTCTGAGAATGCGTTGCGCCGCGATCTGGGTCGAGAAACGCGTAGCGCCGCGCACAGACAGCCGGGGTATTGGCAAGCATATCCGCGATATTGCGTATATCCTCCCCCTCCCGGATCAGGATCGAGGCGAAGCCGTGCCGAAAGCGATGGAATGTCATCGGCATCTCGGCATCGTTGGCGGCCGACTGGAACCAGTACCGAAAGGTCGACGGGTTCAAACGGCCGCCGGACGTCCGGATCGACGGGAAAAGATAGATGCTGGCATTTTTCGGATCGATCATCGGGCGAATATGCGCGAGATACCAGTCGAGCACCGCTGGGCCATGACGTTCCGCGCAGGGTGTCATTTCGGGGATCCTCTTGCCCGCCTTGGCCTCTTCGGCCGGGATGAAGAACTCCCACCCGGCACGCGGGTTGATATTCGCCCGGCGCCCGCGATGCCGCAGCCAGATCGCATTGCGCAGGCGCAGCGGCCGGCCCGTCAACATGACCGCACAGACCGCGGCGCAGACGCCCAGGCGGATCACCCGGGCACGGTCGTCTGCGCTGAGGCGCTCGGCCCGGAACCAACCGGTCCCGTCCTGCGCGGTCTGCATGATCGCCTCGGCTTTCGCGCGAAAGATCCGGTGCAGGTTGTGGAACCGGCGTTCTTTCACCGGATCGTTGACAAGATCCCTGCACCAGTTCTGCAGATGTTCGGGCATCTCGTCGCGATCGACGCCCTTGAAATAGTCGCTGGACTTCAGGCGCCTCGTAATCTCCGCGCTCCAGCCCGAATCCCAGGCCGCGCGGCTTTTCTCGAGCACCAGGCGGATGGTCTTGTAATAGCCGAGCGCGGTATCGGCTTGCAGGGCTTCGGGCAGATGCTCGCGATCCTCGGTCGCCCGGATGGTCGCGGAGATGTGCTCGGGGGCGAACAACGCGTCGACATCGTTGACGCTCTCGAGCTCGGTGACCGGCAGGTCATAGGCCATCTCCGGATTTTCCGGACACTGGGGCAGCAGCTTGATGTGATAGCGCAGCGCCGCGCGATAGAGATCCCGGGTCTCCTTCACGACCCGGTCATGCACCTTGCTCGTGTTGAGATCGATCCGCGTCGCCGCGATTGCGACCAGCTCGTCGATGCGCGCCGCGATCTGCGGCGGCAGCTCGCCGGCCCGGCGCCGGACCGGCAGGGGCGGCAGCGGCGCGGGGGGCAGAAGGTCCTCGAACGCGACAAGCCCCTTCCATGCGTTGAGCGTCTCGATCGCCCGCTTGGACAGCTCCCGCTCCTGCGCGGTGACGAATATCTTCTCGAGCGTCTCATAGGTGTCGGCCGCAAGTTGCCAGGGCTGCAGGCCTGCACGCCGCGCGATATCGGCGAAGCTCTTCAGCATGCTGAAGCTGCGGGCATCCAGCGGGCCGGCGTTTTCGGTGAGCGGCTTGAGCAGAGCGAGCAACTCGGCCCAGCCATCCTCGGAGGCATTGCGCGCCGCGCGCTGCTCGTAGGCGCCCATGCTGCCGCGGATCGCGCGGCGCACGCCTTCGCGGACTTTCTTGTAGCGGGCCAGAGAGACGCCGAGATCGAGACGCGGATGCTGGTTGCGACGCGATTTCGGGAAGGCGGCATCGAACCAGTCGAGAAGGGAGCCGAAAGCGTGCGGCGCCGGGCTGTGCGGGTCGGGGGCCGCGCTTGCCAGCGCCAGAAGATTGGCCGGTCCGTAGCCCCATTTCTCAAGGAAGACATTGAGGTGCTGGAGGTCGTGCGGTTTGTGCTTTGCGGTCCAAGTCCGGATCTCTTCGAAATTCTGCGGTTGGCGATCGCCATGCGCGGCGTGCGGGATCGCGTCCCGGAAAATACTCTGGGCGGTGGTACTGGATGTGTCTGTCATGATGGTCTCCTGGGGTCTCTTTAAGCGGGCCAAAAACCGGTTTTCGGGCGAAAAAGCCGGGTTTTGGGCGGTTAAAGCGAAACTCCTGTGCTCTTCGAGGTGCCGAAAGATGACGGGGGTTTCGCTTATGGCCGCGTTTTGTGCGGCGTGTCCGCGGAACGGTCAGGTGCTGCCTGGAAATCGCTTTTCTCGTCTGTCGCAGCGATCGCGGCGGCGAAAACGGTGTCGGTTTGCCTGCCGGGAGATGCTGTGCTGACGGGGTCGGGGATCTTGGCCCTGAAGGGCGATGGAGCCCCCCGGTCTGTTGCTTTGGCAGCCGCCTGCGGCAGGTCGAGCGCGATGCCGTGCCGACGCCAAAGAAAAACTTCGAGCGGGCGATACATCACCCGGTTCGTGGTCAACACGATGGGGGAAACAGGCGGGAGGTCGATCGTGCCGGCCTTGAGCTTCTTGCGAAACGTGTCGTAGGCATAGCCGTATTCGGCGGCGAAATCCGTGATATGCACGAGTCCGTCGTCCCAGAGCATCCTCGCCAGATCGGTGATATCCGCGATCTCGTCGACGAGGCACACCATGCGCGGCGCTTTGGCATTATCGGCATCGTCAGCGTTGTCGCTTTCGACGGTGCGACTGTGCTTCGCCTGGAGCCTCGCCAGGGTCGCGGGCAACAGCATCGGTTCGATACCATGCACATTGCGAAAGACATCCGCGGGCCGGTACCCTTTGCCCGCCTTCCTGAGGCCGAACTTTGCCACAATGCTCGGGACATTGTTGCGCGACACGCCGAGATGCTGCGCGAGCGCCATGCCTGAAACGGTTTCGGTGCATAGCGGATTTTCTTGCTTCGACATTGCCAACTCCTTTTTCAGGAGCTGGGATCACGTGTATGGTTAACAAAACATGGCAATGTGGCCACAAAATGAAAATTTTAGAAAGTTTTTAGGCAGGTGACGAAGCTCACTACGTCGGCTCTGCGGGCAGGCCGCGCTGCATCTTCCGTTCCCAAGTCTCGATCAGGAAGAGAGCGACGGTGCTCGCGGCGTGAATGGCGAGGCGCGCGATCCGCGGGTCGATCCGGCGGTGGCCCCGCTCCCGGCCGTGGGCATCGCCGCCATGGGTGCGCAGCGCCCCGATCCCTTCGGTGGCCGTGGTGAGTCCGCTCAGGACCTTGCGGATGTCGTCGGCAACCAGGTCCGGCAGGTCCCTGCGCCCGGGGGAGAGGCCGAGCGGGTCCTGCACCGCACGCACGAGCGCCGAGACATCCTTCTTCGCCGGCAGGTTCAGCCCGAGTTCAACGAGGATCGACCGGCAAACCGCTTCCAGCGTTGCGCATGCGGCCGTCACGGCGTCCTCCGGGTCCTCTTCCGCGTTCCGGATGGCGCGGTCGAGATCCCGGCTTACCGTCCCGAAATCCAGCGTCGCGGTCTTATTGGCGATGGCGCCGACAACCGCAGCCCCGGAACCCCGCTTGCGCAAGACCGCGCTGCCCCCGAGCAGCGCGACCTCGAAGCCATCCGGACCGAGATGTGCATTGAGATGCTCGAGCACAGCCTGCGTCTTCTCCGGCTCCCGAGCATGGTTCCGAGGATCGGCAACCTTCTCGATCGCGCGGCCGATCAGCTCGTCGCCGTTTTCCTGCCGGGCGGCCCAATTCAGACAACCTCTCAGTGCAGGCAGACGCGAGCCTTCGCCTCGCGCCGGGTCGATGCCACAGGCCATGAGAAATCCATTGATGTCGGAGGCACTACGGTAGAGGCCAATCGACGGCTCGGGATTGTTCATCCCGGACCCGCCCGAGATTACCTGGACAAGGGCCTCGATGGTGAAGGTCGAAAACGAGGACATCGGGTCAGAGCCACAGCTGGGCGGTGCTGACCGCAAGGCCGACGACCGCGATGACGAGCATGATACGGCGGTAGGCGATTTCGTTATCCATTTTCACCTCCCAATCACGACGCTGTCTGGCGCTTGCGCAGCCCCGGCCGCTCAGCGGCACGCTTGGTCGCCTTGCCGTCCTTCTCGGCCTTCTCCATGTCCGCCACGATCGGCTTCAGCCGTTCGACGAGAGGCCGCAGATCGTATTCGTTCGATGTCCGGCCGCCGGTCTTGTGATACCGCTCGTTCCGCCGCAGAAGCTGCGCCTCTTCGAGGGTTACGAGGGCCCGTTGCACGGTCTTCGTGCTGACGCCGAGTCGCTCCGCGATCGTCTTCTTCGAGGGCCACGGCATCTCCTCCGGCCTCCACCAGTGATCCATCAGGTGGAGGAGCACGGCGAGTTCGTTCGGGCCGATGCCGAGACGCGCCTGGCCGCGCAGCAAGGCGGAAGGGACCACTGTATACCCCAGAGCAACGGTGCCCTTGCCCCACTTCCTGGTGAGCGTCCGCTCGTCCTCCGCCTCCTTCTTCCCCCGGTCCCCGATCGGGACCACCTTCTTCGCGTCTTCCGGCATCGCTGCCTCCTGCTTGTTGTGGTTGAGGTGAAGATGAGGCATAAAAGCCTCCGATGTAAGGGGCTTGGGCCCCTCCCTCTATGGTCTTATACGACCATAGACATGGACGTGAGCGTCCCTGGGGGGGCGTGGACCCGAGCGTCCACTGAAGAAGGACGACTGCAGATCAAGGACGCATTGCGGAAGGACGCGATTAGAGAGTCCAAGCCCATGGACGTAGGTGTCCATAGCCCGAGACGCTTTTTGGGATCGGTGCTTGTCACTCGCCGCAATCCTCTCGACAATCCTGACATGAGCGACGAACACAATTTCTTCCGCCTCCGCCGGGCTGCCAAGACCTATATCTCCAAGGTCTTCACCTACGGTGCCCACACCACCGAACGATTGCGCAACGTGCGCATGGTGATGGACGGCTCCGACGTCCTTCATCTGGGCGAGGTGGAGGGAGCGCTGTGCCTGCGCCTGTCGGGCGAGAAGCGCAGAACCCAGGTGACGGCGGTGGTCACCCAGGACGACAAGGCGGTGCGTCGCCTCACCTTGCAGACCTTCCAGACCCGCAAGGGAGACTGGTATCAGGGCTACGAGGAAAACGCCTTCACCTTTCGCGGCGACGAGTTCCGGCGCCTCCTGACCTTCCTCGACCGGATCGCATTCATCGACTTGGCGAACGGGGACCGGTTCGACATCGAGGACATCTCGACCGGTGCCGGGCGCA
>Ga0307963_1001794_pt1 | contig 16666 bp, 17 predicted proteins | sample OrgLakmetagen594_FD_201829 | JGI IMG/M metagenome (GOLD analysis project Ga0307963, IMG submission 201829) | Saline water microbial communities from Organic Lake, Antarctica - #594 | ecosystem: Environmental > Aquatic > Non-marine Saline and Alkaline > Saline | place: Antarctica: Organic Lake...
GAGGCACACTGTAAACGTTCTGCTTCCCCTTCTTACTGACTTGTTCCATCTGTTCCTGTCAGACGGTGTGTCACCCCACATCTTTGGAACAAAGTCAAAATTACGCCTCTGCATCAAAAAGGTCCAACTACGTCCCCAAAAAAGCACCGTTTGCTGGCTATCAATGGCTGTATCTATAGACTTTTTGCAAATGTGGTCAGGGACTTGCTGACTGACTGGGCTCTTGCTGAACATCAAATACCAGACTCACAATTTGGTTTCTGCCCCACAAGGAACACCGACCAACCCCTCTTTATTCTTCGCCACATATTTGCAACTGCTAAAAAGAAAAATGGAAGGTGTACACTGCTTTTCTGGACCTATTTGCTGCCTACGACAGTGTTCCAAGAGAGAAGTTTTGGTGACGCAAAAATTAAGAATCCAAAGTGTTTGAGAGATATCATTCAAACCATGTACACAGGATGCATATGCCTTATCATTGATGGCAACAAATTTTATGAGGAGGTTGCGCCTAACAGAGGCTTGAAACAGGGCTGACCTCTGAGTTCCCTTCTGTACTCCCTTTATAATAACGACATGGACAGATTCTTGACTATACAGAGAGGTGCTGCCACTGCCTTGGATTCAGTTCAAATTCTTCACTGTGATTGATGATCATCAGCACCATGATGGTATGCTGAGACATTGCTCTCACTTCAAACACGGCTGAAAGTCTGCATCTCCAACTGAACAAATTCTAAGACTACATGTTTCAAAGGGCTCAAGCTGAACACTGACAAAACAAAATTCATGGTCTTCATCAGCAGGACTGCTTCTGCAATTACCACCTTCACATACTACGGCACACCTCTGGAGCTTGTCACTGAATTCAAATACCTTGTAATCACTCTTACTCGTGATGGAAGCATGCTCAGCTGCTGAGAAGATAGCAGACAACTTCAGGTCTGCCATTGCCATTTACAGAAAAGAAAAGAAAAAAGAAAAACTACGCAGGCAGTGAAAACCACTCCCCACATGAAGTTAAGAAACAGTAAGCCACTTTGGTACCGAGTACCGTAAAACTCCTTTACCGGCAGACAAAAAAGGCCCAGAGTTTACAGAACTGGTGACAGTAAGTAAGGGTATCAAACATAGAAAACATGCCATACTATGGCTTTTCCAGGTCTGTGCTTTGACAGCTGGTCCCAGAGCCTGTACGATTGTCAAGTATGGGCACTTCTTCTCTGACATATGATTCCTCAAAACCACCCCTACACACGTCGTGCATCTTGGCTTCCTGAATAGACTCCTGGGTGTCAAGAAAGGTACTAATACTGCGTGCTCCGCAAAGCAGGTCAGATGCCCATTTTTTTCTATTGGTTCAGATGCATCATACGATTCTGGAACAGTTTACTCTCTTCAAACATCTTCTCCTTAAGAAAGTTGTGCGGCCGGGCTGACCTTCTTCTTGCAAACAGAAGTGATACATGGACTTATCAGGTTCTTCAGCAAAACCAACAGCACCAGCCAAGCCAGCAACACCAGCCAAGCCAGCAGCACCAGCAGCCCCAGCAACAGAATCAGCAACCAAAAATCCCCAAGAGAAAGCAGTCACCAGTGACAGGTAGCGGTCAGTCCCACAAGTAAGTCAGCCTTGAGCAAGTTGCGGTGAAGCTGTGTTCCTTTGAGACTCTCATAAATCACAAGTTTGGCTCTCTGCCCGGATTGATAAGATAGAATCTGCTTGCGCCTGCCTATTAGACCCGCCTGCTACTTTGCTTTTTGTTCTAAGCTGGCTTGACCTTCAAAGTGTCTATGTGGTGCACTGGCACTGCTTTCTTTGAAACTCTCTGTGTTTAGACCAAACGTTTTCTGCTGGTTATACTTCAGCTCCCTTTTTGACTTCCAACTTCTCGCCTTTTTCTCTAACTTTCCTTTCATCATTCCACCTCTTTCTCTTGTTTCTCTTAGGCGTTTCCCCTTTTGTCTCGCCAGGTGTGGTTACAGTTTTTTCAAGCTTCCGCTCTGCCCCCTGAAGCATATATAGCGATGTAACCTTACCTTACCTTACCTTACCTTACCTCACCAGATTTTGCACGCACTCCAAGATTTCCCTGCGTCTCAGCAATTTTGAATGCCATCGATCTCACGAGCTACCCATCTGAAAAAGTTTGAGCTCCCCTTGTGCGAACATATCATTGGGGGCTGGAGAGAGCTTGACAATTTGACACCACATGATAATCACTATTTCAGCAGAATTATGAGGACTTATTACACACAGGTTGGTGTTCCTTTGGGGATTGCTCCTGGCTGGTGGAATTACAGAATTAGAAATCACAAGCCTGTGTTACCTGCTTGTTTGAGGCTGGTACTCCAGTCTCTTTGTGGCTTTTTTCCTCCTTCTGGTACTCAGTTGGACCTTTCTGACTGGGCCTTTCCTTTTCGCGGTGGAGGAGTTTTACGGTACTCGGTACCAAAGTGGCTTACTTTTCCTAAACTTAATGTGGGGAGTGGTTTTCACTGCCTGCGTAGTTTTTCTTTTCTTTTCTTCTTGCCTACCTACCTTGGCTTGGATATTTCCAGCAATCTCAGTCGTGCACTTTCTTGCCTTCGCCTTTCTGGCCATAACTTTCTGGTCCAAAGAATGCATCATAACAGGAATAGAAGGCCTTATGATCTCAGGATCTGTGACATATGTGACTGGCACTCTGTTCAGAATGAGGAACACATTTTGCTGGACTGTCCGCATGAAACATCTTGTTAGCCTTCGCACACAGCACCGCCAGCTGGTCTTCCCATCCACCTCAATATTTAGATAGCCCAATTCGTTTGAGGACTTGTTTGAACCAACCAGATATACTAGGTGTGGCCTCTTTTGTGGCTGAGCGCCTAGCCCTTTTCCCTTTGATTTGGTTATAGGCTTTTTCCAGAGGGGGTCGACGAAGGCCCCAAACAGGGATACCTCAGAATTGTGAATCGAATATGGACATCCATGTTTGCAAAGTCAAAGCTCAGGTGTTAAGAGCACTACATTTGATTCCCAGATGAACGAGCACGCGCCTTTCAGCACAAAGGAATTCCAGATATCAGACGTGAATTGTTTACACAGCGTCATACAGTTGCACTCATTTTAAAATGGGACGATGGGTAATGCGCGTCTGAGGTGCGTTTATAACTCGTGGAACGGGAGGCACAAGTAGTACACACAGAGATCCCCTGAAAAATCGCACGGACCAATGGAAATCGACGCTATGACGATCATTTCCCCCCCATGCGATGGGAGATTACACCCTTATTAGGTCAGTGTCACGCTGTACAAGCGACACATACGGGATCTCGTATTCTGTATCAGACACACCTATAAATATCTAACACAGAACCACATAAGCGTCAACTGCTTTAGTCCCTGGGCTAAATAGGATCAAATCAACCACTGTCGATTAATTTGAACCGTTATGGTGCAGTGTGGACGTTATCATGGGGTCTACAATATACACAATGAACAAACAAATAAAGTGGCCAATAGATGTGATAAAAAGCCTGATGTAGGAAAGTTCTTTCGACTGAGGTTCTATAACCTCTCCATCGTTGTCCCATTTTAGATGAGGGCGAGTGTAAAACCGTAAGTAATGATACCCTTTCAATTTTTTCAATAAATCCAATGTTCACCAGTTCATTTTAATAAACCGATATCGATGTCAATGATGATAAACATGAACCACACGAACCACACGAACAATTTGGACTGGGAGCACAAAAACCGGTATACAACTCCTGGATACGCTGTACAAATCAAGCGAAGACATCGTCAAATCCATCCGATACGCGAGATACGTCACCAGCAAGGGCATCCAGCTGCTTAAAACAGCAGAAAATTCTCACAATCTGAGAAAAATAATACAACTGGTGAGCAAGAGATACTTGCACAACATGATGCATTGCTACAGTGCTATCTCGAAGGTCCTCAAATTACCTTGGTAACTGACCACAATACACTGATTTATCTCATTTCGCAGCTCTTACTTCCGAGAAGACGAGCAAGATGCCTTGAATTCTTTTTGCGGTTAAAATACGAATGGGAATACAGACCTGGAAGAGGCAATGTTGCGGATCCACTTTTAAGGAGATCAATACACCAATGACTAATGCAACTCGTGCTTGCAGGTTGTGCTGTTACGTCTTCATCGGGAATCCATACACTCTCAGTCAAATCGCGACCCGTGCTTGCGGACTGTGCAGGAATGTGCACAACAATTCGCGAGGATAATAGCATTTTTGATGCAATAATTTGTGGTTATACTCTTGATGAGCTTCTTGAAAATCCTCGCTTTCGTCGAAACTTCCAGCAGAGTCCAAAGGGACTTTGGCTGAAGAAAGAGGGGGGGAAATCATTGGTAGTCGTGCCAAATATTCATCCGATTCGACAAAACTAATTTTCGTAAATCACAGTCTAAAAATGGTTGGTCATCTGGGCAGAGATAAAACCATCGAATTGGTTATGAGAAATTTCTGGTGGTCTTCGTTAACTTCAGATGTTGAACAATTCGTGGCAACTTGTGATGCATGCCAACGAGCCAAGTCTTTGAATAGACGAGATGCTGGCCTACTTCGCTCTCTGCCGATCCCCTCTTATCCTTGGATGTGTCAATGGATTTTATTACTGGTCTTTATCCAACACCAAGAGAATTTGACTGTATAGCTGTCGTTGTTGATTGCTTAACCAAATATGTGCATTTCGTGCCTACCACTTCGAATGCAAATTCAAAAGACACTGCATACATTTTCTGGAAACACATGATTATTTGTACACTTGGAGAACTTGAGACTCTCATTACCGATAGAGGTCCACAATCTGCAGGCAAGTTCATGCCAACATATCTTCATTTACTTGACACGCAATCTCGCTTGAGCACAGCTTATCATCCTCAAACAGATGGGCAAACTGAAAGAACGAATCGTGTTCTTGAATGCTACCTATGCATGTATGTTTCCCACCATTCATGATTGGGATTTGCTTTTACCCGCAGCCGCTTTAGCATGCAATAACTCAATGCACTCATCGATTTCCAACACTCCTTTCTATCTTAACAATATTCATTAATGGTAGGGTACATTAATGGTAGACAGCCTTTCATGGCTAAGTTTGATCATCAATCTGAGCACACAAATCCCGCAGCATTTGATCTTGCAAAGCATCTCCAGGAAAACATAAATCGTGCCAAAATTTTGTTGGAAGCTGCTCAACAAAAGCAACAAGCTTACTACAATCAAAATTGCCCTACACTTACCTTTGAACCAAATCAGCTCAAATTTGACTCTAGAGTAACAAGAATTTCGCCAAAAATCGTGGACATAAATTGTTACCCAAGTGGATGGGTCCTTTCGTAGTCCAACGAACGATTGGTCCAGTTGCTGTTAAACTCCGTCTACCGGAAACAATGCATTGCCACAACGTGTGCATTGGTGAAACCACATCGAATACCAGAAGGTGAAGAACCTACTATTTCGATTCCGCGCATTGAAGTTGATCATGAAGGAGAACCAGTTTGGAAAGTCGAGAAAATTGTAACGGTGTGAGCGACTTATAACAAATACAATTATCGTTTGTATAAAATTATCGTCTAAATCTAATTTTATCTCGCACAATCGCTCCAGACATCAATCAGTCCGATAGCTGTCAAAGTCGCTCGTAGCATGCAAATTCGCATTCGTTCTTGAAGCTGTAGTTATATTTAAAGGCGCTATACTGGTTCGTTCCAGTAGAGGTTTCATAGCCTCCAGCTTCTACTCCCCGCTTCAAAATTTGTCAACCGGTTGAAATCCATAAAAACAAGAAATTTCCCCTTAGTTTCGAATACAATAGGTGAAATGGTTTGGGCTACCAGCCATCGAAAATGAATGGATTTCGCAGGACTGTGGAATTTCAGGTATCGAAATTCGTAATTATTGGTCCTCTACTTGAAGCTCCCTAAACATTTCGAATTTCGACATATCATTGTAAGCAGTGATGGAGTACGCAAAAGGCCTGGCTAAGCAGCCCGGTGCTTCCGTTACAACACTTCGCTTTCGGCTGCAATTTCGACATTTTGAGGACATGCAATCCAAAAGGGGGAGCTCTGTGGCGGCGCAAGCCAAAAAAATAAATTTGATTTCGAAAAAGCAATTCTTCGTATCTACTGTCACAATTCGTGTGAGAGATTTTATCAGGAAGGTTCTTCGTTCAGTCCAAGAATTCCAAGAGTTCGAATCATTTAAATACTTCGATTTTGGGCCAGTGGTTACTTCTTTTTATTGCAAACATGAACCACACGAACCACACGAACAACTTGGACTGGGAGCAATTACAAATCGGTATACATCTCCTAAGTTTGCTGTACATATCAAGAGAAGTCGTCAAAACCATCCGATGCGCAAGTTTCCTCTTTGCGTCCGAAGACGCCGCCGCAGCACGCTTGGTCTCTGACATGGTACGAGGTCGCTTCGTGATCGTGCTCACGGACAACGGTTACCGGATGCGCTCCATTCTGAACGTGACGTTCGGTACGTTCGGTGTGTCCGCTGCGTCTACTCCAGCTTTTCCGGTTGGCGACGGCGGCGCCCACAACTTGAAGTATCAGATCGTGCTGGATTGCGGTTCGTCTGTGCGCGACTGATGGAGATGTGTCCTCATCAGTGGGCAAATTGTGAAATCGCGCGTTCGTCTGTGCGCGACACATGGAGATGTGCCCTCATCAGTGGGCAAATTTTGAAATCACGAGTTCGTCTGTGCGCGACTCATGAAGATGTGCCCTCATCAGTGGGCAGATTGTGAAATCGCACGTTCGTCTGTGCGCGACTCACGGAGATGTGCCCTCATTCTGGTCAAATTGTGAAATCGTGCGTTCGTCTGTGCGCGACTCATGGAATTGTGCCCTCATCAGTGGGCAAATTGTGAAATCACGAGTTCGTCTGTGCGCGACTCATGGAGCTGTGCCCTCGTCAGTGGGCAAATTGTGAAATTGCGCTCTCGTCTGTGCGCAACTCATGGAGCTGTGCCCTCATCAGTGGGCAAATTGTAAAATCGCGCGATTGTCTGTGCGCGACTTATGGAGCTGTGCCCTCATCAGTGGGAAATCATGAAATCGCGCGTTTGTCTGTGCGCGACTCATGGAGATGTGCCCTCATCAGTGGGCAAATTGTGAAATCGCGCGTTCGTCTGTGTGCAACTCACAGAGATGTGCCGTCATCAGTGGGCAAATTATGAAATCGCGCTCTCGTCTGTGCGCGACTCATGGAGATTTGCCCTCATCAGTGGGAAATTTCGAAATCGTGCGTTCGTCTGTGCGCGACACATACAGTCTTGCCCTCATCAGGGGCCTGAACCCTACCCCAGAACCTAACCCCCCAACCTTGACCTTAAGGGCAAGTGTGCTCTCATCAGTGTCAAGACCTTGTCTCATGAAGGGTTGGCCAGATCCGCACATGCACACCGTATGTACGGCAACCGTTCATATGACTGTATGTACGGCGATTTCCCTGCTAAAAATACCAATTGTGTGCGGAATAACAAGCATTTGTAGGGTTGGCCAGGATCGTATATGTACACCGTATACACGTATGTATGCATGGTTTTGGCCAACCCTACTCATGCGTGATGCATTCCGGTGACTAGTATTCATTGCACCCCCGACCTGGGTGTTGTCCCCTCTAAATTTTCAGATGTGCACCTCCCCTTTGATTTGTAAGTAAGAAGTGTGCGTCCTACACGCACACGCTCGTCCTACACGCACACGCACGTCCTACATGCACACGCACGTCCTACACACACGCACAGTTTACACACACACGCACGTCCTGCATGCACACGCACGTCCTACAGGCACACGCACGTCCTACACGCACACGCACGTCCTTCACGCACACGCACGTCTCTCATGCACAAGCATGTCCACGCACAGGCTCGTCCTACACGCACACACACACATTTTTCACGCACACACACACGTCCTACACGCACACACACGTCCTACATGCGCAACACCCTCTGCCCTTTGTCCTGGGTACTGCTGGTGTCTCATGTCGTGTTGAACGTGTTGAATGCTGCCCACTGTCTGTGTCTGTAGGGGTACATACCTTGCAAGCAGGCTTATCCGCAACTTCCCCTCACACCCTGGAAATCACACAGTGCATCTTAATCATTACAAAAACGCACTAAGTGATGCCCACTGTCTGTGTCCGTAGGGGTGCGTAATTGCAAGCAGGCGTATCCGCAACTCCCCCTCACACCCTGGAAATCACACAGTGCATCCTAATAATTACAAAAACGCACTGAGTGCTGCCCACTGTCTGTGTCTGTAGGGGTACATACCTTGCAAGCAGGGTTTGAGCAGGTCAGCAGAGCGGTGGCTAGCATTGTGAAATCCATCAGCGGCGGGGCGGAGCACCTGTCCAAAGAGGTGTGTGTATGTGTGTGTATGTGCGTGTGTGTGTGTATGTGCGTGTGTGTGTATGTGTGTATGTGTGTGTGTCTATGCGTGCATGTGCGTACACATGTGCATACACATGTGCCTGAATGTCTGCTCAAGTGCACTTGCGTGTGCGCATGTCTGTGCGTGGTTGTGTGTGTTTGTGTGCTTGTGCGAAAGCGTTGGTTGCTTCTTTTCTTTTTTCTTACTCCTGCTGAAGGGGTCGCCCCTGTGAAAAACCCACCCTACCAGATTCACTTAGCTCTCCACCCAATTCAAAGCCCCCTATACCTCATCTGAATGCTGAATACTTGATGTTATATTTAAATCATTGACATTTGCTGGGAATTTGGCATTCTGGGGGGTTCTGTGGGGCCCGCTGCGTATTTTGCATCCACTTTGGCAGGGAAAAGGTGCATTTCTGGAGTTTCCCCGATCGACCTCTGCTTCAGGAAATAAGCATTATAGTTGTTATATAACAATGCTGTAATGTCGAATTTGGGGCAGGGGTACTGGGAACGTCGGCGAGTGGGAGGCAGGCACTCACACAAGGGACACAGGGGAAATAGAGAAGTCTGCCGCTCCTTACCTACTGCGAGTTTCATCCCGGTTGTTCCTCTCAGCGTTGAGGGCAAGTTATATGACTTGGACAAAATTCAAATTGGGTCAATCAGTGGCCTGGTTGATTTTTGGCAAATTATTTCCCACCTGACATTGGGGCGCTTTTTCTATCTGTGCTTTCCAATTCAGTCCATGATTCCCAACTCACACGAATTTCCGCCAAACAAACGATGGTTTATGGATTTCAGAGGGTGCGGATTGGTGGACTGTGTGAAGAATGGGCCTGTATTGCCACCTGACATTTCCCAAATATCTTCCCAGCCTCTGCACCTCTCCCCAACCTTGAGGCATCTGCTGAAAGAACAAAGTATTAGCTATCCAATGCATGTCTCAGGTCACGGATGGTGGAGTGGGTGCAGAGATATGCTTGCGCAAAGTTAAGTGAGACAGTTTGGCTGGCAGGGGGGTGAGTTTTTCACGGGGGCGACCAAGGCTTTTTATTCATTATTTATAATAATAATTTATTATTTATTCCCACTCCTGCTGAAGGCTTTTTATTCGACGAGCTTGTGTGTATATAATATATAATGCACCAGAGTACATCAGATGATTTGCATCAGAGTACTTAATATTATAAAACTATATAATGCATAAAAATACATCATAGGCGTTAAGCACCAACTGCAAGTGCTTGGTTAAATGCACAACACACAGGGCTTCCGGTTTGCTAAAGACAAGCTTGTGAGTGAGCACAAGAGAGCACCACATATTCCTTATACCTACTCCAAATGCTTAGGGTTGGCCAAACCATACATACATACGGATATACGGTGTACATATACGGTCCTGGCCAACTCTACAAATGCTTGTTATTCCACACACAATTGGTATTTTCAGCAGGGAAATCACCATACACGGTGTACGTATACGGTCCTGGCCAACCCTACAGATGCTTATTGTGCACACAACACGCAGGGCTTCCGATATGCCAAGGACAAACTCATGTAATTTTTAAGCATTATGCTACTAACGTTCAAGTTCAACACTATGCTAAACACAATGCTACACACAATGCTACACTATAAACACTATGCTAACGACACAACACACAGGGCTTCCAGTATGCCAAAGACGAGCTTTGTGTATTCTTTCAACACCATGCTAAACACAATGCTACACACAATGCTAAACTATAAACACTATGCTAACAACACAACACACAGGGCTTCCAGTATGCCAAAGACGAGCTTGTGTGTATTCTTTCAACACTATGCTAAACACAATGCTACACACAATGCTACACTATAAACTCTATGCTAACGACACAACACACAGGGCTTCCAGTATGCCAAGGACGAGCTTGTGTGTATTATTTCAACACCATGCTAAACACAATGCTACTTACCAAGCTAAACCATAAACTCTATGCCAACGACACAACACACAGGGCTTCCAGTATGCCAAGGACGAGCTCGTGAGTGAGCACGAGTACATCACCGCACAGGGGGATCCCTTCAACGACAGCATCTACCTCCGGTCCATGCTGGATTTCTTAAGGTGTGTGTGTGTTTGTGTGTGTGTATTTGTATGCGTGTGTGTGTGTGTGTGAGCATGCATGCGTGTATGTGTGTGTGCGCGCATGCAGGCACATGTGTGCATGTGTACTGCCAGGTTAGTTTGCGTGTTCTTGGGCCTGCATGTCAGCCACAGGAGGCCACAGGCATGCTGCTTTACAGTGCGTACACTTTGTGTATGTGTGTGCGTGTGTGTGTGCACGTGCATGTGTGCATTTGCAATGTGCATGCGTGCATTCAGTCGCTTGAAGAGGACTATTTTCAATGGTACTCACCGTGTTTGTAAGGTAAAGATCCATTGAAGAAAGTGTGTGTGTTTGATTATCAGGTTGCCAAAGTTAGTATAAGGCAAAGATCCAGTGTAAGGCAAAGATCCAGTGGAAGGCAAAGATCCAATGAAGGAAGTGCGTGTTTGATTATTAGTGCAGGGTGGGCAGAGAAGTTGCCAAAAGTTACCTCTTATCTACAATCACGCATCACATCAAATATCAATCTGCGTAATCACAACCACGCACCGCATCAAATATCAATCTACGTATTCACAATCACGCACCGCATCAAATAGCAACCTACGTATTCACAATCACGCTCCTTGTCAAATAACTATTTACGTGTTCACAATCACGCACCGCATCAGATACCAATCTACGCATTAAACAATCACGCACCGCGTCAAATATCAATCTACGTAGTCACTATCACGGAATGCATCAAATATCATTAACGTATTCACAATCACGCACCGCATCAAATATCGATCTGCGCTACAGGGTTCACAACCAAGGTCCAGCCGACACGCCCCTGGCTTTCATTTGCCCCATTTCGCACCAGGTCTGTGATTGGAAACATAATCTCTGAACAATCTTTGTGCACCTTTGAATTGTGTGTGTGTGTTTGTGTGTGTGTGTGTGTGTCCAATTGCGTGTGTTTCAAATGCCACAATATCCAGACCGTTTCCTGCAAAGTTGCATCCAAGCAGGGGTCAAACTACATACATACGCCCATCTGCTCCTCTCTCCCCGTTGCTGCGTTCAACATGCCACGCACGATCACGTCCTTCAATCGTGCAATCAAGCAGGGGTCAAATTTTATACATACGCCCATCTGCTTCTCTTTCCACTTTGCCATGTTCAACAGACCACGCACCATCATTGCCTTTAATGTTGCAGCCAAGCAGGGTCAAACTTTCTGTACACACCCTGCGGAAAGAGGACTTTCTGCGTTGCTGCGTTCAGCATGCCACGCACGATCATGTCCTTCAATCGTGCAATCAAGCAGGGGTCAAATTGTATACATACGCCCATTTGCTTCTCTTTCCACTTTGCCATGTTCAACAGACCACGCACCATCATTGCCTTCAATGTTGCAGCCAAGCAGGGTCAAACTTTATTTACACACCCTGCAGAAAGAGTTCTTTTCCATGTTCAGCAGACCACGCACCATCATTGCCTTCAATGTTGCAGCCAAGCAGGGTCAAACTTTATATACACAACCTGCGGAAAGAGGACTTTTCCATGTTCAGCAGACCACGCACCATCATTGCCTTCAATGTTGCAGCCAAGCAGGGTCAAACTTTATGTACACACCCTGCGGAAAGAGGACTTTCCCCGTTGCTGCGTTCAACATGCCACGCACGATCATGTCCTTCAATCATGCAATCAAGCAGGGTATTCACTTTATACATACACCCATCTGCTTTTCTTTCCACATTGACACACACAAACACAAACGCACAAACACACACACACAAACACAAACACAAACATACACACACAAACACACAGACACACACACTAACACACACACACTAACACACACACACACTAACACACACACGCATACACACACACACACAACAGACCATGCACGACCCAGTGGTTCTTCAAGAGACTGGGCACAGCTACGAGCGCAAAGCCATTGAAACCTGGTTCACCAAGTGAGTCGGCCTGGGCATTCTTTTTCTCTTTGCTGTGTGTATGTGCGTGTGTGTGTGCGTGTGTGTGTGTGTGTATGTGTGTATGTGTGTGTGTGCGCGTGTGTATGTGTGTTTGTGCACGCGTCCGTGTGTGCATATGCAACTGCATGCATACGTGTGTGTGCGTGTTTGTTTATGTGTGAGTGCTTGTTCCAACGGAATCAGTCCTGTAAGAGGCGAGGCATAGCTGATTGCTCTTGTCAGCAAGCAGAAATATACTAGGTCTGTAACGTAGCCTATGCTTGGGTCCATGCGTATTTTTGTCCGTATGTGTGCGTGTGTGTATGTGCGTGTGCGTGTGTGTATGTGTGTGTGCGTGTGTGTATGTGTGTGTGTGCTGATGCTTGTGTTTGTTCTGTGTTCTGTGTGATTATCATTAAAGAGCAGTTGAGCATCTGCAAGCACCAACACCTATCTGCAAGCACCAACACCTACCTGCAAGCACCAACACCTACCTGCAAGTACCAACACCTGTCACAGCAAACATCTGCAAGCACCAACACCTATCACAGCAAACATCTGCAAGCACCAACACCTATCACAGCAAAAAACACCTATCACAGCAAGTCTTTGCATGCTAGTTTGCTTTGCATTTGGGTTCCTTCAGTTTGCATGCTAGCTTGCCAAGTACTAATCGTGTGCGGCATGTTAAGCTTATTTATAGCTTATTAATAATAAGTGAGCGCCTTCAGGCTGAACTCGTTCTTTTACCTACCCACGAGATCAAACTCTTACTTCTTACGAGATCAAACGCTTACTTCTTACGAGATCAAACACTTGCTTCTCACGGGACTTGTTCTTTTACCTTCCCACAAGATCAAACACTAACTTCTTACAAGTTTAAATACTAACTTCTTACATGATTTGTTCTTTTACCTACCCACGAGGTCAAACTTTTACTTCTCTACAGACCTGACGCGTTGTGACCTTGTGCTTCTCTCGGTGTGATCTGTGTTGCACGCTGATTTGTAACCATACAGACCTGACGCGTTGTGAGCTGTGGCACTGATTTGTGACCCTGCAGACCAGACACGTTGTGAACTGTGACACTGATTTGTGACCTTACAGACCTGATGCGTTGTGACCTTGTGCTTCTCTCGGTGTGATCTGTGTTGCACACTGATTTGTGACCTTACAGACCTGACGCGTTGCAACCTGTGACACTGATTTGTGACCTTACAGGCCTGACGCGTTGTGAACTGTGACACTGATTTGTGACCCTACAGACCTGACGCATTATGACCTGTGACACTGTGACACTGATTTATGACTTTACAGACCTGACGCGTTGTGACCTTGTGCTTCTCTCAGTGCAATTTGTGTTGCACGCTGATTTGTGACCTTGCAGACCTGACGCGTTGTGACCTGTGACACTGATTTGTGACCTTACAGACCTGATGCGTTATTGTGACCTTGTGCTTCTCTCAGTGTATTTTGTGCTGCACGCTGATTTGTCTGACCGTCATTTGCAAGCAGTACCTGAACGGCCACTAGTTCTGGGGATTCATTCACATGCAGTATGCAGTGGCAGTGTGTGTGTGTGTGTGTGTGCAGGGGCCACTACTGCTGTGCCTGAAGCACTTTTTGTGTGTGCTCTGATTCATACGATCTGTGTCACGCACATGAGCCACCACTGTGTGTGTGTGTGTGTGGTGTGTGTGTGTGTGTGTGCAGGGGCCACCACTGCTGGGCCTGAAGCCCGTGCTATGCTGTGCTCTGATTCAAAATATTTGTGTTATGTACACAGGCCACCACTGCTGTGCCTGACGCTATGTGCTCTTCGACTGTCCGTGCTATGCTGTGCTCTGATTCATATGACATCCTTGCGTGCAGGGGTCACCACTACTGTCCTAGAACAAGCCTTGATTCATCTGACATCCTTGATTCATCTGACATCCTTGATTCATATGACATCCTTGATTCATCTGACATTCTTGATTCATCTGACATCCTTGATTCTTATGACATCCTTGATTCATATGACATCCTTGATTCATCTGACATCCTTGATTCATATGACATCCTTGCGTGCAGGGGTCACCACTACTGTCCAAGAACCGGCAAAGCCTTGTCGCGCAAGCTCTGTCTCATCGACAACCCAAACCTGCGAGATGCAATCCAGCTGTGGGAACGTGACAGTGCCTTGAACACATCCTTTAGGTGTGTGTGTGTGTGTGTGTTTGTGTGTGTGTGTCTGTGTGTGTGTCTGTGTGTCTGTGTGTGTTGGTGCCCTTGTTTGCTGAATAGGCACATAACAGCGCCTTGTACACCCCTCTACCTAACATGCGCACACGCTCACACTCACACACACGTGCACTCCCTGGTCACTTTTCAGCAATTCACGACAGCTGATTTCTCCAATTGGTACACGCTCCATAGAGCATGCTCACACACACACATGACAGTACACGCATACACACACTTACTTACACACACAGACACAACACACACAAATGCAATGCATGCGCATACAGGCCTGTCATGTAGCTTGAAGTGTTCAATGTGGGGAGTTTCTTTCTCTGCCTGTGCAAATTCTCCTTTTGTTTCCTATACTGTAGCCTTGATAAGTCTAGAATTGGATAATATTAAGCAAGCTTGCTTTCCCCAAATACACCACACACACACACACACATACACCTGCGTACATACACACACACTCACATACACACACATACTCACACACACTTGCATACATACACGCACACAGGCCCATCATGCAGTCTCTGGTGAGCATGAAACAATACGAGGCTGAGCTTTCACAAATCAAGAATGCGCGGCTTGAGGAAGCGCAGCAGCAGGCCATGGCTGCCTCAGACAAAGGTGCCACCAAAGCAAAGCAGGTGTGTGTGTGCGCGTGTGTGTGCGTGTGCGTGTGTGCGTGTGTTCGTGTGTGCGTGTGTGTGTTTGCATGTGCGTGTGTGTGTGTGCGTGTATGTGTGCGTGTGTGTGTGTGTGTGTTACGTGTGTGTGTGTGTGTGCACGCGCGCGCATGGTTGTAAATAAAGCCAAAACATCCAGGTTTTTGCAAAATCGAGCAGGTGTGTTTTTGGCAAGACTTCAATGTAAGTCATATAATGTCTTCATATACTTTTTTAGGCACGAGCAAATGTCAGGGCTGCTCTTTAACCTCAGCAAATACAGCAAATACAGCAGCAGGCCAAGTCTGCTTCAGACAAAATTGCCACCAACACAATGCAAGTCTCAGAGTTAGGGGCACCATGGCCGCCTCGGGCGGGTTAAAGGAAGTCCGTAAAAAACAAGCGAGGCTGTGTACGTGTGCCGAATCAATAGCAGCGGTCGGTGGCAGGAGGCGTAAGTTTTGTAACCAGGGGCGGTCATAAGAACAAGGGGCAAAATATTTGCAACACAATGTATTGAAGATAAATTCAGCAGGTATGCAGAGATGCAGAAATACATCAGCTTAATATGCGTAGGGGCGTTCTGCCAGCCAATGTGGCTGCCAAGCAGCACACAGAGCACACACACATACACACATGCACACGCTCACAGACTCACACAAAACACACACTCATACACACACTCCTCTACCAGGCTGCACTTTAAGACGTGGCTGCCAAGCAGCACACAGAGCACACACACATACACACACACACACGCTCACAGACTCACAGAAAACACACACTCATACACACACTCCTCTACCAGGCTGCACTTTAAGACGTGGCTGCCAAGCAGCACACAGAGCACACACACATACACACACACACACACACACGCTCACAGACTCACAGAAAACACACACTCATACACACACACTCCTCTACCAGGCTGCACTTCAAGACGTGGCTGCCAAGCAGCACACAGAGCACACACACATACACACACACACACGCTCACAGACTAACAGAAAACACACTCATACACACACACTCTTCACCAGGCTGCACTTCAAGACGTGGCTGCCAAGCAGCACACAGAACACACACACACACATGCACAGACTCACAGACAACACACTCATACACACACATACACCCTTCTACCCGGCTTCACTTCAAGACGTGGCTGCCAAGCAGCACAAAGAGCACACACACATACACACATGCACACGCTCACAGACTCACAGAAAACACACACTCATACACACACACTCCTCTACCAGGCTGCACTTT
>Ga0307963_1001803_pt1:0-12500 | contig 16636 bp, 20 predicted proteins | sample OrgLakmetagen594_FD_201829 | JGI IMG/M metagenome (GOLD analysis project Ga0307963, IMG submission 201829) | Saline water microbial communities from Organic Lake, Antarctica - #594 | ecosystem: Environmental > Aquatic > Non-marine Saline and Alkaline > Saline | place: Antarctica: Organic...
CAGGTCTTGATGAGTATGCAGATGGATGCCTATTTGAAAAAGGAGCAGATTGGTACCCTTTTTGTCCGGGTGGGGGCACTGGGTGATGGGTATTGGGGGGGGGGGTGTCAAGGGCCCCCAAACCAAAAAATAAGGTTGACGTCCATTACTTTTTTTTTTGCGCCTCCTGTCCTGAGGCCAAATTTACATACTAAACCTCATAGTAACCTTGTGATCTTGAAGCTTTGGCTTTAAAGCACAAGTGTTGTGCACGTCGTCGTATGAATAAAGTATGTAGCAGGACCTTACAATTTGCAAATTCATCATAACCTGGCATCACAGGTTTGTGCTTGCACGTGGCGTATGGGCCTATCACCGCGCCTCAACTGGTCGGCCAGAGTGCCAAGCTTCTTGTGCTCCAGCCTTGCCGGCAGCCGTGGATGCAGGGTCTGAGTTGTGCAGGTGAGAGTCATATGGTCTTTCTTTGTACCATACACGTGGTCACAGAGTGTCTTCGTACTACAAACGCGTGTTCACAGAGATGTTTTAGAGTGTCGCATTCCCAAACAAACAAACCACCAAACCAACTGACAAGCAGCATTTTTTTGTATGTACAATCTTTTCAACGCGTTTATTAATCCTCTTCACATGCAGGCGCTGCATACTGCGATTGGCTGCGGTTTTGGGGCGGCAGGCACTTTTTTCTAGCGCTGTAGAAGGGAGCCTAGGGGCTAGCATGGCGACTCTTGCAATTTAGTTGTGTCTGCTGTCATGCTAAGTCAGTGGTATGGACAAACCGTGTGTTTTTACCTGGGATTTAATATGTGAGCAACAGTATTACGATTATTTGATTGTTTGGCCAGTTTCGATGGCCCCCAGTGGTCCTCTTGTAACAAACTCGCTCTTTTTCTCCCAGATATAGCCCATACCTACTTCATATTTGCAATCCTTGCTTAAGCAGGTACCATGATTTGTCGTGACATCGTTTACACAGTTTGCACAAATTTCCCTCCTCGTACAAAGCACAATCAATAACAGAGGGACGTTTGAGCAAAAGCCAATGAGTGTCACCATAGGTGGCACTAGCAGACCTGAGATGCTACTAGTAGAGGTCCTGGCCAGTAAAAGATGAATGATGCTTAAGCAAGATCCCCTTGAAATCACCGATGGTGCTACATGCTGGATGATAAATTGCACAGAACATACACACACATATATAAACACGTTGGATAAACCCTTTACTTGCATAGTATGACACACACACACACACACACACACACACACACACGCACACACACACACACACATAAGAAAAGACTCTGCTGTTAGTGATGACACAGCCAGCATGATTAAGGGAGGGGGTTACTTAAATACACACTAATATATATGCGCAGTACTTATTTTGTCTGCAGCGTAATGAGGTTGAGGGTGTGGCAGAAACCATTGTCCCACCAAAGAGAGACTGCTTGCAATTGCCAGAAAATCGCCCTCTCAAATGCCAGAAGCTAAGTGGTGGGCATGATGGTGCCAAGCAGCGTAGGCTGCGAGCATGTTTGGAGACAGAGGCACGTACAAGTTGGAGTATCGTTGTCGTAAACGTATGTACAAAACATAAAGGACGATATATAAGAAGAATGCAAAGTTTGCATAGAAGCTAAAAAGTTAGAAAAAAGCAAAATGCCAACACTCATCCCAGCGTATTGCTATCTATTATCCCCATCGTGGCCTTTTTCTTTCAAGGAGTGCTGAGTTCCAGGAGCAGGGGGTGGTTGGTGTTGCTGTGATGCTGCGCGATCCACAATCTCTGCCACAGACGCATTGCTCATTGCCCCGTGTGTGAGTGGTGGCTGACCTGGAGGAGGCGGAATAGGATGCTGACCTGACGTAGACGTGCTGTCACTTGTGCTGCTGCTTCTCGTGCTGCTACTGGCTTGCGCCATCGCAGCTGCGGGTACAAAGCTCAAGGGGTCGGCGGCCACCATGTCCTGCGATTCGGCAACATTGTTGATATGCATCATACATTGGTATGAAAATGGCTGCAAGGCGGCAAGCGTGAGACGTGTACTGTGTGTGTTGCCAGTACGTAATTTGCGATTTGCAGGCCAGTGGGGATAGGCAGCATTACCATACAGGATTGCAAAATATGAGGGCAATGCGTGAAATCAAATTTACTTCATAGATACGCACACAGACAAGACAGCCCATTTTGCTGCTACCACACTAAGAAACATAGACCATACCTGCATCCGTGACGATACTGCAGCCAAATCCTTCATGGTGGGCAACCCAACAGCCTGTCGCAAGTTGTCCTGTCGTAGCGCCATACCCAGCTGTAGGAGGATGAGGAGAGAAAAAAAGCATGTGAATGAGCAGGCACACGCGCACAAGGTGTTTAATGAAAACGCTCACAAATTCTGACATGTTCTTTGAGTTGTGATACGTTTGGTGTGAAATGTTTGCTCAGGACCACAGAGACGTAATGAGTAATGCATGCGTCAGAAAACTAGACATTCACACCACTTGCTAACAAAAACTGGGAATGGCAGCCTGACAGGCGCACTTCATCTGAGCTGGTTAGTATTAACTGCTAAAGCATACGCCGCAATTAGCAGTTGCATCACCCAGTTGGGCAGGGACAGTCCCGCGTACGTACGCACCAGGACGGAGAAGAATGAGTTAGACACCCACAATAGAGCAACGCCACTTGGTACTAGGCCACCAAAGGGGATGAAGAGCAGGGCCATTCCCCGGAATATGTTTTTCATGCGCGCTGCTTGACCTGTGTGTGAGTCACACGTGAGTGAGTGTGTGAATTCATGTTAGAACGAACAAAGATGCTGTGGTTCAGGGGTCATTGTTGCTTTTTGGTTGGCTACAGTTTGACGTTTGTGCAAATCAAGGCTGCTCCTGCTACAGGTCACATGTCAAATGGTAACAGTCCATATAAGTATAGTTTGATGAAAAGCTGCATATAATCCGCGTTTAAAGAGATTTCCATTTGGCAAGGCCCAAGTAAAGGAGGAGTGCCAGAGCCGTAAATCCAGAAGAGTTCCCCTCCTGCATATACATACATTCACTGGCACTCAGGCACGCAGGCAAACACACTCGTACAAACAGACAGACAATTACACATGTGCACACACGCATCCTACGTGACTATGAGCAAAAACTGTGTACCCCTGTTCTCACGAAGGCCTGCATAGACATGCCAGAGCCCCTACCCCCTCCCTCCCCTCCTTTTCTCCTTATTCATTTCAAAGTGACACTGGTCAGCGAGTTAGATACAAGCAACAGCCAACAACATCCTTGAACTCGCAACCCAAGCTTATCTACATCCTACTTGTCCGTGCGCTGTCCATGCCCTCTCCGGTGATGTTGATCCCGTACTGGACCATGGCCAGCGTGGTCAGCGTGCACAGCACTGGCAGCCCGTAGTACGCATCTGGCACAGTGAGGTCTGTGAACCAGAGCATGCCGCCATTTGTCAGGGAGGGCGCCTGTGTGACAAAGGTCGAAATCGACGCAGGAATGTCACGGGATGTGCTTTACCGGGCACTTATGCAAAAAATTCTGTGCCTGAGTGCCTGAGTGCCTGAGTGCCTTCTTCAAAATCGACGTGTCGCCACTTAACCTGTCTGAGCGCAAGAGAGAGGATCAGGTGCAGGTACAAACCATTCAGCTGTTTTGCAGCATGCACTTTGTGCTGCTACCAAATGTCTTGGGTGTACCGGATCCTTCCTTGTGAGCTGTAACAAACACCATATAGCTTGGTGCAAGCAATACAGACCCACATACTTACGTAATACGACGCGAAAACCCAAGAGCATTCAGCTCATTGCTGCTACCTTCTCACAGCAGCAGCGGCGCCAGCAGTAATACTGTTTGCAATAGCAGCAGCATCAACCCGATCGCGTTCTCCGTTTTGCACAAGGTGATGCAAGCAGCAGCAGCAGAATTCGTTGCAAGAAAATAGTATCATAGAGAAGGGCAGCAGTAGCAGCAGCACAGCAGCAGCAGCAACAGCACGGCTGTCCAAGCTCTGTCTCTAAGCATTGACTTAAGAGAATCGCTCCACTTCTATTATGCCTCTCCTCATTTGAAATGAATTTCAACCCAAACCTCATTTCTTTCATTCTTCTTCAAATGCTACGACCCCAACGTAGCCTCTCTCCCTCTGCCTTTACAGCTCAGCCCTGACTCTGCTGAGACCCACTTTGTGCATCATGAGGTTGCTGACCCCGTTGAAGATGGACAAGAAGACAAAGCCGTTCAAGCCCATGGAGCCAAACATTTTCAGGAGGGTGTTTGCAATTGTGCCCTTGTGCTGCTGGCTCAGCCGCCCTGACTCTTCGAGCATGGCGGCGTGAAGTACCCGCTGCTGTTCTTGAGTCTTCTGTGTGCACGGAGGGGGCACGCAAGGGGGAGGTTGCGACAAAGATCAAGCTCTGGATTTGCATAGTCGTGCAAGCTTGCAAATTGCAATGCACACTGGAAGGGGGTAAGGAGGGCAACTTCCTGCCTCAGAGTACTTCTAGGGTTGCATACATAAATGTGCGCACACTTAATACTTGATACAAATACGCAACACGTATGCGCTAAGCTGTACTCTGCGTTGTACGTGTGTGCTAACACTGTAGCTTGCTGGCTCGTTAACTTGCTCTGAACTTTCTATGGAATGGGATGATACATTAGTACATTAGCCTTTTGCTTCACATGCATGAGGAGTGTGAGACAATAAAGATGGATGCATGCAAGGAGGTACCACAATGGAACACTTTGCTTCCACATCTGCCTATTAGAAGCAGAGCACAAGTTGCAAACTACGCATTTGTTGGCGTACACCCTAGCTTTTCAATCCGCCAATCTGCTGCTCACCACTTTTGGCATTGCCTCCTGCATTTTTTTCAGTGGCAGCAGGTCAAGATTCAGCATCTGCAGGGAGAGCGGGGAGGGAGACAGATGGGAAATGTTGTTACTCCTCGCACTGTGCAGTTGATCTCGTTCGCATGCATTGATGCGGTAGGGTTTCGCGGCGCAAGCTTGAACATGTTTGTGTACGCGTGTATGCATGCGCATTTGCGTGTGCATTCGTTTCAGAGAGCCGTAATTACGCTGACAGGCATGCGCACGCGTGCGCTTGTGCTTGCGTGTCTGTGCTTGTATGCGTGGTGTTTAGTGATGCCCTGCGCAAATTAGCAAGATGCTGGAACAAATTATGCTCTCTGAATTGAAGCCACGAGCACTTGTTTATGCTAAAAAACGGACAAGGGAGGCGTGAGCGCACAATCTTTCCTTCCTTTGCGCCTGCTCAGACTGACTCTTTGGACCTCTAAAAAGACTTACAGCCATGCGTGAAGTGGCTTGCTGGGACATGATCATGACCGGCAGCGTAATAGTGCGTGCCAGCAAATTAGCCACCGCAATGGACCCCCACCTGTTCACGTATGTCAGTTTGAAGTTCACGAATGATTGGATGTGCACAAGCAGGCTAAAAGAATAAAGTTGAGTTTGTGCCGACAGTACAAACCGCCTGAACTTATGTGCAACCCATAGAGTTACTCACCAAGGAAGGCCTGCTTGGTTGTGCAGCGTGATGATGGCATCAATGAACCAACCGGCCGCAAAAAAGGACTCCTCTTGGGCTGCTGCCAGGCAGCTGGCTTCCACCGCGTTGCAAGCTTCATGCACTGCCATGACACCCTCTTCTGAGCTGACTGGCATTGGCAAGTGATTAGGCTCTAGCTGAGGCTCTTCAAGGCCTAAATTTGCATCCCTTCCTGCTTGCATGTCTTGCATGCCCACGTCTACAGACGACTGCGCTGACCCCTCCGCCATAAAGTTTCCATCCTGCTCAAATGAGGTGGCCGGCTCCGAAATAGAGGGCTTGGGTGACCGGCTCCAGAACGCCATGCCGCGCGTGCTGCCAAAAGGTCCTGGCCCTCCCCCTGTAGCACCATGCTGCTGCTGCTGCTGCTCGTCTGTGCCGCTGCAGATCTGGGCTGGCAGAAATAGGTTTCCTGATGCAGGCACAAAGTTAGGCCTGCTCCATGATGCCGATAGTGTAACAACCCTTTGACACGCTCGCCTCATATTTTCAAATATTAGTCAGTCAATAAATACTAATTATTAATACATTAATAAATACCAGGGCCACCCCAATTGCATTCAAACGTCGGGGTCGCCCGGGACAAACAGATTCTTTCCCCCTAGTAACCCCCACCACCATCATGATTCAGCATCAGTACCAGGCATTCGGGCTGACCGGCTCCAAGAGTTCCTCATGCGCCTTGAACTGCTGTTCCCGACTGCGATCAAGAAGAGCTCCCAGGTTATTAGTAGCATCCCACTTGAGCAATACCACCAGTAGCAGCACCAGCGGTCCTGCGGAGGCCCTCCATTCCTGCTCGAGCCCTTCTTCTTTCCCAGCCCAAGGCGAAAACCAACGAGAGCAGCATCAGCAGCAGCAAGAGGGAAACATTTGCGTGGAGGAGAGCAGCAGTAGCAGAAGCAGCAGCTCGAGAACTCCGTCCCGGACTCTCTGGCTCTCGGCCCTCGGCATCGCGGGGTCCTGCGCCTTACCAAGTGCCGCGTGTGCTTCAGGGGGGTCGCTGACAGGGGGGGCTTTGGACCTGTTTCGGCAATTCCTCGTGAGTGCGCAGAAAATTGGCTCCACGTAGATGCCTTTCAAGTGTGGCTAATGCAGGCACAATACGCTCCTTACCTTCAGGATTGTGCATGCCATGCTCCTCCTGTGTACCACTAAGATTGATGCCACACCACACGCGTTAGCATACTCTGTATTCTGGGCATATGCCACACAAACTGTGACTCACGAGGCCCTGTCAGCGCGAGTGCACAACCACGCTCAGTTTTGCCGCCACCCACATCTTTGCTCCCTACCATCATCTGCATCCAGGGAGGAGTGGAGGGCCTGGGGCCGTGGGGGCCCGTGGTGTTTTTGCTGGTAGTGATGATCTGTGAAATGGTTCCCCTCTTCCCAACACAACCCCTCTCTCTGGCGTCCGGACTGCTGTTTGGTGCCGTGAACGTGAGTACAGCACACAAAGATGCCAGCTGTGTGGTTGGTGCGGCGCAAGCAAGCTGCCATTTCCATCGCGTGTGTGTACGAGTGTAGACTGTGCGGGTGCAGGTGCATGAAGCATGGCTCTGCACACATGCATGTATACACAAGCGCTTGTGCGCTGTGCGCTGTTGTGTGCCTACAGGGGGCAGTACTCATGTTGTTGGGAGTCACCCTAGCTGCCGTTAATGCCTTCCTCATTGCCCGCGGAGTTGGGCGTCCACTAGCTCAAAAGGTGAGTTTGTATGCTTACGCTTGCACCATCTTTTCTCTCCTCCTCACTGGCTCTATGTAAAAAATCTGTCTGACTACAACGTTCGACCCTTACATACTAACTACCAATGCTTGGCTTATTGTTTTGCCACAATGGCACAAGCATCACTGGTAGAGGCAGCAAAATAAAGCGCACACACGTACACATACATAGGTCATTGACTGGGAGATGAACAGCCATGGTGGCAAGGAGGGAGGTGGCGAAGAGGGTGGAGGAGGAGGCATGGCCAGCAAAATGTCAGAGGTGCAGCGTACGATTGAGCGAGGGGGGTTGTGGCAGCAGATCGCCGCCATCGCACTGCTTCGCCTCACGCCAGTGGTAAGTGAGCCGTGTTATGTCTGTGTGTGTCACAGCCAGCTTTACAAATAGATGAGCATGGTTGTGCACGCACGTGGGAATGGACAGCGTTTGAACTGAGGGAAGGCAAGGATGCGTAACCTCTGTGAGTTTAACTTTACCCATCACACAATTGAAGCCCAACAGCGGATGCTAGGGTATATGTTACGAAGCCCTTGAGTTGTCGTCCAGCACGTCATTGGCCACGTTCTACAGGTCCAAATTGTGTAAGCATGAACTTCCTTGCGATTAATTACAGTCTTTCTTGCTTTTGCCTTTCTCCACTCCAGGACTTGGTAAGTGCCAGCCACTGCACAATCCTTCCCCCTCTGCTTCTGCCTTTCTCCACTCCAGGTGCCGCTCAGTGCTGGCCGCTCCCTCTCCGAAATAACACGCACACTATCTCAAATCATCCTCCCCTCATCTGCCTACCCAGGTGCCGTTCAGTGCGAGCAACTACCTTCTAGGCCTAACCCCCGTGCAATTGCCTGCGTTCCTGGGGGGTACCCTCGGGGGGATGACCGTATGGTCCGTGCTGTATGCATCCCTGGGGGGAGCCAGCCGGAAGCTGCTAGACAACGGTGCAGACATTGGGTCGTTGCTGACAGGTGGGTGCGGGCGTGGTCCTGTCGGGCTTGAGTCTCTCCCCCTCTCTCTCTCTCTCTCTCTCTCTCTCTCTCTCTCTTTTATGTATGTGTGTGCATGTGCGTGTGTATGCATGTGCATTGTGTGTGAACCTGTTGCCATTGCTGGAGGCTGCAAGATCAGGTTCACAGTGTTCTGGGGACATGAGAGCATACATCGTGCTGTCCGCACACTTTCACCTGGCTCATGTCACGCTTTGCCCCATATGTTCAGCACACCAACATGCACGGCTCCTTATGCGCACACACATGGGCCGCGCAGGAATGTTTGGCAATCGTGAATGCATGTATGTGTGCATTACTTGCTGAATACGCACCGCCTCAGTGAACGCCATGTATACGTACACTCGTACACCGGCACACTCATACGTTCACAACACACACACATACACACTCACCACACACACACACACACATACACACACTCACGCACACACAGACCTGGGTGGTAAAGCCAGCGCCATGTCGGCCAGCGTCGCTGGCTACAGTCTTGTGGCCATTGGCGGCGTGGCAGCAGTGTATTTGGCCCGCTCCTTTCTACAGGTATTACCCTCATTTTGAATGTTGAAGGTATCAGATACTAGGCTGCTCCTCATTGGTTGTGGATAGAGCAATGTCTTACATAGGATTCAGAGGGTCAGGCATGTGACCTCATTTGATTGAATGGCATCTTCTGCGGAGCGGAGCTGTACAAAGAACAAAAAACACCAAGCCTGACCAGGTCTCACAAGGCGATCAAAGTGTGTTTGCATCCTGTCTAGCCTCAAGCCCTTTGAGTTCACATGGCGAGGAGTACAGCATGCAAAATAAGTTCAGGCTCTTAATCCTTGCAGCAATCTATGAGCGTGGCACTGGGCTATCTAAGGAAGCACACCTGAGGAAGCACAGAAATGTACCACGCAAGTGTTTTGGGTTTGACGGACATGGCAAGCCATGAAATGTCTGGATAAGGCGCCTTCCACTCGTTCAGTTGTTTAAACAATTGTACTCATAACTGCTCCCTCTCTTCTCCACCATCCTCAAGTTTGGTGTTGCCAAAGTCATACGTCCCTGCTGTCGGTTCCTGGCCAGCTTTACTCATTCGTGCCTGCTCTTACCCCTCCTCCCCTCCCTCCCTCCTGCAGAAAAATTCTCCTCCCTCTGCCAGCATGCCCTTAGCCAGCGCAGACAGCACTAGCCCCAGCGGTCCTGCCAGCAGTGGCTGGCAACAGCAGCAGCAGCCCTCCACCTCTCCCTCTGCATCTTTACAAGGCGAGGTCAGTAGGAATGGAGAACTGCCCTCATCGGCATGGCCAGCAGGGCAGCCACAGTCACAGCAGCAGCAGCAGCAGCAACCGCCAAAAGGGTCGCAAGATGCGCTGCAGAACAAATGAGACTTTGTCCGTGTGATTTTCGGTGTGACCGTCAGGGATGATGTGAACTTAGTGCTTTGTTCGGGGTGGCGGCACTCGGCAACTGCTGGCTTGCCTGCTCCCATATTTCCCTCATTGCCGTAGGTGTTTAGAGGTGTGTATGTGTGCGTGCATGCTGTGTGTGTGCGTGTGTGTGATGTGTACCTTAGTCCTGACGCCATTGTTTTTTGTTTCGCTGCAATAGCAGGACACTGATTGTCAGTGATTTGCGGAGTGTCGTTTTCATCATAATTTGTGCAGTCGTGTGCGGCCATGGTATGCTGAACAGAGAACAAGAGTGCAAGAGAGAGCGAGAGAGTGATGGGAAAGGAGAGAAGCGTGCATTGCTTTTGTGGTACTTATGAACTTGCAAACGCTACCTTAAGCGTGATGCTGCAGCAAGAAGAAATCTGTTTGTAACATATGCTTACACTGAAAACGGCATCGTTTTTTCCAGCAGTTTGTTGGGCTATTTCACACGACGATATATTTGTTGCTTACAGTGTGCCTATCCTGAACTTTATTGGCCCTTTTGGCGTGATCTTTGTGTTTGTCATTGTCGCCGCCGCTGAATTTATAGCATGAGTGGTTTCTCTTGATTAGCTAGGGGAGAGAGGGAGAAGTGATCTAGCTGAGCCTGTTTTGTCAAAACACAGCCAAAGTGTGCAGAAGTATGTCTCTGCACACGACCCCCACGATTCTCACTAAGTGGCGACAATTCTATTGTTGGCGAAGAGGAGCTTTCAGGTGCTTGCACCAAATTGCTCCTTTACTCATACCAGACAGTGCCCTGACTATTAAAGCCTGTCAAAAAAGACGTACGAAACTACGAAATTACACTAGTGATTCAAGGTTTACAAGGGTTTGAAACTACATTATAAACGCAAGTAGTCAAGTAGTATTACAGAAGTTGCAGATACAGGCGTCAGTCAAGGTTTACAAGAAAAAGGCCTTCAGTCAATACGTTCGACTGCTAGCCTGCTCATAAAAAGCAATTAGTGTAAGAAAAAATGGAGTTTGTTGTTGTTCTGGTGCAAAAAGGCAAATACGTCCTGCATCTTGTCTCTGAGAATAAGGACGCAAATCTCCTGGGGTTCCATGTCACTGTCTCACAACGGAGGGTGTGGACACGCAGTCGAAAACGGGCAACACTGCAATTGACATCTCGAGGGAGGTCAAGGAACATGTACTTGGAAAGGCAGCAAGGAGAATAGTTGCCATAGCCTTGCTTGGAGGTAATGCACACCATCTATTGTAGGCATAAAGGCATCAGTCATACATTGCTAGGCAATAATGCAAGTGATACAAGTAGGGGAAGAGGTGGAATTCCAAGTTGCTGTTTCATTGCGAAGGGTGTGGACACAAAGCCTGAGACGAGCCACACTGCAATTGACATCTTGAGGCTTGAGGAAGGTCAAGAAGCACCTGGGAAGTCTAAAAGGAGGATAAGTAACCAGAGCTTTTGCAAGTAATACAGAGTTTGATTACAGGTTAAGCCATCAGTCAAATAGTGTGACTGCTAGGTTGCGTATGTAATCAACGTTGAAATGTGAAAGGTGTTTGTTGTAGCACCACAGATTTGTAACACCTACAAAACATCCTTATAAAGGGGGGAAAGGCACAATATTGTTTGTGACGAAGTAGCTTTCTTTTCCTTAATCAATGTGGGGAGTGGTTTTCACTGCCCGCGTAGTTTTTTATTTTTCACAACGAGGGGTTTCAAACATGTTCTGGCTCATCACTTTTTTGCTGCGGGCCCTGCTGCTAGATAAACTCCAGCACTTCCCTGGCTAAGACTGTAAAACCGTGTATAATGTCACCCCTAATCAGTGGCAGCGGCGAATCGTGTGACAGAGCGAGCAGTTAGTTGGTTGACAGTTGAGAGTTTATGTATGTCTTGTTCAATAAGCTGGATGTGCCAGTCTAATTGATAACCGTTGCTTATCTTCTGGATTTAATAGTTTTGGTAATCAATTGACAGCATGTGAGCATTCTAAGAGGTACCATTAGAGGGGATTACTCAGAGACCGCCTAGTCATATTGGCATGTAACACGAGACTGAAAATGTGTAAACGGTCCCAGCTCCGGGAAGGGACAGTGGTGTGGCAGTTAACCAAAGATGAGTAATAGCATTAGCAGATAGACACACGAGTATGAGCACAGAGCGCACAGGCGTGGACGTACAGGACTGGTAGAAGCATTAGGGACAATTGCAAAGAACTCACTCCTCTGCTGGATGGTTTTTCCACCTTGGAGGCCATTCTCGGTCCGAAAGCACCCCAAATTATTAGTAGATGTGTTGTGTCTTATACTTTGCAGTGACGGTAATTTGCTCTGGCAAAAAAAGCTGGCACTTCCTATTGTTTGTCTTTCAACATTTCACAAGAATGCAAGTATTTGCCTGGGGAAATAAAATGTTACTTGCTGCCGCACAGATTTGATACACAACCAAAAGGATACCACACTCAATACTACCATTATGCATGATGGAGAAGGCCCACCACCAATCTTCTAAAGTTGACATTTTCATTAGAGATTCTCAACAATTGACACTTGTATTGCGTCTTTTACAGCTGCACGTTACAGAGAAATGACGCAAGAAAACATTTGGTGGTGTTACGCTATCTGGAGATGTAATAGCTCTTATCCTGCTTTTCCCATAAATCATTCTGTAAGCTAACCCAGCGTAGCCTTCTCTTTCATTTTCACCTTGCAAAGCTGCAACTCGAAGCAATTACATGAAGATACATGTGCACAAAAGTGCCAACATAGCAGTATGTGCGCCAAAAATACAA
>Ga0307963_1001803_pt1:15000-16636 | contig 16636 bp, 20 predicted proteins | sample OrgLakmetagen594_FD_201829 | JGI IMG/M metagenome (GOLD analysis project Ga0307963, IMG submission 201829) | Saline water microbial communities from Organic Lake, Antarctica - #594 | ecosystem: Environmental > Aquatic > Non-marine Saline and Alkaline > Saline | place: Antarctica...
GCTAGCATTATGCATGGCAAGTGCAACATGCATGCATATTTAACACATGCATGCTAACAAGCACATGCGTACACAAACCTATGAACACACAGGCACACGTGTGCGCACGCAAACACACACACATACACTCACACACATGCACGCACCTGCGGCAAAACAGTGGTTGAAGTGCCTTGCAGGGACGAAGAGCCTGACCCGCTGATATGTGCTGCAGAATGCCCTGAGCTACGGCCGGAGGCTGGCGGCACAGCAGGGTGGGAAGTAGGACCGTTGGAGCCGTCAGAGATGATTGGGCTCAGTGTCGGAGGGGAGTTTGGCTTCATCGGTGTGCCCCTGTAGTAATGATATAAAGTCCAGGGTAAGGTGCAGCTTGGTGCGTGTGGGAGGGATGGCGCCTCGCTGAAAGGGTCGTGGGCGAAGTGAAAACAAGTTCTCTTATCTAAATCATCAGCTGATTGGAGGCATTGCAGGGAGGGCTTTGCGGGGTACTCCTGCAAATGAAAAAAGGCTCAGAAGCAATGCATCAGAAGTTGAGTGTTGTCATTCAGGCACCTGCACATTGCTTTTGGCATCCCTCTGCGTATTGCAGCATTGCAGTGATGATGAGGTGGAAGAAAGATAGGGTTCACCAAAATTACACAAGACAAGCAGCCTTATGTACCATACATGTCTGTACTAATTTTCCATAAAGGTATGTTATCTCACTAGTTTAACACTTCATCACCTCTTTCTACTATGTTGAAATAGGAAAGCATGCAAGATTGTACGATCTAAGAGCCTCGGCTTCTGCTTTTCTTGTGCCCACACTGTGCGCTAGTGAATCAAGTGGCAACCAGGCTATAGGTAGGTTTTTATGAAATGCACGTCTTAAGTAAGCCCTTTGTCTGACACTTTTCTGTCACACACACAGATACATATACACAAAACCATAAGCACATACACATACTTGCATGCGTGGCCCACACCCTACACACACACACACCTCATTGTGTCATTAGGGTGCAGCAAACGATTACGATGAGGTGCTGGGCTGCTTCGATCGCTGTGGCCATCCTCTGAGGATCTGAACACGGAGCCTGAGTTCTTGTAGGAGTAGCTCCCCGAATTTGTCCTGCGCATGTATGCAAGTTTGCACATGCATGTTTGCGTGTGCTTAAGCACATGTATTTGCACGTGTTTGGATGCATGTGTGTGTGGGACTTTGTGTGACACTTCCTGCAATTACGTGCGGGTGACCTGCCTACGCCAGATCTGTGCTCTTGGTGCCTCCACTATGGATGGGAAACACACATACACACATACACACAAAAACACACATACACAAACATGACCACTTATGGCAACCATCCACTTATGGTCACCGACGTGCATCTGATCAGAATATGGGAAGCATCTTTTGATAAAACGCGGGACGCGTCTTTCGCGGCAATGCCCCTCTTCTTTTGTCAACTGTCTCTACTCAAACAATGACCTACAGGCTTATGGTGTAGACTGTCAACACCAGAGACAACGTTGGTTTCTAGCCTATGCATATAAGGACCTCTGTTAGGAGACACTAAGCCACAAATAACACACACCTGCTATAAGAAGAAAATAAACTACTACTAGGGGAAGACTGTGCGGCGCATTTGCACGC
>Ga0307963_1001811_pt1 | contig 16614 bp, 13 predicted proteins | sample OrgLakmetagen594_FD_201829 | JGI IMG/M metagenome (GOLD analysis project Ga0307963, IMG submission 201829) | Saline water microbial communities from Organic Lake, Antarctica - #594 | ecosystem: Environmental > Aquatic > Non-marine Saline and Alkaline > Saline | place: Antarctica: Organic Lake...
GTGTGCGTGTGCGTGTGCGCTTGCGTGTGCGTGTGCGTGTGCGTGTGCGTGTGCGTGTGCGTGTGCGTGTGCGTGTGCGTGTGCGTGTGCGTGTGCGTGTGCGTGTGCGTGTGCGTGCGCGTGCGCGTGCGCGTGCGCGTGCGTGTGCGTGTGCGTGTGTGTGTGTGTGTGTGTGTGTGTGTGTGTGTGTGTGTGTGTGTGTGTGTGTGTTATGAAAAAGCAATCAAGTGATCAAATTCATAAAATAAATTTAGCTAAACATGAAAACGTCATCGTTGTGCCTTCTGTTCTCAGCTGCGCTGTCACTGTGCTGTGACGCCGTGCAACACAAGATTCAGTTGCACAAAAAGCCCGTGAACGTGCTAGGAACGGGAACCCGTCCCTACCTCGCAGCACAGCACAAAGGCCTCGAAACAACCCTGAACCAAGGATCTTCCGTTCCTCTCAGCAACTTTCTGGATGCCCAGGTGTGCTTTGGCCTTTGCCTAATATGCATGGGTGTACCTTGGTAAATACCTGTTTGGTGTCAAAGAAGGCTTTAGAACAGGAGAGCCACGCACTGTGACCACCCATTTTCCCCCTGAACACGTGCGCGCAGTACTACGGAGAGATTGACCTGGGCACGCCTGAGCAACGCTTCTCTGTCATATTTGACACGGTATGGTACGGGCATGCACTCCCGTGATTCTTATTCCATCGCAGTGTGGCAATCACATTTAATGATTTTTCGCACCATACAGGGCAGCTCCAACCTGTGGGTTCCCAGCAGCAGCTGCGCGTTCTTCAACATTGCGTGCCGCCTGCACCGCAAGTACAACTCAGAGCATTCTACCACGTACAAGGTGTGAGCGCTGCTTCAGTCAGTAGTTTGAATAATGAAAAGACAATTGTGCTTTAGCAGCAGGGGGAAGACAGAGCTAGTTACGATCATGTTTATCGCAAGTTGTCACAAGAACCCTCAATACGTTGTCTTCCCAAGAATTAAAGAGCACGCACAAAAATGCACCTTCGATCACCATCACCGTCCTACACGCACACAGGCTAATGGCACCAAGTTTGAGATTCAGTATGGCACAGGCTCGTTGGATGGCTTTATCTCCAACGATGTGCTCTCATGGGGAGGTGTGCAGGTAAGGCACTGCACTAGTGCGGGTAATTAGAACTTTCGAGCACAGGGCGCCTGTTCATTTGTACGGGAAAAAACAAAGTGCCGAGAAAAGAAAGAGGAGGCAACGATACAATGGACCAACTTGTTATTTGGATACTTGGAAACCTTTTGTTACCGAGGAAGGCTGTCTGTAATTGTCACAGCTTAGTCATGAAATAATGTGGCGTCTTATGAATGGGGATGTCAATTTCCTCCTCCACAACCAAGTTCAAAATTGCTCTAGGGGGACTTTTTGATTGTAAACTCAGTGCAAGCTTTAGCATTGTATTAAGTGATGTGTGATGTATGTGCCGGTTTACGTCAAGATCCGGAAGATTGCCAAAGCTGTAAGCAGGCCTTTTTTTGGCAGATTATCAGAGGTGGTCATCTGAGGCCCCAAACAGGGGTACTTTAGGAATGTGGCTAGAGTAATTGTGCCGGAACTGGCTAATTTCAGGCTTAGGGGCTATCAGTTCCTCTGGGTCCTAAGCTTGAAATTAGCCAGTTCCGGCGCACATGTCTAATTGCCCGCAGGGTGAACCCTAAATTTCACCACAAAATCCACAGCAGGCCACCCACACTACCAAATCACATGATTTTTGGTGTTATTGAGTCCTTGTAATTAATATCATTGCAAAAGAAATGGAGTGAAATGTTCAACTAGTTGGGGATGTAGGCCAACATATGCTGTTTTCCCATGCAACGCCACTTTCTTAGGGTTTTGGTGGTCACTGTGGGCTTTCAGCCATGCCAATTTGCACACAGAGCGACCGACATGAATCCAAGCACATTTTCGTGTAACTCATAATGCCAGCTTCAATTTGAACCAAAAATGGTACCAATCGGATAAAGGAGCAGTGGATGGCTGGCTTCCGAGTGCAAGAAGGGCACATATTTTTAACATTTCCCCAGTTGACACCCTCTGGCAGATTATATCCTTGTCCCTAGTTAACATATGTGGCTCAGACGGCACGCACATTGTAATAAAAGCCGTGTACAAGCCTCTAGGCACTGCCTTGTTCACAAGCAACCATTGCTTAACACTGATGTGTCAGCTTTTTCTTTTGATTTAGGTCAAGAACCAGGATTTCACTGAAGCCGTGAATGAGCCTGGCCTGACCTTCGTTGCAGCAAAGTTTGATGGCATTTTGGTGGGTGCGCACGCTTTGCTGGTATGGTTGTGTGTATGTGCTCTTGTGTGTGTGTGTGCGTGCGTGGGTGCGTGCATGTGTGTGTGTGCGTGCGTGCGTGCGTGCATGTGCATGCATGTGTGTGTGTATGTGTGTATTTGTATGTGTGTGTGTGTTTGAGCGTGCTTGCGTGCGTGCGTGCGTGCGTGTATGTGTGTGTGTCTGTGTTTGTGTGAGAGTGTGTGTGTGTGTGCGTGTGTGAGTGCGTGCGTGCGTGCGTGCGTGTGTGTGTGTGTGTGTGTGTGCGTGCGTGTGTAAATGTGTGTGTGTGCGTGCGTGTGTAAATATGTGTCTGAGATAATAAATGAATGAAAAGTTGCTCCTTTGCGGCTTTACTTGGTGGTCATTTTTGGCGTAGTGGCATCCTGGTTCGTGCTGTCCATGCTAGCTAGTATTACTCTGAATAGATCGATCTGGACCAAACTGGCGTAAGGAATCTATAAGTAGTAGGAACGTGCAAATGCTGCAATGTTGATGACTGGCTGTAGCCGTTAACAGGATGAAGAAGTTGAAATAAAAACACGCGACAAAGTTTAGTCGCCACCGTGAGGACATGATTAAAAAAAGGGTTATTGTTCCAAGCATATGACCATGTTTTAAGCACATGACCATGTGTGCAGGTATGCGCTTGTGATTTCAATCAAGATTTACTCATGTGTGCAGGTATGTGCTTATGTTTTCGGTCAACATTTGCTCATGTGTGCAGGGCATGGGCTGGCCCACCATCAGCGTAGACGGAGCCGTCCCTCCCTTCACCAACATGGTCGACCAAAAGCTGCTGGACCAGCCCGTGTTCAGCTTCTGGTTAAACAGGTATACAGGGACAAAATTGCGTTGTGGGAGTAAGAAGCTGGGATTGCGTTGTGAGAAAAAGAAGCTGTTGTGGGAGCAAATAGCTGTTGATACAGCTGCAGCTTCTGGCGTGCCAGGTTGAGGTGGGAGAGGGATTGTGTTGCGTGTGAGGAGCCGTTGGTCGAGAAATAAACGATCTAAAGTTTTTCAGTGAAGTGTGTGAAGGCCGAGAAAACGCAAACAGGTCTGGGTTAGACAAAGAGAACAGGGATGGCAGGTTTGCGTGCACGTCACAAGTGAGGGCAGGTGTTGGCTTTGGTCGCATCACAGTCTATCAGTGCATAAGTGTATGAATATGTATGGTATGCAACCCCAAAGGGCAGCAGTGGAAATGAAAGGTATGATCACGTAAGCCAGCATGGCTATCTGCAAGCATATCAAGTCACAGTGCAGAAGCCTAGGGTTTACCAGAGCTGCGTATTAGCCCTGACCACATACTTGGGAAGTCTTCCTGCAAAATGCAGGTTGGAGTTGTGCTATTGACAGCTCTTAGTGTGCCGTGGGTGTGTTCAGTCAGACTGGGGATGGTGGTTCGCACACCCACTAGAGGGAGAGCAAGCCCTTAAAAAGGACAGCGTGTCGATGATCTGATTGCATGCACGGTTGGTCGTGAAATTTGTGCCCGTGGACTTCTCACGCTGTGGAGGTGCTGTAGTGCACGTGTTTCATAACATTCCAACTTGACCATGTGGCTTCCACCAATTTGCTCATTCCAAATCCGTCCTGGATTTCTATCCAACCCCTTAAGGTCATCAGGTGTATCACCCCCCCTCCTTCTTAATTCACCTTACACCTCCCATGCCCCATAGTTTCCCACTCCTGCCAGACGTCCTTGTCTTGCCTTCCTTACGTCGTTGCGCTTCCCACCCATCTTCCATGTTTTTCACCGGCAGTGACCTTCCCCCCTCCATCCAAACTTTCCTGCACACGTATTATCGTAATACACCTAGTACTGCTCACACTCATCTCCTTTTTGAATCCATGCTGTACCACCTCCATTTGTTGCCCAGGGACCCCAACGCCCCTAACGGTGGCGAGCTTGTGCTGGGAGGCATTGACCCCTCCCATGTGGCAGGAGAGCACACGTGGTGAGTGTAGTGAGTGTAGTGAGACGTTGTACGTGGTGAGTGTAGTGAGTGTAGTGAGTGTAGTGAGATGTCGTACGTGGTAAGTGTAGTGAGTGGCATTGTACGCACTATTGCCCGTAGCGTGCAGCGTATGCACCCTCCTCCACTGCTGCTTTTGGTGGTGTTTTTATTAATCTGTGCTTCTAAGATGACCCCTCCCATGTGGCAGGAGAGCACTTGTGGTGAGTGTGGTGGGTGGTGTGGCTCGTGCTGCTGCTTTCAGCGGCAATTTTATCATCTATGCTTTTGCTGGCGTTTTCAGACAACCAGAAGAGCTAGTCGGCCACCATGGAACAGCACCTTGCTACTTTTGGCTAGCATATAGGCCTGCATCTGTCGGTCTGCGTTGATGTATACAAGCCAGATCTTATAGGGTGGGCCAGAACTATATATTTATACGGGAAAAACTTAATCTTGAAGATACGGTGTACATGCGGTGTGTGTAGCAGTGAAATCACCATACGTACGGTCGTATACAGTGTGTATATACGGTTCTGGCCCACCCTAAAAAGTATGTTTAGCAGGGAATTCACCATACATATGGTCGTATACGAAGTGTATATACGGTTCTGGCCCACCCTAAAAACTACCCAATCGTGAGCTTGCAGGGTGCTTTTCTACAAACCTTGTTCAAGGGCCACTTATGTTTATTGTATGGACGTGCCAGGATTTCGGATTGGGTCATGCTCTATTTTGCGCAAGTAGTGCAAGTGCTCACGTGTTCATGCTGTGCTATGACTGTGATTGTAGGGTGCCTGTTACGCGCAAGGGCTACTGGCAATTCAACATGGACAAGTTTGAAGTTGGTACCAACCAGATGTGTGCTGGAGGCTGCCCCGCCATCGCTGACTCCGGCACCTCTCTTATTGCCGGACCCACGGAGGAGGTGTGTATGGAAGTTGTTGCTGCACTGCTCCCTTGCCTGAGAGTAACACTGTCAAAATACAAAATACCGTTTGTCCTTTGCCACCACTAAATCCGGCACCTCTGTCACTTCCAAACCCACAGAGGAGGTGTATTTAGAATTGTGTGCCGCATACCATCTTGTCGAAAGGCTGTACGTAAAACTGTGTGCCGCTGATCGTAAGCTCGCTAGGGTGCCATCAGTGACAGACAGAACGGTACAGCGGCCAATTCGAATTTTCGCGCAGCTTCCACCGTCTCTGATGATGAATCCAAGTTTTGCATGGTGTTGAGTAATACCGTTAAGCCAGGTCAGCGGAATGACAAATACTCCAGGGCTCCTCAGCTCATCTCAGTTCCGCACGAGGAAGCAAGACACAGACAGCACATACCATAATTCTTAATTCGTGAAGAATACATATGACATGTTGAGGCAACCCAACGTGCAGTGTGTGGGCTGCTATTCACAGTTCAAATGCAGAGGATGTCCAGAAAACTGCCCCAATGACAGCTCTTTATTTCATGGGTGTGTTGCAGACACTCGCTACGTATGATTCCGCCACTCAACCTCACGAGAATGCGAGAACCTGACCTTGCAGGGTGTAGTCACGGATTCTACTTTAGGGTTGACTGATACTGCTTTCTAATTCTCTGGCTTCACGTTCATAAGTTTAAAGTTTGCCCGCCACTCTCCGTACGAAGCGGGCTTGCACAACTCTGGCCAGCAAACATCAATTTTCACACACGCATGGTTGATTCTCAAGGCATCAAACATTGCGCTCTTCCGCCGCTCCAGCGCGGAAATTGGCATATGCAAGCATGTTTGCTAGGCAATAATCAAAAGCATCGATTGTTGGATTGGATTTGCTACTCAGTCCTTTTGCTCGGTTTTTGACTTCAAAATTGTAGGCGACTTTATAGCACTTAACCTGCTTGCTTGCTTACCCTGCCCCACCTACCCTCCCTTCAACATAATTGCTCGCACGCAAAAATCATGCTCAGCCTAAGCGTACGCGCTACACACTTTTTTGCCCCTCTCAACTCACAGCTTGTCAGCTACTGAGTAATTGTCCAGTTGCTGTGATGCCGGAGGATAAACAGTACCGTAGGTCACTTTCATTACCGCGTGCTGTGAATAGTTTTTACTACCTTGCGGTGTGTGTGTGTCGCGAGCACGTACAATTTACTTACAACAAGATCCGTGAAGCTTGCATCGGGCAAATTCATTTGATTTTCTGAGCATGAACAGGGCCTCCTAAGCTGCCCATCAAGGCCCCTCGAGGGCACAGACAGCTTGGCAAATTCTGAGTTTTCAAGCCCAGTAATTAGACAGAGAGAAAGCGGCAGTTGAGCAGCGAGCAGCAAGACAGCTTGGCAAATTCTGAGTTTTCAGGCCCAGTAATTGGACAGAAAGATAAAGCGGCAGCTGAGCAGCGAGCAGCAAGACAGCTTGGCAACTTCTGAGTTTTCAAGCCCAGTAATTGGACAGAAAGATAAAGCGGCAGCTGAGCAGCGAGCAGCAAGACAGCTTGGCAAATTCTGAGTTTTCAAGCCCAGTAATTGGACAGAAATAGAAAGCGGCAGCTGAGCAGCGAGCAGCAAAGGCGCATGCAGAGCAAGTTGCAGATGAGGGGGCTGAGCCTCTCTTGGGAGAAGAGTGTGGTGGTGATAAGTATCAAACCCAAGAGGGTGCCTCCCTTGACATGCACATGCACATGCACATGCACATGCACATGCATGCACGCACGTGTAAGTGCAGTCGTCCACACGCACATGTGCCTGTGCATGCATACGTATGCACAAATGTGCATTTGCACCCACACGCATGCTTACACGCGTAAATACGCGTGCCTGTGCAGCTCAGAGGACGAAAAGCCCTTGCATAGGTTCGCATTAAGGTTATAACTTTCCCCCCTTGCATTGCTTGCATTCGGATTAAATAATGAGTTTTTCACCCTACAATATGCAGCACACAAATTTAAACGCACGTGCTTGGAGGTGGCGTGTTTTTATTAGTGTACGTACAGTGCAATTATGAAAAAGGGAAGAACCACGCAAGCATTGACAAACCAGTCCCCACGTTGGTAGAAACAAAGGCCTGCTTGGATTCTGAGCAGCTTCAAGTGACGTCACGCTCATCAGGTCTTGGCCATATGTTCAAACCTGTCAAACCTGTGGTCATTCCTCTTAGGCCTGGTCCTTTTCTGTCACCCTTCAATATTTTCTCTCTTGGCTGCCTCTGAGCACACCCTTAATAATGTGCTAAGTGTGAAATGTGATGGGTTTCTCAGAACTTGTCATTTGCACCTCCCTCTGAGCTTACACACTCTCTCCCACGATAGAAACAAATTACGGTGGCAAATATTGTAAAATAAACACATGAGTTTGGCACCAGCCACGCACTGCCAGCCACGCACCAGGCAATGTGGGCATTGTTTTCTCCCCACCTGCCTACCCTTGCTGACCTTTTTCGAAAGCCTATACCCTTGCTGACCTTTTTCAAATGCATACACCCTTGCTGACCTTTTTCAAATGCATATACCCTTGCTGACCTTTTTCGAATGCATAGCACACCACATGATATTGGAGCAACCATAATTGGTAACTCCCTTCTCCACCCACCCTTCCAATGACACCTACCCTTCCAATGATTCAGAGCACACCCCTGTTTTTCGACCCTTCAGAACACACCCTACAATCAGCTCATCAGACTACACCCCTGCTTCTTGACTCACTAGGTTACCACCCTGCTTTTTGACTCGTTAGAATGCACCCCTGTATTAACTACCACACAATGCCTTCTTCTCTGACTGCGTTTTTACTTCTTGCCGCCAACGATGCCACCCCACGTTGCCTGTTGCAGATTGCGACTGTGAACAAGGCCATTGGCGCTTCCTCAGCAGTGGCCATGCAGTGCAAGGACCTTGTGGGTCAGTACCTGCCTGCCATCATCAAGGCTGTGCAGGAGATGCCACTTGACTCGGTGAGTAACCTATGAATGTGTTACGTGCGTGGTACCTATGTATGTTTTACTTGCGTGGTACCTATGTATGTGTTACGTGCGTGGTGTCTGTATAGTGTGTCCTTGTGATCAAGACAGTGCATATTTTGTTGATTTGTATCTGCCTAGTGTTTTGTTGTTGTTGTTGTTGATCTGTATCTACCTAGTGTTTTGTTGTTGTTGATCTGTATCTACCTAGTGTTTTGTTGTTGTTATTAATCTGTATCTACCTAGTGTTTTGTTGTTGTTATTAATCTGTATCTACCTAGTGTTTTGTTGATCTGTATCTACCTAGTGGTTTGTTGATCTGTATCTACCTAGTGGTTTGTTGATCTGTATCTACCTAGTGCTGATTTGTATCTGCCTAGTGTGTTTATCAAGGCCGTGCAGGGGATACCAATAGACTCAATGATTACTGTATGCAAGTGGTGGCTGTGTGGTGTGTCCTTGTGGTCAGCACACAGAGAGCGATGTCTGATTTCCAGCACCTGTCTGCCTTTTTTATTAGGCCATGCACGTGCAGGAGATTACCTCCGGACTCGGTGATTTTTAAAATTGCAATTTAATTCAAGGGCGTCATAAGGCTTCTGAGCTGCTTTGATACCTGCTGCACCAACAACAAGCACCTCAATCTATGCTCCCTACTGCGGTCATGCTGTGCTTGCAGGCTTGCTGCACCCACAGGCATGCGCACTGCTTGCAACAGTGTTCTCGCACGTTGACATCATACAAACCACCTTCAATGGAGTCTGTAGTGCCCAAGGCTGTGCTCTGACAATGCCTCCACGCACAATGCTCAAAAGTGCTCCTCACAATTTAAAACAATAGGTGTACTGGGAGCCAAACTAGATCTGCTGTGATCACAGATCTGCGATTTCCTAGCCTGTATCTTAGCAGCGCCTCTGCATGCTGCCAACACAAATTTACAGATCCAAGCAGAATCTGTGCTGCTCCTTTCCGTGTCCACAGATCTGTGGTGCCCTGGGTCTGTGCCCCAACACTGCCTCTGCACGCCACCAAGCCCAACAACAGCAGCAGCCGCAGCCGCAGCACCGAAAGCTCATGGCAGCAGGACATTCCGCTCGAGGTCCCCAACAGGTCATTGGCAAGGAGGGTGGCCGCAACAGCGGCTTGCAGGTATGTATGCCAGCTATGAAATGCGGGCACCTACATAACACTCATAATCATGCTGGCTGTGTCATCACTACCAGTGGATACTTTTCTTTTCTTTGCAAGCTATAAATTTGTGCAAGGAATTGCGGCGGAGGCCCGCTAGGCTATGCTGGTTTGTGGTGCGGGACTTGATTGTCAGATGTATGTGCGCACTTCTTTAGCTGCTGTGCCAACTCCATTCATGGAGTGAGCAGTTGACTTACGCGCTCCTGTGCAGCAATTCCGCATGCATATGCACGTGCTCCTGAACCCTCTTGTGTAGGATGGCGCAGTGTGTGGCTTCTGCGAGACGGCTGTGCAATACGTGAAAATTGCGCACGCATATGCACGTGCTCCTGTACCCTCTTGTGTAGGATGGTGCAGTGTGTGGCTTCTGCGAGACGGCCGTGCAGTACGTGAAGATTGCGCTGCACAACAACCAGACTGTCGCCCAGATTGAGCATGCAGTGGACCAGCTGTGTGACAGCGCGTTTGCTGGCTTGGACGCCGGGCCTGCTCAGGTGTGTGCGTGTGTGTGTTTGTGTGTGTGTGTATGTGTGTGTGTGTGTATGTGTGTGTGTGTGTTTGTGTGTGTTGTCTGTATGTTTGTATGGGTGCGTGCTCAGAAGGAGCAAGCGTGTTGTTACCTGTCTTCAAATGCAATTTGATTTTGTGTGTGGTGATTTGAAGGCGTAGTCAGATGAAGGCAGGAACGGTCGATATCAGAGATGCAATGCTGAGCACGGTCTTGCTTCCCCTAGGAATTCGCCTCTTGACTTATCATGTTCTGCCCAACAAAGTAGTGTGCAGCTGGTTTGTGAAGCTATGGGTTCCCCTTTGCAGTCTGCATGCAACCGCTCTTCAGTGACCCATGATGTGTGTCAGGCATCTTGCGTGCATCCAGGAGGTAGCATGGAATGGAACACTGCGTAGGTCTCAGTGCATCGAGTATGGCTGCCTAAATACAGACTGCATCATTTTTTAATTTTGCTGTGTGCGCGTGCATGTGTGCCTGCGGGTGTGCTGCACGGCCCCCCTCGCGATGCCCATCATCTTGTTACATGCAATGTACGCATCGTGGTCTTGTTTGCTGACAGTGTGTGTGTGTGTGTGTGTGTGTGTGTGTGTGTGTGTGTGTGTGCGCGTGTGTGTGTGTGTGTGCGTGTGTGTGTGCGTGTGTGCGTGTGTGTGTGTGTGCTTGCAGGTGGAGTGCAAGGCCTTCACCACGTTGCCCATCAACCTATTGGGAGCTGTCAGTGATCGGTGTTGTTTTACATAGTGTGAGCTTGTGCGTGCGTGCGTGTGCATGCGTGTTCGCAGGTGGACTGCAAAGCCCTCCCCACGATGCCCACCATCTTGCTCACCATCGGAGGCCGTAGCTTCCCCCTGCGACCAGAGCAGTATATCCTGAAGGTAAAGAGGACTTGTAATGCACTGTCTGTTGTACGTGGGCTTGCATTTGTGTTCCCCAGCTCAACCGCTGTGCAAGCCTCTGCTGCTGCACGATCTAAAGTGCTTAAGCTTTTAATTGCCCCAGGAGCCGGTTTTGTGTCTCACTCTCCCTCCTTCCCCCTCCAAAATGTTAGCAGACGGGTCGACCTGGGTTTGTGCAGATGAGGCACAACTCAGAAACATTGAGATACCCGGACAGGAGTGTTTGAGGTTGAGGTTGAACAGAGGATCCTGTTCTGCCTCTCCCTCCTAAGCCATTTGTTCCTTCATGTTTCCTGTGGCTGGGAGCCTTGTGATGCTCTCAGCTTAAAGTGGCTTGTATTTTTACAGTGCAGTGTTTGAGGTTGAGGTTGAACAGAGAGTGCTTTTGATACCTGTGCCCTTCATTTGTAATACCCAACCCCACGTGTCACGCTTGCTGTGCCATTTTTTGTCAGCTTGTGATGTATCCCTAAGGTTGGCCACAACCACAGTTCAGAATGCATGGTGTGCATGGTTGGTTGGCAAGGGAATCTTGAAATGTATGAACGGTCATATGCGGCAAGTATACACGGTTCTGGCCAACCCTGATCTACGTCGTTCTTGCACACAATATAACCCTTTATTCCTGCTTGGCTCCGCTTCTCACACGGGGCAGCAAACTGACCTGACACGTATGCACGTCCACACATGCAAAAACATGCACGTCCACACGCTCACTCACACATACACTTACAGCTTGAAGCTGAGGGCTCGGAGCCTCAGTGCATCAGTGGCTTCATGGGCCTGGATGTTCCTGCAGGCCCCATCTGGATTTTAGGAGACATTTTTCTCGGGTGAGTCAATTTAGGGTTTTAGGGTTTTAGGGTCTTTCCCATAGATATCAGGATTTCAGGAGACATTTTCCTTGGTTGAGTGTGTAGGGTGCGTGGATGAGCGAGTTGAGCGCTTGACAAGGCAAGTGGCTCACCACTGTTGCTTGCATAATGCAATAGCCGGCATTCAGAGCTGTGTGTAAAATGCTGCAGGCTGGAGAGATGAGCCTGAATCAAGGTGTTCCATGAATATAAATAACATGGCCCGTCTTGGGTTTATGCATAACTTCCTGTATCCTAGAAAGTATTCCTGATTTCCATATCAAGAATGAGAGTGATTTTGTTTATAGAGGGGAAAGGTATGACATTGCAGGGCATGTTAGTGTGTGAGCAGGTGCATAACCCAGCTGCATAACCTATCATGCATGTCATACAGGATAAATACTGCCACAAAGAGAATTTGATCCACACAAAGCTTTTAAATAATGAAATGTCCCTCACATTTTCTTCTTGCTTTACAAGTGTAGAACACAACGTGAGTTTGGGTTTGGGTTTCAATAAATTATTTGATTTGGCCTCGCAAAGCCCATGTAAGCCAGCCCAGGTCTGGCCTAGGGGTCGTGCACCTCTTGGTGGGGATGGCCTGAGGAAGCTGGCTTGAGGGCATGTCTTGGGTATGAGAGCTTCCATAATGCAAGCAGTGTGAAGGTCCTCCCTTCTAGCATAGCCGCGATCCCAACTTCACTAGGCCTAATGGGACACCAATGCAGCTGAGCTGCATCAACAAGCTGTACATGCCAAGGCCTACCGGGTGTGTGCAGCTGTCAGCATAAGCTGCGCGACCGCTTGCAAACAGCGGTAGCCCAAAGCCCAAATAAATTCCACGGAAATAGTTTCTCATAGTGATGAAACCCTGTGCAGGCAACCAGCCTGGGCTTGCAGCTAAATAAAGCTTCCAAAATGGTTACACAAAATGCTTTCTGACCTTTTCACTTGCGTGTTCCTTTCTAGAATTGGAGTATATGAAGCTCCTAGCCAAGGAGTACAGCTTTAACACTCTTTGACTCATTTCTTATTGCTTCTGCTATTATGCAGTGCCTACCACTCTGTGTTTGACTACGGCGGTGCTCGTGTGGGCTTTGCCGAGGCCGCATAGAAGTGAAGAAGTCGTTCAGAAAATCCATGTTGGATGTCTAAGTCGGGCATTGAAGATTGTGCCTTTCTTGCCACTACCTTTCATTAGTAGCTGACCGGTGATTATGCGCCCCCTGTAAAAGTATGATGCTTGCGAGGCATGCAACTCCTGGCAGTGAGGTTTGGCTGTACAACAGATGTGTGATTTATGAGTCTCTGTGGCTGGTGCCTTAACCTCCTTTTGCCCATTTTGCATGCGTGTATGAGTCATGCGGCACGTCATCGTTGTGTATTTAAATCTGAAGAATGCTCTGTACAGTTGCATATGCAAAATGCCTGGTTAAGGTATGATTGCTTTCCCCATTCCTGCGTATTTGCGCCTGCATTATGAAAGCATTTTTATCTCTTGACACTGAACATCTGGGTGCCTCCTATCCCTGCTGGCATTTGCCGTTCTCTTAGGGTTCGATATGTGTAAGAAGTTCTTAAGAACACTGGTTTGGTTTCTGGGGATTTTACAGCCCTCATCATAAATCATGAATCATGATGATGTACGGAGAAACACCAACGTGCCTACTTGCTTGGAAATGGCATACTATGCGTATGCATTTTCATACTTAATTATCACCAGAATTACCATAAGGGGGGTAAGGGACACACAGCTATATCCGCCAGCGAGGGCAGTTGAGCTATAGCAACAAAAAAAATCAGCTTCAAGATGAGAAAGAGGCCAGACTGAACAAAACACCAGAAAAAGAGACAAGGTCAGTGATCTAAAAGAGCAAGGCATTTATGTTGAAGAAGCGCGAAGAGAAAGCATCAAGGAGAACGAGAAAAAAGCTGTTGATATGTATCAGGATGTTTGTACAAGAAGCATCAGTCAGAAACAGGAAACCAGAGGCTGAGAGAGCCTCACAGAACCAGGAGTGCCAAGAGAACAAGTGCAGCGGAGCAGAAGAGAGAACAAAGGACGCATGCAGCCCCCAAAACAGCTCCTCTCTCTCCTCTCTAGCTGCCCACCCCACCAGTTGACCCAGCTACAGCAGACCAGTCCGATGCTGTCCTCCACAACTTGCCAATTGAAACCGTGAGCCAGGGCATGCCTGGCCGCGTAGGGAGCCGGTGCCAAACTCGCCAGGAGCAGGTTGCAAGCTACAGCCGGGCCCTGGTTGTGACTGCTGCCACGGCTACCGCGCTGAGGGCTGCCGAATTACCATAAAGATTTACTACAGTGGTTTTCAAAAGACTATTTCCTGGTGCGGCATGTTTATGTGGTTGGTAGAATTTGGTGAAATAGCAGAGAAGCTGGACAATTATAACTTTTTAACGCTCCTACGATGCTATGGCTGGCTGTGCCAGCCGACACCTTCGACTACTTTAAGCAAGGTCTGAGAGATGCTCTCTTAAACGAAAAAAGTTTTCACTGGCTTCTGGCATCTGCTTCTTCCAAAAGGAAAATGAAGCAACACAGATTGTGTAACACTACTGGCATGGATTAGGAAGGGATGTTGTCTTTTTTTCCAATTTGCTTTCGGTCCAACACAAAGAGTTTACAGAGTAAGCCATCAGTCAAAAAGTGCGACCACTAGGCTGTGTATGTTAACCATGTAAAACTGTGATAATTCTTGTTGGAGCATCAAACTTGTAGCCCCTGCAAACAAACCCTTGGAAAGGGAAAAAGGCTCAACGCTGTTTGTGACATTGCAGCATTGTATAAAACCAGTAAGGGTAAGGGTAAGGGTTATACAGCTATATCCGCCAGCGAGGGCAGTTGAGCTATAGCAAAAAAAAAAACAGCTTCAAGAAGAAAAAGAGGCCAGACTGAACAAGAAATCATAAAAAGAGACAAGGTCAGTGATCAAACAGAGCAAGGCATTTGTCCGCAAAGTCAGCTACTCCTACGGCATCAGTCTGATTGATGAAGTATCTCAGGCGAGCAGTGCTACCTGCTGGTATGGCATCAAACAGATGCTGGAATTGGTTGCGTAAGCTGACCAGCTGAGCATCAGGGCAATCCAGAATAACGTGTGCTTCATCCTGGACATTATTAAGAGCACATCTGTCACAGACTCTTTGTTCATAAGGGACTCCTTGATTGTAACGCTGAATCTGCACTTGAAACTCATGACCAGAATAAAACCAGTAAAAACACTCAAGCATCTGCCAGGACCAACCGACCGCGTTAAAACTAAAAAGTAAGCCATCAGTTGTGAACTCCAACCTAACTTTGCATGGCTGCTGCTTAACCCCCTTCATTACTTAGTATATAATATGACAAGAATGCGAGTCAAAACATAATTCACAGGATGGAGGCCCAATGCAGCAGCGGGCCATTTGTTGCAGAAAGCATGCAACGTTCAGCGCTTGACCACTTCGATGACAAGGAGGACTGGACAGCACACCATCCGCGCTACGTTGTTAACCTCCTCGGCTGGCTGACCTTGTTCTAAGGCCCCCTCGCTGTACCAGAGAAGACGCCAAGACAATGTCGCCGTGCCAAAGATAAGCGACGCCTTGGCGGCTTGAAGGCAAGGATGCAGACTTGGCTTCTTCCTGCCTTGTAGTTAACGTACAATCAAAGCGCCCTCGCAAGACCAGGATGGGGTCTCTGTTTCCTTTCTTTTTGAACGGTACACAGTGGCAGTAGGCCAAGTTGGAGCCCGTTATATAGGTATGCACTTGCGTTGAGCATCAGCTTGTTGAAGATGTTATAGAAGTGATATTCCCATCCATTAGCCTCCTGTTGTACTTCGAGGATTGTCAGATTTAGTTTCAATTTTCGACACTGGTTGATTTTGTTTCACCAGCCAATTGCCATCAGCCAGAGTCTCGGGCTGTAGGCCATCCTTGTAATCCTTGTTGTACTTCGTGGTGCTCTTATGTTTGCTTGAGGGTTGGGCATCAGTGGAAATGCGTTGACTTTGGTGCTCGTTTGCTTGGTTATTGTGACCTAGACATCCCTGAGAGTGAGGAGATACTGAGACTTGATTGCTTGTTTGCACACAGTGTAACCAGAATGGGGTCTCATTTTTTGCTTTTTTGAATTTAAGACATGCTGGTGCAGACCTAGCTCTGCCTAAACAGTTATGGCTTTTTCAAATTGCTTCTTATACATCTTTGGTGTTAGGTTTTGCCTTCCTACTTACTATTTATTGTCATCATTTTACACAACTGCTTTTTGGTTTGTTCTGCTCAATTTCCTCGTTAACTTCCACTCTGCTACTTTCGATTTTATTACAGTTTCAGTTTCCATTTAGTGTTATGAGGGTTTACCTCATTCCTTTAGGTTGAGCAGCCATCCCAGACTGAATGACTTTGTAATTCAAGCTAAACTAAACGAAACTTACCCCCCTTCATGATATAGGTCACTTGTGTGCCTCGTTGAGTGATGAATAGCAAAGCATTTTTTCTTACCGGTTTAATTTAATCCCGTCCGCGACCGATATAACAACTGGGAGTATAAGCCGCAGACGCCGGCCCAAAATGCCGCCCTTCGGGTCCAACCTTCGCGCCGGTTTAATTTAATCTCGGATGAAAAAACAAATTAGAAATTATAGAGATGGACAAAACAGAGTTTATGAACAAGACATTCATCGAGCATGAGGTGGACAAATCGAAGGCCCCTGTGATTGAGCACTTTGAATCACTGAAGACTCGTCTCATTGATGACATTCACAATATGGTTACGCCCTCGGTCAAGTCTGAGGTCAAGTCTGTGGTTGATGCGATGCAAGATGCTGGTCAACTCTCTGCTGTTTCTCCTGACGCTCTCTCTTTCAGTCCTGCTACACACGCTTCCCTCACACATTTGGTTAGAGACGCTTCTATCAACAACTACAACACTAGCTACGCACATGATGCT
>Ga0307963_1001812_pt1 | contig 16614 bp, 21 predicted proteins | sample OrgLakmetagen594_FD_201829 | JGI IMG/M metagenome (GOLD analysis project Ga0307963, IMG submission 201829) | Saline water microbial communities from Organic Lake, Antarctica - #594 | ecosystem: Environmental > Aquatic > Non-marine Saline and Alkaline > Saline | place: Antarctica: Organic Lake...
AGGAGAATTGCAGTCTGTAGTGCAGTTCCCAGCCTTTGCTCGAGAGAGACTCGACCCTGGCTTAAAACCATAGATTAGATTGTTGTGCTGAGCCTTATACTTTGCAGTGACAGTGATTTGCTATGACAAGAGCCACCAACCCCAGACAGCACCGACCTAAAGACCTCAGCAAAACTCGGCGTGACATCCACCTCGTCGAGATCAAGTATTGTGAGGACACCAGACCTCAGAACCAGCTCAACGTTGCAAAGGAACAGCACAAAGACCTCTGCAACATTCTCCAAGGAGCCTCCGCTACTCTCCACATCATCCTTTTGGGTGTGGGTGGCACCATCTACAACACTCACACTTTAAAGCCTTTCAAGGAACTGGGTCTTGATCCTCAAAGAGTTAAGAAGCTTGCCTCCAAGCTCCATGTGCACTCTGTGAACTTTGCTGCTAAACTTGTCCATACTAGACGTGCCCTTTCCAGTACTGTTATCAACTCTCATCAAGAGCCGGTTTCAGGCCAAGCCTGCAACCCTCCCGATCCCCGTTGATTTTCCTTTTCGCGGTGGAGGAGCTTCACCAAAGTGGCTCCTTTTCCTTAATTAATGTCACACTGTGGGGAGTGACTTTCACCTCCTGCGTTTTTTTTCTTTTATTCTTTTTGTATTGTAGCAGTTGGTTTTTAGTAGGCACTGCCAATGGTAGGTACGATTACAGACGTCGTTACGTTTATGTACATGTCTTCAAAGGGAGGGAGCAGATCTAGTGATTCAAGTCCTAGATGGTAGGAGCACACTTTACAGGATGCAAATGCAATATCAGTGTGAGCAGCAGCTTTAATAGTTTTGGGCACTAATCCAACTGCTTTGAATAAGGGTAGTGCCCATCCTTATAAATCATAGGAGCATAGTGCGTGTGGTATTGCTTCTGTATTTCTGGGGGGCCAGCATCTCTACCTTTTTTTGTTGCAAGTGTAAAATTCCCCATCATCTATGTGGTGGACGTCAAGATTAATACGATAAAGCGTGTTTATGGCCTCAGTGGGTGTCATCAAGAAGGCCTTGTCTTTCTTTTACGTCCAGAGTTCTTGTTGGATGTGGGTAATGCGCAAGGGGGTGAGACTCAGGCTAGGTAGGCATTGGGTTACATCAAGGAGCTCGCGTCTTCTTCTTCTTTGGGGTCTGTGCTGTGGGTTGGATTGTTATGGATGCGGTAGGTTGGGTTAATGCTACTCATCTGTTATGTGAAAGGGTTGGTACTATTGTCTTGTGGGATGGAGGAGGTAGTTGTCTGTGTAAACGTCTGTGTTGCGGGGTGATTGTGGCAAGCGGTATGTGCGCGTGTTGTGCGTTTGTTGGGTTGGATATTGGTTGGTTGTTCTGTGGATTGGATATATTTTGCGTGTTGAGGAGATGTTGCTGGCTTCCTATCTGGCTACGTCTTCTCTTTTTAGTGGTATGTGGGGGAGCAGATTGTGTCTGCCGTGCACGTTTTGCTGGCTGGTTTTGTGGAGGAGCGGCAAGCTGGGTAGTAAGTGCGAGTTCATTCAGGCATTCGATGGCTGCAGTTTGGGGCGGGTTGGGGGATGGTATAGACATTGAGCCTACAGAGTCATGCCTTCTTTTTCTTAGGTTGGGGCGGGTTGGGGTATGCTATAGAAATTGAGCCTCAGGTCATGCCTTCTTTCTCTTAGGTTGGAGCTTCTTTGTGAGTAGCAAATCACTGTCACTGTTGTCGTATGTATAAGAGTCAGCACAACGTTGTCGTTAGTATAAGAGTCAGCACAACAACCAAATCACACGAATCGTCACTGCCAACAATTGGGCGTGACTGTCATGACACTTTGCATGTTTCCAAGGGTAATTTCTAGGTGCCTCTCTAGGTCACTCACTAGGTCACTCACTAGGTAAGTGCCTGGTTTGATAAGTACGGCTTGCCAAGAATCTTTGAAGTACTTTTCAAAAAACGGGGTCCAAATTGCTTGGTTGGCTCAGTGTCAATCGTGCCGGACTCAGGATCTTTTATAGCTTGGAGGCCTGCCCGTGGCTGTGGAGTCTTTGAATATTTCTTTGTATGCTCGTTTTGGTGCTTTACTGATCAATCTTTGTCGCACCTTACAGGCTAATGTGTTGATTTTCTTGTTATTGATAGCATCCATGCTGGTAATGGCTTGCCTGGTTTAGTGTGGATGTCGTCCAGCTTTGTGGGGCTGATCAGGTTCGATGTGCTTAGTTGCTTGGATTGCCTTTTGAACCTACAAATACTCAATGCGTGAAAGAAAGCGTTGGTATCCCAAATGTTGATGTCGATGCGCTAGGCGAGCCTCAGCCAGTGAGCAGTATTCAAGAACGAAGAATACCTGCATGATACTTTGTCCTGGAAATCCTTGCGGATGCCGCCGTCAATGATGGAGAATGATTTAAGCGGATTTGAGCTGGGCACAAGTGACCCACTGCCTGGAGATGCCATTCTGGAAGGGCAAACACAGAGGCCACCCTGCCTAGCTGCGGACGTCTAGGCCGAGAGTCTGCCTATGCAGCGGTCTGGTTGGCATCCTTGCCCTGCTAGGATAGGGTCTTTCTTGGGAGGGTCGTCCCTTTGGAGGCTCCGGAATTAAGCCCCGAGCTTTGCACGCGCAAGGCGCCAATTTGCCTGGTCTGGTCTATTTTTTGGCAAAAGGCCGCTGAGCACCAAGTCAAGCCCGGTGATTGGAACCGCACACGTCTTTGTCTGAGGCACCGCCAGTCTGTGTGTTCAGAGAGTGTATGCATTGCTACAGATCGACTGCACAGCTCCATTTCAGACAATCCAAAAGCAAAACAGCAACAGAGAACATGAGTATCATTGATCAGGTTTTCCACAACCCTAATCCAAGAGGGAAGGCAAGCAGCAGGGCGTTAGGGCGCGCAGCATGCCTGGTGGTGTCTCTGGCATCTTGGCTGACAGCAGGGGCAAGAGGGCCATGCATGCCACTTCCCACCCCAAACCCATCTCCCTGCCCCCTGTAGCTATACCAGCCCCCCCAGCTATACCAGCCCCGATCCCTGCCGCTGCCCCTCCGGCTCCTACCCTCGTCAATGCTCGTGCAGACTCTGCCGCTTGTGCCCTTGATCCATCAGTGCTAACAGTAACCCCGCCCGCAGAAGGCAAGGACTGCGTGTTGCGCACGCCCCTCAGCAACATCTGTCGCAGACCAGGCCACAAGGGGCTGGCTCGCACGGAGCCTAGCACCCACCGTAGCTCCACCCCGTAGGGCACTCCGCACAGCTGCAGGCACATGCCTGTGTTGTGCATGTGTGCGCGTGTGTGTGTGTGTGTGCGTGTGCGTGTGTGTGTGTGCATGTGTGTTGTGTGTGTGCATGCATGCATGCGTGCGTGTGTATGTGTGCGTGTGTGTATGTGTGTGTGTGTGTGTGTGTGCACGCGCACGCTATAAATATCAATATGTCTTTGCTTAGTGCGAACGAGTGTGCCAGCATGCATTTGTTGGAGCATGTGCGTATGTGTGTGTGTGTGCATATGTGCGTTTTAGTACACTTTTGTACATGTTACCCTTGTCAATATACCGTACATGATTAAGATACAAGGTGTAAAAGAGTGGGGGAAATGAATGACTTTACAGAGGGGATTATCTAAAGTTCAAAATGGACATGCTTTTCAAATGTTCCTAAAATGTTTCTTACCAAGCTTTTGAGCGAGCGTCAGGATGGTGGCGTGTGTGTATGTGTGTGTGTGTGTGCGTGTGTGTGTGTGCGAGTGTGTGTATATGTGTGAGTGTGTTTTTGTGTATATGTGTCAATGTGTGTGAAGGAGTCCTAGAACACACGTACCCAAGCACGCACGCAGTTGGTGTCCATTTTGGCCAGTCAGCCACGGCAGAGAGGGCAGCAGTGCTGCTGCATGTGATTGTGCGCCTGCAGCGAGGGAAGAAATCCATCCGGTTAACCATTTTGGCCGCTACGCTACATTTGGTATGTGATTGTGCGCCAACCATTTTGGGCGCTACGCTACATTTAAGCATTACGCTACCAATTACCAATGAACCATTAACCATTACGCTACATTTAACCATTTTGGCCGCTACGCTACATTTAAGCATTACGCTACCAATTACCAATGAACCATTCACCATTACGCTACCAATTACCAATGAACCATTAACCATTACGCTATACATTAAACCATTTTGGCTGCTACGCTACATTTAAGCATTACGCTACCAATTACCAATGAACCATTAACCATTACGCTATACATTTAACCATTTTGGCCGCTACCTACATTTGGTGTGTGATTGTGCGTGCACCTTCTGCGAGGAAGAACCAAAAGGCAAGTAGAACAATATCGTACTCTGTGATATATTGACAGTGCCAGGTGGAACAAGAAAGCTCAAACTATATGCTGGCTTTTCAGTGAGGTGCATTGATCTGGACAACGTTTAATAGCGGCACGGATGAGCCAGTTTTGGTGTGAAGGGAATAGGAAAGGGATAGGAACCTGGGGGCCTTTGTGGCCTACACAGCAGATCATCCTCTGACCTCTGACCGTGTGCATGTTTGTTAACAGAAATGGTTAATGCACCGAATAGCTACATGGGTCTGCTAAAGCATCTGGACGTCATGTTCAGACCCAAGGGCCAAGGACTTCTTATCAGATCCAAGGTCTTCTTCTCAGATTCCAGGTCTTCAAGGTCCAAGGCTGTCTTCTCAGATCAGATCCAAGGGGATCCTTCTTTCCCCTTTTTCACTATCCTCCACTCGGCACCTGGCTAAGGCCCCTGTGTCTTGACCGTCAAACCCCACTGTTTCTAGACTCGCATCGTTCAAAGTCCACCTAACTGCAATTGAAAAGCTCTAGCAATAGGCAGCGTTCACACTTAACTCAAGGACTCCCCACCCGCCTTGCCAATGGGAACTACGTATCAAGCTCACCTGGCCGAAGATGCAGCAGCTGTTCCTCAGATGGTAATTGAGCAGCGGCCACAAACGCAGCCAAAGCCCAGCTCGGAGAGGAGGGGAGCCCAGATGCTTGTTGAGAGGAGGGGGGCCCAGCTGCCTGTTGAAGGGAAGAAGGAGCTGCGTTGGGGCAGGGAGTTGACGTTTGGGTGGGGGCTGTTGCATGGGGGGGTGGCGGGGCCGAGGGTGAGTGGGCGGACCCTGTAAGGGGGGAGGGTAGCGCACGGCCTGAAGAGGGGCAGCGGCTCACCAAACCCAGCTCCACCCACACCCCCTGTACGCGCAGCCACAGCCCCTCCATGAAGGTAGGCTGCAGCAGGGGCCGCCACAGCTGCTGGTGCTCAGATGCGCCTTCAGGTACCCCCGCATTAGGCCCGGTAGGCACTGCACCGGTGCTGCTGCTGCAGCTGCCACCGCTGTTAGAGAGGGGAAGCACATTGGCGGGCAAGGGGCGTGAGGCCACCATGCTGCTGGCGACAGACAGGGGGCTGGAGTAGTAGGAGCATGTCATTGGCAGAGCACGGAGAGCGGTGGTGAGCAGGCCGCTGCCGGAGAGCCATGTGGGGCACCCACTCTGCGCATGTAAGTGTTTGTGTGTGCATGTGTGTGTGCGTGTGTGTGTGTGTGTGTGTGCGTGTGTTTATGTGTGTATGAGTGTGAGTGTGCGTGTGTGTGCATGTGGGGCACCCACTCTGTGCATGTAAGTGTTTGTGTGTGTGTGCGTGTGCTTATGTGTGTATGTGTGTGTATGAGTGTGAGTGTGCGTGTGTGTGCATGTGGGGCACCCACTCTGTGCATGTATGTGTTTGTGTGTGTGTGTGTGTGCGTGTGCTTATGTGTGTATGTGTGTGTATGAGTGTGAGTGTGCGTGCGTGTGCATGTGGGGCACCCACTCTGTGCATGTAAGTGTGTGTGTGTGCGTGTGCTTATGTGTGTATGTGTGTATGAGTGTGAGTGTGCGTGCGTGTGCATGTGGGGCACCCACTCTGTGCATGTAAGTGTGTGTGTGTGCGTGTGTTTATGTGTTTATGTGTGTATGAGTGTGAGTGTGCGTGTGTGTGTGCATGTGGGGTACCCACTCTGTGCATGTAAGTTTTTGTGTGTGTATGAGTGTGAGTGTGCGTGTGTGTGCATGTGGGCCTGTGCTGGTGTATATCTGTTTGTGTGTGTGTAAGCATCCGTGCTTACAAAAACGCCTGGGCATTCGTAAACAACAGATTGTATGTTGCATGACACGTGCGAGTGCAACTGGGATGGTCGTTCCTGACCTTACCTTCCTCCTGACCTTAATAATCAGAAACACTGGCTGAGTAAGAGGTGGCTTCTTTCATACAATAGAGACCTGCAAATCTACCCAAGGCCTGCAGGACCACCCTTAGCTACGAACCCTGGTGGAGCTCTGTACATAGACCAGGGAGCAGCAGAGGAGAGCGACACCCACCTGGCTGTATCCTTGCTGTACAAAAAACAAGGGAGCGACAAAGGAGAGCGACACCCACCTGGATGTATCCTTGCTGTACAAAAAACAAGGGAGCAGCAGAGGAGAGCGACACCCACCTGGCTGTATCCTAGCACCAGGCAGTACAGCTTAAGGTATGCCGCCAGGAGCTCCGCCTTCTCCGCTGTGATGCACTCGTACAGCGATGAAGTGCAAAACTGCAGCAGCGCGCCGCACTGTGTGCGCTGAGCGGCACGCCAGTGGGGTCCAGCGAGAGATCCGTGCTGCTGCTTGCATTGCTGCTGCTGCTCCCCGCCTCGTTGTTGTTGTTGTTGTTGTTGTTGCTGTTGTTGTTGTTGTTGGTGGTGCTGCTGCTGCTGCAGTTGCTTGCCCTGCTGCTGCTGGTGCTGGGGGTGAGCGCCAGCGACGGAGGACCCCACAGCAGGGCACGCCTGGAGGGCGCCCAGCTGCTTCAATAGCTGTGCCAAAGCCATGATGGACGGATCGGCACTGAAAGTGGCGCACAGGTGAACCATGTCGTTGCTGCCCCCACTCCCGCTCACAGTCACTCCACTGCCCCCCCCATACCCGCAAGGGCCCCTGCCGTCACCAACCAGGCCATGCACGTGGCCACCACCACTGCAACCACCAGCATCTTCCATATCAGGCTTAACGTGTGTACTACCACCACCCCCCCCCCCCCCCCCCCCCCCCCCCCCCCCCCCCCCCCCCCCCCCCCACCACCACCACCACCACCACCACCACCACCACTATCATTATCACCCCAACTCCTGACCCCTGCCACCCCATGAGCAACTCCGCCCTCCGGCTGGTGAGGGCCTCTCCCAGCCTCTGAGCCATCGCAGGTCTGGGAAAGAGGGGGCCTGAGCGGCTTTACTGTGTGCTGTGCTGCATGCTGTGCCAGGAGAGGCGGGCGGGGGAACAGCAAGGGAGGGGGTGCGGCTGCCCCCTGGCAGCCCCCCCCCCCTCCTCCAACGTGCAACACAGACACACGTGACAGCAAGGAGCGAATGCCGGAGGGGTCGTCTGCGTAGGAAAGCGAGCCTGAGCGCTTCTTTACGAATACCTGCGTATGATTAGTGGACGGGCGCTGCTGGGTACGGTACACAGTAAAAGCAGGGAGGAAGTGGCGGAGGGGTCGTCTGTGTAAGAGAGGGTGAGAGCCTGAGGGCTTCTTCACACACACTTTGTAGGCCATTCAGAGACAGGGAGCAGCCGTGTTTAGCAGAGTGTAGCAGGGAGCAGCTGTGTGTAGCTGAGTGTGCAGCTGTGTGTAGCAGAGCTACTGGCAATGCAGGCAAAAAAAATTGCTGGGGGGGTCAATCCACGTATGAGAGAGAGAGAGAGAGAGCCTGAGGGCTTTTTGAAGAGTGCGTTTTTGTGCAATGGGTGGAAGGGTGGAAGAGTGGGTAAAGGGGAGGGAAAGGTGGGGTGGAAGGGTAGGTGAAGGGGGAAAGAACAAGTATGAAGGCAGGGGCTGTTGTAAAGGAGCAACTCCCAGCGCATGCTTGTTCACAACCACGAGTGATCACAAACATTGGTCAGCATGTTCACAAGCATTGGTCAACTTGTTCACAACCACTAGCGGTCACAAACATTAGTCAGCTTGTGTTCACAACCACGAGTGATCACAAACATTAGTCAGCTTGTTCACAAGCATTGGTCAGCTTGTTCACAAACATTGGTCAACTTGTTCACAACCACTAGTGATCACAAACATTAGTCAGCCAACTATTGAGCTGGTTTGCTGGGAGGCATGGATTAGGATTAGGCCACATGTCTGGTGGGATGGACCGACATGCCTCCCCACTTGCACCCCAACACACACAGAGCGAGTGCACTGAAGAACGCAGCACATATTGGCATAACAGATCTGGGGACTCATATTAAGGATACAGAGCTGAGTCGTTGAGTCTGGGCTGCCTCTATAAAAAGTCCTCTGTGTTGCAAAATAACAAAGAACAAAAAAGCTACCGCAGGCAGTGAAAATGCATAGGTTGGCCAGAACTATATATATATACGGTGTGTATACGGTACTTTTGGCAAGGAAATCACCAGATATACGGTCGTACACGGTGTATATGTATACGGTTCTGGCCAACCCTAAAAATGCACGATCTTACAACCAAGGTGTCGGCAACACAGAGACACGCTGCAATATTCATTATGTCTAGCTCGTCCAAAGTAAAAGGCGTGATGAATACCTTACACATTCGTTGCTCTCTCAAGATGCAAAACAAGGCTTCCCTGCTAGATACAAATATCATAAAGCGTACATGACGGTAAAGTTGACGAATTCCTGCTATAAACATATACAATAATGTAACGGCGTAAGCCGACACAACAAAAATGATAAAATCGGGATCATGCAAGCTCGTGCAGATCTACAACCTCGAAATGATAAAATCGGGATTTCCTAGATTAATCGAATATCAAAAATAACGAACACACATTGTTTTTCATTGTACCACCATGCACCAGCCGTCGGAGGTCAAAGGAAGGATTGCGTGATGCAGTATACACAACGATTGAAGCAAGAGACAAACAGACATCAAATCTCGAACAAAGCAAAGCCACACATCACACACACACACACACACACACAAAGACTGCCAAGACATGCAACGGAAGTTGGCGACACAGGAAGGTGAGACACGATACATTTCAAATAGGAATTCTATTCTTATAGAATACTTGATACATTTCACAAATAATACTGTATGCACACATAACACACAGCCAAAGCACGCACCAGCTGCTGGCGGTATAGCCGCTCAAGAGCAGAGGGGCAGGTAGAGGGCGCACCGTTGCTTCTGGCCATGAGCCCACCACTGCTTGCAGTGAGGCCTGTGCAGCCTACGATGTTGTGTCACAAGGTTTGTGCGTGTGTATGCATGTGCGTGTGTGTATGTGTGTGCGTGTGCGTGCGTGTGTGTGTGTGTGTTTGTGTTTGTGTGTGTGTGTGTGTGCTCGATTTAGGGATTCTGTGTATGCCTGTGTGCGCCTGCCCTCTTCGTAAATCAGACAAACGAGTAAAAAATTTACAGAAACGACTAAAAAGGTTCACGGAAAACCCCTCTCATGTCCAGTTTGCATGTGTGTTTGCATGTGTGTGCGTGTGCCATTTTTTGCGAGGTTCTTTGTGTAGTACATGCAATGAGGAGTGATCTCACGCGCACAGCCCCATATGCTACTGCTGGGCAATATGAGGACATAGCATGTGCAGACAAAACACACACCACTAGGGTTGGCCAGAACCATACATATACGGTGTATACCATTCGAAAAGTATATCACCGCCCCCTAAAGATCGTTCTTTGGTGGGGGCGGTGGTTTAATATAGGTATATCTATTTCTAAAGGGGCGGTTGTGGGGCGGTGGCGGAAATTCAAGTTTTTGACCAGCTTCAGGAAGCCTTCCCAGCACTCCTTGAATCTTGCTCCGAACTAGAAATGAAAATTAAAAATTTCATAGACGGTAACGGTCATGTACGGCGCATGTATACGGATCTGGTCAACCCTACACACCACACAAATCCTAGTAAGCCTGCAGCTTCTTGCCGTGGCAACCAACAAGTGTAGAAATGCAGTCCTTGTGCACAGGTATAAGAAGCAATGCACACACACATCATCATCATCATCATCATCATCATCATCATCATCATCATTAAAGACCACGTGTGTTAGTCAAATGTATTCACAAGTGACGAGCATACCTGCAGCTTGGAAGGAGGGGTGGGGCTGTGTTGGGGTGCGGCTGAGCACTTGAGGCCAATAACGAGGTCCCAGAGCTGCCACTTGCACTACCTATAACAATAAGCGTGCGTGTGTGTTAGAGTGAGGCTGAGCACTTGAGGCCAGTAACGAGGTCCCAAAGCTGCCACTTGCACTATTTACTAAAAAGTGTGTGTGTGAGAGTTGTGTGTATGTGTGTAAATTTTGTGTATGTATGTGTGTTTGTGTGCGCGCATGTGTGTGTGTGTGTGCGCATGTGTGTGCATGCTCTTGCACTTGGGGTCAAAAGCGAGGTCTCTATTGAGTGACTTGCATGGCACAGGCGTTGATGTGCGCATGCCACAACCATTCATGTCAAACTCAAAAATCCACATTACTCCAGAACCCAGAACATGCATGCTATGCATCACACACAAATTCTAACGAGTCGGTCAATCAAATACCAAATAATGGCCTGTATAGTTGAAACCAATTTATCCGGGCATGGACGCAATCAGGCTTCCTTGCTCATTCATATCAATCTTCACCATCGCCCACCTCACTCTTTTCAGGCAGCAAGCAAATTGCCCCTCAGCTGCAAGTTTCACTGCGCACGTCAAAATAGAATAAATCAAAGCTAATTCCTACCTCAACCTTTTCAGGCAGCAGGCACAGTGCCACTCGACTGCAGAGTTCACTGGAGCAACTCCAACTAACTCTAATCGCCACCCACCTCACTCTTCTCAGGCAGCAGGCACGGTGCCACTCGACTGCAGAGTTCACTGGAGCAATTCCAACCAGATCTAGCCGCCACCCACCTCACTCTTCTCAGGCAGCAGGCACGGTGCCACTCGATTGCGTGTCACCACTGATGGGGGGGCAGAACCTGCATCGCCTCTGGCGGTCTGCTCCTGGGAATGAATGGGAGGGAAACTGAACAAGATGAAGCCTCGATCACGTAAGGGTTGAAAGGGGATTGAGAGTGGGTGACATGACTTACTTGTGTGTATTCTCTGATGACTTTTCATGTGTGCAACCTCTGGTGAGCTTTTACGTGTGTATCTTTATGTGTGGTACGAGTGTATTTACCTCAGGTATAACGCAGGAGGCATCAAGGATCATAACTTCAATTATTGGCGTCACGTGTCGATTGAAATACAAATTACGTATTCGGAATCCTGACGTCTTGAGCTATCGATTGGTACATAATTAATTTTGAGGGGTCGGTTGGTGGGTGGCCATTTGGGGGACCTCGGAAATTAGGGGGGGGGGTTTAGAACTTTCTGCCACTTCTAGCAAATAATAAATATTTGTCTGGAATCCTCAGCTCAAGCCCAGTCGGTTGGCACTCTTCTTGGGTGATTTAAGGGGGTCTGGGTGCCTGGTAAACGCATGGAATGCCCCCAAGTAGGGCGCAGGGGTGCGTTCAGGCAGATTACCAGCAAGTGATCCCTAACCTGCAGTTCACATACTGCATTATGCATAAATTGCATGAATGAAGTAAAAAGTGCTTTGGCAAAGGTTTTGGCTGGATTTGTGCATTAAACAGTGCAAGAGCGTGCACATATCATTTTTTGCCCTATAACTCTTCAGGTATTGATTTATTTGGCATGAGAACTGTGCAGGCAGATAGCTGCTTTAATTCCGAGCAGATTGGCACCCTATTATTAGTGTGGGGGGTTAGGAAGGGGGCCCTGGAGGGTGGGTGGTCAATTTGAGCCAAAGGCCCAAAATTTACACGTAACTGTCAGGAATGTCCTTTTTACGCCTCCTGTTTAACGTGTGTATTAGCGTGTGTACTTACGTGTGTGCATCCTCTGTTGAGGTTTAACGTGTGTATACCCTCTGTTTCACGTGTGTGCATCCTCTGTCAAGGTTTAACATGTGTATCCTCTGTTTCACGTGCGTGCATTCTCTGTTGAGGTTTAACGTGTGTATCCTCTGTTTTACGTGTGTGCATCCTCTGTTGAGGTTAAATGTGCGTATCCTCTGTTTCACGTGTGTGCATCCTCTGTTGAGGTTTAACGTGTGTATACCCTCTGTTTCACATGTGTGCATCCTCTATTGAGGTTTAACGTGTGTATCCTCTGTTTTACGTGTGTGTAACCTCTGTTGAGGGTGTACCCTAACTTGAGCTTAGTGCAGGAACACACAGCCTTAGTGCAGCATTGTTTGTCACAGTCAGTGGCACGCACGTGTACAAACCCCTCGCCTTGCCTCAACCATTCTGCATCGCTACATCATAACATCTGCATCGTTACATACATCATAACATCTGCATCGTTACATACATCATAACATCTGCATCGTTACATACATCATAACATCTGCATTGTTACATCATAACATCTGCATCGTTACATACATCATAACATCTGCATCGTTACATCATAACATCTGCATCGTTACATACATCATAACATCTGCATCCTTACATCATAACATCTTCCATCATGAATGGATACGGTTTTTAACATAACACAGACGTCTCCAGTCAAATGAACTGAAGCCTTCCTTTTAACCCGTGTCTGGTACAGCAAACTCAAGGCAGCACGGAGGGACCTTCGTCAGGGATGGAGTTGAAAGAGATCAAGAGTGTGGAGTAAGATCTTAGTTGTGTGTTCTCCTGCAACACTAAACAGGAGTAGGCATGCGCAGACTTTGTGCACGTTTTTTCGCCTCACCAAATGGCATATGTTTATGGCCGGATTGCCCTGTTATCTACACCACCCTGTGCGCAACATGCACGTAACAGAGCTAGGTTTGGCCAGATCCGTGTATATATACACTGTACGTGACCGTAAATTTGGTGACTTCCCTGCCAAAAACACCGTATTTGCACCGTACATATGTACGGTACACATATTAATATGGTTTTGGCCAGCCCCCAACCCTAAACATAGCCCTCCTTTGTGGTACAAAAACAAGCCTCCTTTGTGATACAAAAACAAAAACAACCCTCCTTTGTGATACAAAACCAACCCTCCTTTTGTGGTACAAAAGCAACCCTCCTTTGTGGTACAAAAACAAGCCTCCTTTGTGGTACAAAAACAGCCCTTCTTTGTGGTACAAAAACAAAAGCTGCTTTAAGCCCACATCACAGTGCATACAAGGCATGCACAGAACACAGCCATACACGCGCATACACACCTCTTGCGCGCAGGTGGTGACTCCCAGTGGTACGTACACAAGCTGCTTAGAGTCCACGTCTCTTGCTTCCACACAGCGGGGCTGGGCAGCCAACACGTATAGGTGACGGAAAGCCTGAGCGCACATACACACACACGCATACACATATTTACAGGTGTGAGAGGGGCGTCTGTAGAAGGCGCATAAGATTTCTAACTTCAAAAGGAAACTGGTGCGGAGAAATAAGATGAAATGGGTATATTGAGCGGGCAGAGCCTGTTGCAAACCCTCTTTCACGACGGGGCTATATGCAGTCACGTGTCACAAAAGGCGTTCTGAGGCAACGTTTTAGCCAGTGGGGAGTAGCATATGACCTTTCAGCACGTGCCCTCACACTTGTTGGCTGAGTAGCCAGCAAGTACAGTGAGGAGACCTGAGCACACACACACACACACACACACACACACACACGCACAAACATGCATGCAAACTCACCACTTCACCCATACCCACATACACACCCACACATTGACACAACACATTTGTCTGTGCAGCAGCATACTCCCAGGTCGGCTTCTAGCACATGGCAACAACACGTCATCACACATCAATCGCACATCAATCACACGTCAATCACTCGTCAATCACACGTCAATCACACGCCATCACACGTCAATCGCACGTCAATCGCATGTCAATCGCATGTCAATCACACGTCAATCGCACGTCAATCGCACGGCAATCACACGTCAATCACACGGCAATCACAGCACACATGTAGATCAGCACGCCACAGCTCCCTGAATTCACGATCCAGTTCTTTTTTCTGCCGGGGCTCTTTGAAGGCAGAGCGGGATACGAAACCTACCAAAAGAAAAAACGAAAGCCTGCGCGAAAGCAAATGCAGCAAAATTGGAAATGCCAGCCATATCCCCACACATATGGCTTGTTCTCTATTCCAATCATACTGCTGACCATACTCGCTATTTGGTTGTTTGCATTAGGCTGGACTTCCACATATATCAATATTATTAGTGGCGGGAGCAGTTGCTTACATACATGACAGGTAACACACAATACTTTAAACTTACCAAGTAGTTAAAACAGCACAGGCCTGATCTAGCCACCCATGCACAAACTGTGGATGCTACATTGCTCTATTAACTATCAGAGGATTCAGAATCTACTAGGACAATTTAAACGACTCCGGATTTTACTGAATTTATCTCGTCACCTCTCCCACTTGATGATCAAATATAGATATGCAGACACTTACACGTACACACTCTCCATACCCACCCCCTTCCCACCATACGAGCACACGCACACACCCACATACACACACCCACATACACACACACATGCGCACACACACACATACACACACCCACATACACACACACACATGCGCACACACAATATATGCGCACCAAAAATGGAACATACACACACACACACCTGCAGGTGGCAGCTGTTGTCTAGCATGTTCAGGGGCAAGCGCGGGTGGAGCGCAATGAGAAGAGCCGCAATGGCACTGTTGCTGGTGCCGAATGTTGCGTTACCGGCACCAAGGAACAAAAAGCCTGTGTGCGCATGTAAGCAAGCATATTTTTGCAGTGATTTGCTCAGAACAAAAAGCCTGTGTGCGCATGCAAGCAAGTATATTTTTGCAGTAATTTACTCAGCCTGGCATTTGAATGGCCCTTCCTCACGTAACTCATGTGGGGGGTGGTTTTCACTGCCTGCATATCATTGTTCAATAACAGAGTGCAAGTGAGGTGAGGTCAGTCAGATCCCACCTGTTACACATACCATAGGGTGCATCGTTTTATATACATTTATAGGGTTGGCCAGGAATGTACACGGGATTTCCGTATCCGTGTAGTTTATGGCGCATAAACCGTATGTAAACATACATACATATACCGAACTCAAATATGACCTTGCTCATTGGTGACTTTTGCGCTATATATAAATTAAAACCCCCAGGTTTTCACAAAACAAAGAGGTGCAAGCAAAGAGTGCAATGAAAGAGAAGCATGGGCTGCCAAGCATAATCATTAAGGCAAAACTGCTCAAGGTGGTGCATAAGATGAAATCACGCAACCTCAAAAACGTGCACACAGATGCACCCTCGCAAGCAGGCACCCACACCCACTCTCCGGACCCCTCCCACATCTGAACCCATACGTCCACATCCTCACACACACACACACACACAAACACACACGCACACACACACATACCTGCTGCCATGTTAATGACCATGTGAGAGCCTGTGGTGATGCCCAGGCCTGACACATCTGTTCCGTGCACAGGGTGGCGACGAGAGCTGAGGGCCTGAATGAGCTTGAGGGTGGGTAGATGACCTACAGAGGTGTGTGTGTGTGAGTGTGTGTGTGTGTGTGTGTGTGAGAGTGTGTGTGTGAGTGTGTGTGTGAGTGTGTGTGAGTGTGTGTGACTGTTTGTGTGTTATGTTAGGTGTGAAGTGTGGGACGGCCATGCACAAAAGTGCATACGCCTTTGTGTGAATATATGCAGCTTAAAAGTTGACGGATTTGCGTATGGGCAAGTGGGCTACCGATTGTTATAAGACTAGACATAAGTATCAATAGTCTTATAAGACTAGACATAAGTATCAAGAGCCTTATAAGACTAGACATAAGTATCAAGAGCCACTCAAGATATGCGTGTCTGTGTGTGTCACATATGCAAGTTTGATGATCGAGCTCATGCTGACTTGCGCAGCGCTTCACTGTGCCAGAAACAGTCATGAGCGAACCCACATATGTACTCGATGCTAACACCCAGTACTTGATGCTAACACCCACATATGTACTTAATGCTAACACTCCTGCAACCGCAACATTCCAACTGCAAACTGCAACCCCATGCCTTGACACACCTACACACACACCTACACACACACCGACACACACCTACGTACCAACTCGCACACACTTGCATATGCATATGCACACGCACACACACAGATACACACATACACACGCACAAACACATGCATACACACACAGATACACACACACATACACGCACCTGTGCCAGACATGACCACGGCCAGCGCCGACACCACCACACACAGGCACGACTCCAGGTGGCCCTTGTCTATTTGCTGCATTGACAATACTGCTGCTGAGGCGCTGGCGGGGTCTGTGGGTGGGGCAGCTGCTGCTAAGGGAGCTCCCTGTAATTGTGGAAGCGGACACAATCAGGAGAGGAGTGTGCGTGTGTACATGACGGGACCTGTGGGTGGGGCAGCTGCAGCTGAGGGAGCTCTCTAAAAAAAGGTTGTTGACACAATTAAAAAAGGGTGTGCACGTGTATGTGGCGGGGTCTTAGGGGGGGGGCG
>Ga0307963_1001819_pt1 | contig 16579 bp, 16 predicted proteins | sample OrgLakmetagen594_FD_201829 | JGI IMG/M metagenome (GOLD analysis project Ga0307963, IMG submission 201829) | Saline water microbial communities from Organic Lake, Antarctica - #594 | ecosystem: Environmental > Aquatic > Non-marine Saline and Alkaline > Saline | place: Antarctica: Organic Lake...
TCAGCATGGGTGCAAATATGGGTAGGGGTGTCGGTATTGGTACTGGTATTGGGTGTAGGGGGGCTTGGGGGAGCACACACATACACACACACACAAACACACACACTCCTAACCCGAATCTGAGCAATAGATTTCGGGGCAAAGCAGCATGCATGCATGGCTGAGGTGTTTTTACATGAGGCAGCAAGATATAGGGCTGGAGGGTTCTTGAAGCCTGCCAGCCTTTCTGTACATCTTAAACCTGTTTCTTTTATCAGTCAGTTCCTAAGACGTGCCAATAGTGCACGCACACATATTTACGCACTCACACACGTACATACGTGCGCGGACACACACTGCCACACACAGGTCTGCTGTGCCACCTGCTGCTTCTGGGTGGGCGCACGCCCTCCAAGGTCCTGTTTGCCAAAGACACAGGCTGTGTTTTCAACAGCGAACTCCTGCCCTCCTACAGCGAAAGAACCGGGGTGCTCGACAGCGCAGAGGCAGTGCCCTTCAGGCTCACCCGTAACTTGCAGACCTTCTTCTCTAGCTTTGGTGTGGAGGGCATCTTCACAATGGCCATGGCCAACGCAGCACAGGTAGGAAGGAGGGAAAGGAGAGTTGGAGGGAGTGGCACTGTCTACTATGATATGGTGGCTCCCTCTCCCTCTCCCTCTCCCTCTCCCTCTCACCTGCCTTATTTTCCCTTCCACACACGTACACACATACATACACACATTTGCAGGCCATCCTGGCCAAGAACACCAACATACAGCACGTGCTGGCGCTCTTCTTCCGTGATGACATAGTTTCGTGGTCGACGCGCAGAGGTGTCAGCTCTAAAAACAGTGAGTAAACACAGCACACACACTCTCTCAAAAGCGTGTCTGTGTGGCAGAGAGTTGGATTGTTTTGTGCGAGCTTATATCTGGTCTTTGTAGAGGAGGCACGTGTGCATTAAAGCGCAGCTATACTGAACACACTCAAGAGCAATAGGAGGGTAAAAGTGCTGAGCAGAAAGTGAAACTGTGCTGAGGGTAATATAGTGCTGAGTAGATAGTGAAAGTGTGCTACGCTGTGATGAGGATCTTGCTGCTGGTACCAAACTCACTGGCAGCGCGTGTATGTCATAGTGACTGCCAGCACTGCTTCTGATACTGTCTTTGATAAAGTGTGTCGTATACAATAGCGTAATGTACTAATTAGAAGTGTGTCGTATACAATAGCGTCATGTGCTATTTATAAGTGTGCCGCATACAATAGCGTCATGTACTATTTATAAGTGTGTCGTATACTATAGCGTCATGAACTATGTAAAAGTGTGTCGTACACAATAGCGTCATGTACTAATTAGAAGTGTGTCGTATACAGTAGCGTCACGTACTATTTATAAGTGTCGTATACAATAGCGTCATGAACTATTTATAAGTGTGTCGTATACTATAGCGTCATGAACTATGTAAAAGTGTGTCGTATACAATAGCGTCATGTACTATTTATAAGTGTGTCGTATACAGTAGCGTCATGTACTATTTATAAGTGTGTCGTATACAATAGCGTCATGTACTATTTAGAAGTGTGTCGTATACTATAGCGTCATGAACTATGTAAAAGTGTGTCGTATACAATAGCGTCATGTACTATTTTCAAGTGTGTCGTATACAGTAGCGTCACGTACTATTTATAAGTGTGTCGTATACAATAGCGTCATGTACTATTTATAAGTGTGTCGTATACAATAGCGTCATGTACTATTTATAAGTGTGTCGTATACTATAGCGTCATGAACTATGTAAAAGTGTGTCGTATACAATAGCGTCATGTACTAATTAGAAGTGTGTCGTATACAGTAGCGTCATGTACTATTTATAAGTGTGTCATATACAATAGCGTCATGTACTATTTATAAGTGTGTCGTATACTATAGCGTCATGAACTATTTAGAAGTGTGTCGTATACTATAGCGTCATGAACTATGTAAAAGTGTGTCGTATACAATAGCGTCATGTACTATTTATAAGTGTGTCGTATACAATAGCGTCATGTACTATTTAGAAGTGTGTCGTATACAATAGCGTCATGTACTATTTCTAGAAGTGTGTCATGTGTCATGTAGCAGTACACAGATAGATTGCGCTGTGCCCGTTCACTGATGCAATCTTTGCGAGGGGCATACAAACTGTGAGTATGTGTTCATGCGCACTTACAACTTGCGTGCCATATGTGCCTGCATTGCGACTGACATTGTGCCGTTGTTTGTGTGCGTCAGTGATTGCTGCATGCTGCACATGTGTGCGTACACACATACACATACATACACACACATATGTGCCAATTGCACCCCTGTGTGTTTGTGTGCACGCAGCCATCGTGAGCGGCTTCAAGGCTGAGAAGATCAAGCAGCTGATCAGCCTGAACGTGATGGCAGCAATGGCCCGGTTACGAGAGGTGTGTGCTTGCGTCTGCGTTTGCACTAGCATGGTCAGTCATGTGCTAGCTTGATTTGTACCTCTCCATTGCCCAGTCCACTCTTCGTTCTGACTCCCTCCGATATGCACTCATAGCTGTGTGGGAGGGACCGCATCTGTGTTATCTGAATGTCACAACAAGCCACACTTTTTGTTTACCCTTTCGACCTTGCTCGATCACCCTCCTCCAAAACAAACGTGCAGGTCGCTCCGTCTGTGTCGCCTGAAGTTGCGCAGCAGGTGATGCTGGGCCACGAGTGTGTAGTGGTGCATGGTGTGCAGACATTGGTGAGGGCAGCCACAGACCCCAAAAACCTTTGCAGGATGGAGGCCACATGGCATCCGTGGTTTTAAGGGACTTGTGGTGGCTTGATAGGAAATGAAAAATACAAGGACATACACGCGGATGATATCAGATCAGCTGCTGTGGGAAAGATGCCTGGAATATGTAGCCAGTCGCTGTGTGTGCACAATAGGTGATTTTCGTGGTCCCATTGTTCTAGGTCTATGTATGATTTGCGTTTTGGCACAGTATGACCCGACCCAGCTGTGGTTTGGTGGCACTCACTGATTTTTGTTGCTTTTATAATCAGTGGGAGCTTAGTACATAGCATGCAACATTGCCTTCATTATATAGTTGCTCAAGGACAAGACAGGAATACTTCCGTCGCAACATGGTTTTGCTGTTCATTGTACGAGAGCTTCGCCCCGGAAGAATCTGACGAGCACGTACCAAACTAGGTCTGCCACTAGGAGAGTTGCCCTTAGCCTAAAAAACGGACCTGCCAATCCATAAACCCAGGCTGTGAAGTCAAAAGATACTCAAACGAATGAATGTGAGTCAATCAAAATAAAGTACTGTGTGGACACGCACCACTCCTACCCAACAAGCAGAAAAAGCACTAATGCCTTGCTTACTAGGGCACCGCAAAACCCAAAAGGGCAAATACGTACCAACCCTACAATGTCGATCTTTGGAACAAAGTTAGCTTTGACATCCAACCCACAGGCTGACATCACGACCACAGGGCATTGTGAGTACCGGATCACAACCGTTGATCTCATGAAGTATCAAGAAAAGGATACCCTATCCTCCCCAGATGACACTATGCTTCCTGAAGTGTACACTGACACAGTAGCCTGTATTTACAATGTCAACGGAAAGTGTCAAGGTATGCTTACTCCCAAGCGCCTTAACATACTACGAAAGGCATTTGACAGGGCAAATCACAGCGGTCTACACAATCACGTCCAACCTCCTCCCAGCTTTGCATCAGAACTTGTAGGCCTCATCGCACGTAAAGACATCTCTGCTTCTAAACATACGAACAAGAAAATCAAAGACTCTTTTGCACGGATACTTCCATTCCACATCATCGCCGCCTTTCAAAAGTGGGCCCTAGTCACTAAAGAAAAAGTGGCATCCCCCCTTGACCATGACCCCAAATTCCCCCATTACTGGAGTGAGCACCCAAGGGACAAAGTGTTTGGAGCAAACACCAATGCCTTCTCCTCCTGATTTTCTGGGTTCTCCATCTGCCATCCCATTTACCATGAAAATATTATGCTCTTAGCAACAAGACACGCCATCTACTCTGCTGCTGTCGGCACAGAGGAAACAGCCACATTCATGCTCCTCCCTTCATGGAATAAAGATATGACCACAAATCCCTATGCATCACTCTGCCGCAAATACCCACACATGTGTAAATTCCTGGGCACCATCCCATCAAACCAACTCCAGTATGCAGAAGTGCCCTTCTGGAACAACATACAAATACCACTTTCCAAACACTCCTGGGAATTTCAGGTCATTGCCATATGGAACACCAAGGGCAGGGTCTGCCTCAATGCTCACAACAAGCAAAGACTGGCTAAAAGAACTTGCCAAAGAGATCCCTGAGGCAAAGTGGAAAATTCAAAACATACATAACCATCCTTACCATACAGCCTGAGGTTCCGGACGACACTCAGGACTCAACAAATTTAATAAGCTACCCAATGACCACCCTCAAGCATCAGAAGGCCCAGACACAACAAGTGCCCTGCTATTAATGACCAACCTCATAATTATTGTAATATCGACGAAGCACCCCAAAACAGCTCCAGCCAAAACCTAACCCGTAAGGTAATAGATGATTGGCAGGATTGGACTTACACTGATGGCAGCCTCCAAAAGAATGAAGTAGGGCAAGACACCGGATCAGGCGTATATCATCCTCACTTCAATGTTTCCCACTATGTAAACCCAAAAGGCATGGGTACAACCAACACCATCTCACGTGCAGAGCTAGCAGCTATAGCAGCTGCAGTCATACACGGCTACTCACATATAGCCACAGGCAGCCTAAAATTACTGCACCAAATCAAAAAGCAGCTCTCACACCCAAATCTCCATCGCCACCACATCCAAGGAGATGTCCTTCAATCCATTGCTAAAGCAATCTGCCAATCACCATCGCCCATCCACTTCTTTAAAGTAAAGTCCCATGCCGGTATTATCGGTAATGAACATGCTGACGTCCTTGCTAAAAAGTCAGCCACCACCTACTCCGACATTGCAGACACCTCCATCAGAACAGCAGGCCCTGAGGGAAATCCCTTCTACAACATCCACTGGCTTGCAAAAGAAGACATAGAAAACCAAACACAAACCCATAATCATACCCATACAACAAACATGACCCATTCTCTTCCCCCAAAGCTCTGGTACCTACCAAACCACCGTGACGCCCTTCAAGCACATATGCATCTTATCCATAAACTGGGAAATGCCAATCTAAAGCGAACTACCATGTGTACTACCAGACACTCATAAAGGACGGCACTGCGACAGAGCCACTAGCAATGCTTACCTAACATCATCCAATGTCCCTTTCAAGACCAAATGTGCCATTATGAAATACAGAACAGGACCCTATATAATCATAAACATGTGGTATTGTTCAAACTCTCAACAAGTCAAACTTGCCTCCTCTGCCCACAAGTAGACAGTGCCCTGCACATCCTTTCTGGGTGCCAACACACGCAAATAAGAAGCATGATCACCGAAAGACACAACATAGCATGCCACATGATCCTTAAGGTCATCAGAAAAACAGGCTCCTTAGGATCATGCATTGTCTCCATGGATATAGGCAGCAACGAACGGATTACCATGCAAAATCTCCAGATCCCTGAAACAGCTGAAAGTAGAATAGTGTTCCCAAATGGCTCTTCCCACCCCGCTTCTCAGATAAAGACAGATTTACCTCCAGCCGCCCAAATTTTGTGCTGGTTACTCCCACCGCTGCAAAAACACAAATACAACAAATTAATGTAGGGGGATGGGTTCTTCGGAGTGGCAGGGGGCAATTGAGGGAGACTGGGAGCACCTCAGCAGCACCGCCAGCCACCAGTAGAGCCGCCACCAACCCCAGACAGCACCAACCTAAAGACCTCAACAAGACTTGGCGTAACATACACCTTGTCGAGATCAAGTATTGTGAGGACACCAGACCTCAGAACCAGCTGAACGCCGCAAAGGAGCAGCACAAAGACCTCTGCAACATTCTTTAAGGAGCCTCCGGTATTCTCCACATCATCCTTTTGGGTGTGGGCGGCACCATCTACAACATTCACACTCTGATGCCTTCCAAGGATCTGGGTCTCGATTCTCAAAGAGTCAAGAAGCTTGCCTCTAAGCTCCATGTGCACTCTGTGAACTTCGCTGCTAAACTTGTCCATACCAGACATGCCCTTTCCAGTACTGTTATCAACTCTCATCAGGAGTCAGTTTCAGGCCAAGCCTGCAACCCTCTTGATCTCCATTGATTTTTTCCTTTCCTTTTTGCGGTGAAGGAGCTTTACGGTACTCGGTACCAAAGTGGCTCCTTTTCCTTAAATAATGTGGGGAGTGGCTTTCACTGCCTGCGTAGTTTTTTCTTTTTCTATTACTACAACCAAGATGCTCATTCAATTACGGACCATTTGGAAAAATAGTACTGCCCAGTCTGCCATGATCTTTCCCAGGTTAAAATAAAAAGCATGGCATAGAAACACAGAACGCAAGATGTGGTTGGTCAATTGGGAGCCAGCATGGGGTCAGCAATCGTGTCCAACCCTAACTGTAGAAATACAGATAAAGGGAATGAGGCAAGCAATTAACCACCGCTAGTATACAGACTGAACCCACAGACAAGAACCTGGACAACCTGGCCCGGCAAGGGAAAATTTCTGATTTTTGAGGGTATTACATGATCAAGGGGAGATAGCAAACTCCCTACTGCGCGAGTAAATAAAGAAAATTTGAAAGAAGAAGGGCAGCAAGAGAGGCTCGTTGGACAGGAAAAAGGAGGCAAGGGGAGAGGCTTTTAAGGGAAAAAGGTTCAGGCGGAAAAAGTTGGATTTAAGAAACCAAGGAAGTTGCGCGAGGAGATAAGGAAGAAATGAACAAAGGACCCCAATATTTGCACCTCCCAATGGTACCATCGCTCCCCAGTGCCTCAGCATCTTGCAGGATGCCTGCAAGTCTGCTTATTATGAAGGCATCCACGCCTTACTGAGTCCCCCTGTCTAAGACCTCGCAACAGAAATCCATGGACTACTCAAACAACTCCCTCAACTCTCATTGACAGGCAACAAGAAGGCTCACATGATCAGGCTCTGACCAATACATGACAGCCTTTCGCTAACATACCCCGTTCACTTTGCTCACAAACAAAAGAATGGTCCCTTCTGAGACCTGAGTTTCAAGAGTGGACAGCCCATCCAAGAGATAGCCTGAGATTACTTGGTTTTAGAGCAGATGCGTTCTCCACATAGTTCACTGGATTTTTCATATGTAGGGTTGGTCAGAACTGTACATATATGTATGACCAACCCTATCCGTATGACGATAAGGACGTGCTCAAAATAGTGCAATATGCAACCGTATGTGCCCTAAATTACCAAGAGGCAACCGCTACCTTCCTGCTGCTCACAAACTGGATGGAAATCAGCACCAACGCTTTTCACAAAACCTGCACGGACAACAAGGATGTTTGCACTCCTCTTGGAAATCCCAAAGGCAAAAGTGCCAGAAGCAACATGGGCAAGCGCATCTTAGTGGTCTGGAACTGGTCTGGATCAAAGCTGCCAGGGAGGAACTCATTACAGACAACCCAAGACCTATCACCAGCGGCAATCTGGAATTTTTATAGATGCAGGCAGCATACCTTTCTTGCATTGCCAACTAAAAGGATACTGTTAAGAATGGCAAAAATATGGCAAAGACTCAAGAATTACAGTTATCACTGCAAAATTTTGGCGACATAAGCAATACATTACACAGCCAGGTCACCTCCCATCATGTACAACAAAAGCGCTTGCTAGAACCCAAGGCATCTAACTGGAAAGAATAGGCCTTCACAGACGCGAGTTGATTACAGACAAAGAAAATGGATCTCAGTCTATCGGAGCTGGAGTCTACCACCCTCAATCCAACAAAATCACCACAGTAAATCCTGGAGGGACAAGCATCAACAACCATAAACAGAGCTGATCTAGCAGGAATAGCTGCTGCTTTGATAAATGAACACGCCCGTATCGCGACAGACAGCGCTAGTGCACTATGCAAATAAGAAATAGCATCCTCTACCCCCAGCGAATGAACAGCATATGCGCTCCAAACTCCTAGCAGACCATTATACACCACATCCAGCAATCTAAAGGCACAATCAATCTCTATAAGGCCAAAGCTCATCTTGCATCTTTAGGGAACGAGTGTGCTGATGCCATAGCAAAGTGCTCTGCGGAAAATCAGAGTGGCCATGATATCCACATTAACACTGACGCCCATCACCACTCGTCCATCTTCTGGCCAGCAAGGGTGGAAAACCCTCCCCCAGCTTGCCTACCAGATGCTTTTAACACCTGCCAACCAGGGTCTCCAATAGACAGGCTCTCCATTTTCCCAGATCTCAATGCTGTACAAGCACACGTGCACGACCAACACAAACTAGGTGCAAAAAAAAAAAGGGTACAAACCATCAGTCCAAAAAGTGCTACACAAAGTGCCTAGAATTGATCAAGGCAGGCACTGTCAAGAAAGACATAAGTAACTCATTTAAAAAAGATGCAGTCACCTCTGGAGAAAAATAATGTCATGCTCTGCCGCACAGACTTGATATACAACCATGAACGTGCGGCTCAGTGCAACTATATATAAGGCCCAGCAATTTGCCCCATCTGCCAAAAGCTAAACGGCACCTACCACGTGCTGTCAGGCTGCAGCCATCCCATTATAAAATAAAGTGGCTAATAATTGGCACGAAGTTCCTGGTCAGATGATTTAAAATGCAACAAGATACACAGGGTGCCTGCCTGCTAGCACAAGCAGACGTAGGCAGTCGTGAAAAATGGTACAACAAGGCAAGGCATTATCCGTCCTACAGAGGCGACACAGATAGGAATGATTCCAACCTGGCTTACCTTCTCAATGCACTACAGCAGAGGAAATTTAGCAAGCCAATTGCAATCGTAATTACTCCGACCCAGCAATTACGCCCCAAACAAAACCCAACAAACACGTACCAAACTAGGACTGCCAACAATGCAAGAAGAATTGCCCGTGGTAACCTAGCAGATGGTGCTGCCAATCCATACCCCCTGGCTATGAAACCAAGAGACAAATAGCCAAACTCACGCGATATACATTTAATCGAGTTCTGTGTAGACAAACTTCCCCTACTCAACAGGCAGAAAAGGCACGAGAACAACATAAGCTGCTAATGCCTCGCTTACTCGGACACATAAAACCCTCCACACCATCCAGCTTGGAGCAACAGGCACCATCTACAGCAGTTACACAAGGAAACCACTCCACAGCCTCCGAATTACTGGTCTACATGCCACAGCACTCATAAAAATATGAAGCTTACATGCAATCAGATCCGCAACAGAAAATCATACAGATGAGACGAGACACTGAATACAACCCCCACAAATATCTGAGCAACACTCCTGGTGGTGTGCAGGTTTCTGCCTCCCAACCACCTGATCCCCACAGAAAAGCTTCTCTTATTTTTATTCTCCAGGTGGGGTGTTGTGTGTCTTAGCATCCGTTGTGTGGTGCAAATACAAAGCAACATCCTTTCCTTATCCATGCCGGTAGTGTTTACACAATTTGCGTTCTTTTCTTTTCCTTTCTTTTCTTTCACCAATTTACTGGGGGCGACAGGCACCATTTATAGCAGCCATACAACAAACCCGCCGCACAGCCTCGGAGTAATAAGTCTACATGCTACGGGAGATCTTATGTGGGAACTAAGCTCACATGCCATCAATCGCAACAAAAACCATTTAAACCAGACGTGACATCGAACGCAACCCTCAAAATTGTTTGATGAATACTCCTGGTGTTGTGAAGGCTTATGCCTCCCAACTACCTGATCCCCATTGAAAAGCCTTACTCTTTTTGTTCTCTGAAGATGTGGGGTATTATGTGGCTTTGTATCCGTTGGGTGGTGCAGGGCTCAAAACATCATCCAGGATAGATTCAGGCTTAGCCTGAAACTGCTGATAAAATTAAGCAGATTAAGAAGAGCATGTCTGGTCTTATAGCAGCAAAGTCCACATAGTGGGTCTGTGGGAAATAGCTTGAGGTCCAAGCTTTTTTGTTTCCAGGTTATTGGTGTAGCAGATGCTGATGGTGCCAGGCTTGTAAGGATCGTGGAGTGTAACCAACCTCTGGAGCTCCTTATAACCACCAAATGGTGCAGATCTTGTCATGCCCAATCGTTGGCAGCGCAAATGGTGTGACTTTGCAGGACGGTGATTCAATCTGACATCCTGTTTCTGTCCGTCCTTGAGCTAGTCTTCGTAGTTGCAGATTGTATCCACAACCGCCACCAGTATCCTCTAGCTTGTCGAAGAGGTCTGTGCACAGATTGCAATCTTGTTGCTCTGAAAGTCTCTTAAAGACGGCATGGTGGCAACAGATTTCCTGAGGCCTTGGCCATATGAACGTTTAAGATCACCTTGAAGCGCTTGTACCTTGTTACGCCCATCAGTGGCAACAACGAATGTACGTCAAGCCGTTAGTTGGTTGACAATTAAGAGTTTATGTAAGTCTTGTTCAATAAGCTGAATGTGCCATTTGCCTTACTGGTAACCTTTGTCTTATAGTTTTGTAAGTTTTGGTTATCAATTGACGTGAGCAATCTACGACTACCATTAGGGATCCTCAAGAGGCCCTGTACCGTGTATGGTTGCCTTGTCATATAAGCGTGTAACACGATGAGACCGATAATGTCTGAGTAATCGGTTCCATCTCCGGGAAGGGACAGCGGTGTGGCAGCCACGCAAAGCTGAGTAGCACAAGCAGAGTTTGACACATGTACGAGTGTTGTCAGAGAATGCGCAAGCATGGAGACAGGGATCTGGTTGAAGCATCATGGACCACAGCGATGTAAACCAACTCCTCTGAATTTCCCACCTGCTGGATGGTTTTTTCAGCTTGGAAGCCTTTTGGTCCAAAGGCGCCACCAATTATCAAGAACAAGACTCAGTTAACATTTATTTTTTGTGCTGAGCCTTTTATTCTGCAGTGACGGTGGTTTGATATGACAGCCTAGTGTAGCCAAGGATCTAGCCAAGGATCTAGCACACAGATTTTTTTGACGGTCTCCTGTTCCTACTCCCCCACAAACGATGTGGAACCCCAGTCACTCCGCAAAACCTGCCCCCTTGCGTGTATCTGTTGTTGCGGCCTCACCTGAGAGCGCCACAGTGTGTACCAACTATAATTGAACTATAATTGAGTTTGGTCTTGCTGCCTGCATAGTTTTAATTCTCCTTGCTTCAAGCGGTTGTTTCTTTTGAACTTGATGGGGCCCCTTTTTCAGGCGGAGAAGCTCCTGTGTATTTGTTGAACTTCAGTAAATGTTTCTCGGATTGCTGCCAACGAATAGGAAGTCCTTTGTAATGCATGTTTTTAAAGCAATTTGGCTGGGAATTTCCTAGTTCTATGCAATTTTAAAATATATATGCCAACTTTAAGGTGCCTACCCAGGATAAGCAGCTCAACCTGCGTACATCCCTGAAAGGCCGTTTCACACAAATCTGAGCCTGCAGGTGTCCTTTAACCACCTGAATCCCTCCACATGAATTCTCAATCCATGAAGTACACTATTGGACTCAAACTACTGATTTCGCTGCTGTAGCAGAACTGTGCTACAGTGGGATATCCAGAAGCAAGAAGCAAGGGTGCCCGCCCGGGACAACCCCCCATGGGTGGCCTTTTAAAACGTCATTTGAATCGAACTGGTTCCAAAAAAACACATAATACTTGAGGACGTGTTTGAAACAATGAATTAGTTTGTCCTTAACCTGATCGACGAGTATGGGATCCCAACTGTCATTGTCAGTTGTAGGCCAAAAAACAATACATAATTTCATTTAATTAATTAACCAGTTCTGCTGCCCCCCCCCCTCCTCGACTTTTTTCTGCTCAAAGGGTCAATCGAGCCTGCTGCAGGTAAGCAAACAAGGAAGTGTCGCAAGCAGCAAGCTTGTCCTGCTGATGCAAGTCCTCATCACGCATCCTCCCGATGGTAAACGTCCAGTCTCATCGCGATTGGCCTAATAACTTCCCTCGCTAGATGGCTTAGATGATAGCAACCACGCACTCGATCGAGCCGCGATGGCAACATTACCCGAATAATGTCTTTAAGGTGTCCTGCTTGTGCTTGGTGAACGAGCTCATCAAGATGTGGGTTTGGAAGCTGGCACGAAGGCCACTCAAAAAGGCCACTTAGAAAATTTCTCATCCAGCAACCTCTCATCTTGCACTTTTCCTCCTCCTCTGACACTCCTGGCTGTTTGACGAATGTCAGGCATGCAGCACCATTGTCAAGAAACAGACCTGCACGCTTTGCACGCCTGGCTGGAGCATGATGGAGCATGCGCACAGTACAGCTGCAACCAATTAGTCGGCCATCATACTATTAACGTGCTGTCAGTGACTTTATGATCTGTGTCCGATAACTTCCGAGAGGCAATATCCTCCGCCGTTCCATCCGAACTAGAAGCAATCTCGCTCTACGATGACAATCACTACTTTTAAACAAACATTACCTCTAAACAATACTGCGCAGCAGGATGCAAGCCCTCAGCACCAGAGCCACCAGGCTTGCCGCAAACAGAGACCCAAGGGCCCCACATCAACACGTTGGCTCATCACGCATACCATCCGCACGCCCTGTCATCACAAAGCAGCCCAGTCGATTATTGGTGCAACCAGCGAAAGACAGCAGCAATCCCTTTCCGGGCTACCCGAGCACCGTTTACCCTGAAGGTGATGAAGTTCATTTGCCTGATAATCACTATGACCAAGTAAGGCAGCAGATCTGCTAACATGTGACGTTGTTTTCACTCCTTCAATACAAAAGAATGACGACCTCTCCGTTCTCCTCAGAGCTGAACGTACTTCAAACATTAAGTTCTTCCTAGCTATGTGAACTACTCCTGCATTGCTCTGCCTTTGTGGCCTTTCTGACAGCATTTATTCCAGCCAAGACGTACAGCTCCACATCTCATTGTAGGCCAGAAGTGGATGTGGGAAAGACCCGAGCCAAAACCAGGGACCTCCTTTGCCACCCCCTTCTGGTGTGTACTCAAGCACGCATTCAATTTGAGCAGTGTTTTTCATGTTCTGCAAGATGTTTTGTTGATCAGATCCCTTGAAGCCTGTGAGTATGTGTCAATAAAACAACGAAAACAGCTTGCCTACTTTTTCATTACTTCTTCTGGAGTGAATTTGTGTGTGCGTGGTGTGAAGAGTTTGCTTAGACACGAGTGGGTCAAACAAACTCCGTTCGCCTGATTTCCTGTCGTTCTGTTTCAGGGAAATGTTTGCAAACCTCAAAAGTAAATCTGCTGCTACCACTCGTAAAATTACTGTGTGCATATTTTGACAGTTACTGAGCTGTCCATTTACCACACTGCTAACCTGTAGGCTGAATGTCATTGAGGCCGTGCACTGGCTCTCATTCCCCATCGGTTTTTGCATCTTTTTCTTGATCTTCTCCAATGTGGGCGCAATAGCACAGAAGCTACCGGTCCTACCAAGCCAGGGGCTGTGGGCCGCTGCCTCCTTCCTGCCCGAAGCACTGAAGGAAAACACGGCACGAGTCTTTTTCATGCTCATGGGCCTGGTCACGCAAGTGTTTGGTGGCGGGATAGCCGGCAACTTGATGCACCAGTACGAAGGGTACGCTGTGCTTTCTCTTTGATATTGTGCAAATTTAGGAGTGCTGAGATTTTAAACCAACATTGACCCAATTCGCCTCAAAAGATTACAATAGATAATACCACGTGTAACAGATTGTGGTCAAACAGGACAGCAAGCTCAACACCACACCTGCACTTTCTTTAAGGAAATCAATTACTTGGCAGGCCAACCTGCCTTGGTTTTCACTGAACAGGGAGATTGGGGACCGACTGCAAGGAGCTGAGAGTCCCTGGGGTTTTGCACCTCTCATGGTTGCAGAGAGCCACACTACAGCATCCCAAAAACACAACACAGCACTTTCTTAGCTATCCAAAATCGATTAACAACAGGAAGTACAACCCACTAACTTAATAGTTTTAGCCTTGGTTGAAGGGCGATTGAAGGGGTTGAATAATTGAATGACTTTAACTGAGCGGTTGATTTCAACCAATGCAGATTACATGCGGTTAAAAACAATTCAACCGCGATAACCCCCCCAAAACTAATACTCCAATTTGGTTGGCGCGAAGGATGTCCTGTTGTTTGACCAATAAAGTAGCTTTAGTTGCGTTGCAAATGTCCTGGAGCACAAACATCGCAATGTCCAAGCTTGCTAACATCCCTAGATCAATACAGCCTCCTCTTTATGTGACATCATGTAATTACGTACTGCCCCTCCGCAGGTGGATAGTAGCTCCCTTCCGCAACCCTTTGCTTCAGGTAGATGCACTTGACAACCCAATTCACCGCGTGCCGGACTACAACAATGCATGGCTTCGAGCAGTTGCCTACCAGGTGTGTGGGACTCGTTTGTTTTGGCCACGATGTGACTTTTTGCTATATGACAGGTCCTAGGGGAAGCAACGTTATATAGGCTCACTTTGTCAGCTCTTTCTATTATATTCACGCTTGTCAATCCTGAACGTCAAATGTACCCAGCTTTTGTCTTAAATGGACCGCTCAACAAGTCGTCCAAAGTTATGTGGCTGCCCATGTGCACGCGCAGTTCCTGTTTGCCTTCCAAACCACGGGTCTGTTCTGCTTTTCCCTTGGTGCATTTGGACTGTCATGGCCGATGCTGCTCTTCTCCGCTGTGACCATCTTTATAGCATTTGTGGGGCCTCGTGAGCCTCGCATCTACCTCGGAAGCAACGATAAGCCGATGAGCCCCCTGCCCAGGTCCCTGCTTGTTATCTTCATCATCAACGCCACGGTCAACTTTACTGGCAACTGGTTTGTTTTTGGCACAATTTTGCCCGGGCTCCTTGTGGCACTTGGGGGCATCATTGAGGGGACATTGGCCGAAACGAGCTTCAACCAGCTCTGGCACCTGTTTGCATTTCTAATGCTGGATTATGGGTTGTTTTTGCACATGTTCCTGTACCTTGGCCTTTTGTAGAGGATGTGGTATAGGGCTCCTACCATCCAAGCCAATCACACTTCATTAAGTAGATCCTGGGCAATGGTGATGTGACATGGGGAATGAAGAATTTGGCCAAAACGTGGCTTGTGAACGTGAGAAAAAGCGATGAACTTTTACAAGTTAAACAGATTGGGCAGCTTGTAACCCACAGCTGCTGCTGATGCAATTTTGTGTGTATGAATCTAGCGTTTGAATGTTTGAATACATTAACGTGTTGCAAGGAGACATGGATTTCGGCTGGCATTTGCATGTACATAACAGACTTTTTTGGGGCTGAACAGAACATTCCTGCTTGTTGTTATATTGTTGACCTATACATGGATATACGATGAAAAATACAACTGATTAAGGACAGATGAACTTGCTGTTTATACACCTTGTATGTATCCAGATTCATATCAAAAAGATGTGGCTACAGGAGACAAGCACATTTTCAACTTCCTGTTGCTGTAAATTCCTTCTTTCCTCATGACTTAACCTGTTGCTGGTGTTGCCTGAATTCAACATCATGCTTTTTTGTGTGTAATGACTATGCTGCCTGTGTAATAAGGCGACTACATTGTAGTACAAAGATCAGCGAGCATTATGGGGAAACTCTCAGCTAGCGACTTAGAAAGCTACAAGTCTGTCTAGAAAAAGAACGCAGGCAGTGTAAATTCCACCAACATGATTAGCATGTTGTCCTGTGTCCTGCGTCATCCTTTGTCAACATGGTGCGGTAAGGTAAGGTAAGTAACATACAGGTGCTATATACACATACGCCAGGGGGCTTCTGAGCGGAAGCTCGAAAAAAGCCTGTATCTGTATCTAGCTTAATTAAAGAGGAAATGTTTCGAAAGAGAAACAAGAGAGAGAGAGAGAGAGAGAGACAAATGGTATAATAAAAGGAAAGTTTAGGAAAAAGGTTAGAAGTTGGAAGCCAAAAGGGAGCCGGGAAGAACCAGCAGAAAATGCTTGGTCTGAACACAGAGTCTTAAAGGAAGCAATGCCAGTGCACCACAGAAGGCACGCCGAAGGTCAAGCCAGCTCTAGAAACCAAAAGCAAAGTAGCAGGTGAACAATCTAATAGGCAAGCGTAAGCAGGTCTATCTTATCAAGCAATCCGGGCAGAAAGTCAAACTTGTCATTCCAGAAAGTCTCAAAGGCTTGCAACTTCACTGCAACTTGCTCAAAGCTAACTGACTTGTGGGACTGACTGCTATCTGTCACTGGTGCCTGCTTCCTCTTAAGGGTTGTTGTTGCTGATTCTGTTACTGGCGGGGCTGCTGGGGCTGATTTCGCTGATGCTGGCTTAGCTGGTGCTATTTATTTGGCTGGTGCTGCTGGCTTGGCTAGTGCTTCTGGCATGATGCGGTATTCTGTTGGAAAACAATTGGGGAAGTTTTGGCAATCAAAGAACCTGGCCAGTGGTTGTGCAACACCCCCATCATGATCGATGGAAAGAACACTTGTGTGCCAGAAACCCAAGAGTCTCTG